>Ga0206679_10002769_pt1 | contig 13759 bp, 9 predicted proteins | sample M110012015metaG_FD_155464 | JGI IMG/M metagenome (GOLD analysis project Ga0206679, IMG submission 155464) | Ammonia-oxidizing marine archaeal communities from Monterey Bay, California, United States - M1 100m 12015 | ecosystem: Environmental > Aquatic > Marine > Intertidal zone | place: USA... | reverse complement strand
TTTCTTGCCCAATTACAAAATCATCTAGATGAGATTTTATTTCTTGTGGCTTCAATAATCTGGCAGATTGATCTAATGTATTTGCATCTGTAGATTCTACTTCTAAGATATCGTAAGCTTGCTCAATACATCTATCGCAAATATGTGCCGAAATACCAGCAATCAGAACATCAGTATCTTGTTTATTCTTTCCGCAAAAAGAGCATTTTACAACTTCCTTATTTTCCATTATTTATTTCTTACTAAAACTTCATCAATCATACCATATGCTTTAGCTTCTTCAGCAGTCATCCAGTAATCTCTATCTCCATCTTTCCATACTTTTTCATAATCTGTACCAGAATGATTAGAGATAATTTCATAAAGTTCTTTCTTTAATTTTTGAATCTCTTTTGCTGTAATCTCAATGTCAGAAGCTTGTCCACTTGCTCCACCTAAAGGTTGGTGAATCATAACACGAGAATGTTTTAATGCAGTTCTTTTTCCTGTTGCACCTGCTGTAAGCAAAACCGCTCCCATTGAGGCTGCCATACCTGTGCAAATAGTAGAAACATCTGGGTTAATATATTGCATAGTATCATAAATACCTAAACCAGCATATACACCTCCACCTGGAGTATTCAAATAAATCCTTATTTCCCTATCCGCATCTGCAGACTCTAAAAATAAAAGTTGAGCTTGTATAATATTCGCAACATAGTCGTTAATAGGCACACCCAAAAATATGATTCTATCCATCATTAATCTGGAAAAAACGTCCATAGAGGCTATGTTCATCTGTCTTTCCTCAATGATTGTTGGTGAAATATAATTTCCGTGAATAGACGTAAACTCATCTAGATGAAGACTACTAATCCCCATATGTTTTGTAGCGTATTTTTTAAACTCGTTTGAATAATCCATAATTTTTATTTTTCTGATGCTAATTTAACAAAATCATCATAAGAAATAGCTTTTTCTTTCAATTTGAAATTTTCTTTGTAAAGTTTTAGAGTTTTCATATCGTAAAGTTGATCGTAAACTTTCTTTTTTTCATCCTCTTTTACTAATATAGAAGCAACAATTTCATTCATTTTATCTTCCTCTGGAACCGGCTGACCGTATTGTTGCATTTGCATTGCAATTAAAGATTTAGCATGGTTTTCAACTTCTTCTGCTTCCACTTTCACATCATAACTTTCTAAAACATTATTTTCAATTAGTTGCCATCTCAACGATTTTGAATACATATCGTATTCCGTTTCAATTTGATCTAAAGTAACTTCTTGCTCAGAAGTATGAACCAACCATTTTTTAAGAAATTCATCTGGCATATCAAACTTAGTTTTATCAATTAAGTAAGATACAACATCATTCTTTAGCATTCTATCGCTTTCCACTACATACGATTTTTCTGCTTCTTCTTTTATTTTAGCCTTAAACTCTACCTCCGTTTTTACAGAATCTTTTCCATATACTTTCTCAAAAAGTTCTTCATTCAATTCTGCAGGTTCTAAATTGCTAATATTTTTTACTGTAAACTGAAATTCTTCTGAAGTTAAATCGTGTAACTCATCATGAGTAATACTTAGCATAGCACTTAAATCAGCATGGTTTGTAAAAGCTTTCATTACATTTACGGAGAAAGAATCATCTTTTTTCACACCAATAAATTGTTTCTTTATTTTTTTGTCTGAAATGAAATCCATTGAAACAGTCGCTTCATTTTTAACTCCATTTTCCATTAATTTTCCATCTACATCTAATTGTGCAATTTCACAGAAAACTAAATCTCCTTCTTTAGAAATATCTGGACTACTCATTTTACCAAATCTTTTTGCAATATCGTTAGCATAAGTATCTACTAATTTAGCATCTGCTTCAATTTTGTAATAATCTAATTTATCTTTTGCTGTAATTTTTATATCTAACTCAGGAGCAATCCCAATTTCGAATTTGAAATTAAAAGTAGTTTCATTTTCCCAATCTACTTCTTGTCCTTCAGCTGGCATTGGAGAACCTAATACTTTTACTTTTTCGTCAGAGATGTATTTGTACAATTCATTTTGTAATATTTTATTTACTTCATCCACTAAAACAGGAATTCTGTATTGCTTTACAATCATTCCCATTGGAGTTTTCCCTTTTCTGAACCCAGGAATCTCGGCATTTTTTTTATAATCTTTTAATACTTTATCTACTTTTTCTTGGTAATCTTCAGGGCTTACTACTACTTTTAAAACAGCTTGTAAGTTGTTAGTGTTTTCTTGTGTAATTTTCATAATTAAATTATTGTTAAAATAGTCCGCAAAAATATAATATTTAACTGATTATAAAGCTAAAAGGGTTGTTTTATTCACCTTATAACAGTTAAAAATAAAAAAAGCCCACTTTTCAGTGAGCTTTTTGTGCGGATGAAGGGACTCGAACCCACACGCCTTGCGGCACTAGATCCTAAGTCTAGCGCGTCTACCAATTCCGCCACATCCGCAAAAATCGGTTCGCAAAGATATTATTTTTTATTAGTTGAAATAAAAAATTCAATTATATTTGCATCAATATAAATACCACTTAAAATTAATAGCAAAATGAGTTTATCAGTAAAAGGAGTACTAAAACAAAAACTAGAAGTAGAGAAAGGAACTAGCAAGGCAGGAAAAGAATGGCAATCACAATCATTTGTTGTAAATACTGGCGCTCAATACAACCCTGATATTTGCTTTAAATTATTTGGAGAAGATAAAATTCAGTTAATTACCAATGTAAATGATGGGGAAGAAATAGAGGTATTCTTTAACTTATCTTCAAGAGAATGGAATGGAAGATGGTTTACCTCTGCAGATGCTTGGAAGATAGAAAAATCGAGTAACAATACAACTACTGAAACAGTAGATGATTCGGAAATTCCAGTTTTTGAAAACAACCAAACAGAAGAAGACGATTTACCTTTTTAGATAAGTCTGAAATAAATAGTACAAAGTCCTCTAATTAATCATCAAAATTATTTAGGGGATTTTTATTTTTTAAAAATCTATACTGATTGAAATTTCATCTGAACCAACAGAATAACTACTTATCTCGGAAGAAGGAAAGCTATGTGAATAATTAAGGTTAAGATTTCCGCTTTTTACCCCAGCAATAACACCTATATTTTTTGTGTAAAAAGCCCCAATTTTCAAATTATTATTAATTGTAGAAAGTATCATTAAATATGCAGACAAATTCTGTTCTCCCTCTTTCATCAAAAATATAGAAGGATTTAGTTTAATATTTTCTGTAATATAAAGGTGATAGTTTGCCGTAATATTAAAGTTTATCTTCTTTTTATCATCACTTACAAACGATTCCAATTTTGCTTTTGAATTCATCAAATTGAAAACAGAAATACCAAAATCAAATTTATTGGATTTAAAATAAAGAGAAGTAGCTGCTTCCGATAATATTCGTTTTTCCAAAACCCCAGAAATTGCATTATCGTTTGGATCATCTAAAATAAACAAACTTTCATCTACCATATATCTTCTTGCTTCTCCTTGAATTCCTAATGAAATCTGAAAATTACTAAAATTAATAATATGAGCATAATTTACCTTTAAACCTCCAACAGAAGAAATTCCATAAGAAGTATTGTGAAAAGAACACCCTATAATTGTAGATTCATTTATTACATTACTGTAGCCTATAATTTCTGTTGTGGGAGATTCGTTTATCCCTTGTATTTTCTTACTAAATATACTATAAGTAGTTTGTTTATTTTCAGAAATAAAAGATGGATTTACATCAGAAAGATACAAAAACTGAGAGCTAATTGTTTGCTGAGCAGAAAGCCCAAATCCACTACACAAAAATAATAATATATAAATTCTCTTCATCATTTTACTATTGATATTGATCCTGTAAATAATTCATTATCCAAACTAATGTAATAATAATAAGTTCCTGATTCTACATTATTTCCATTGAGGGTTCCGTCCCAAAACAGGGACTTTGAAGTAGAATTAAATAATACCTCTCCGTTTTCATTTACAACTAAAATAGAAATATTCTGATAACTTTCTATATTTCGGATTACCCAAGTATCGTTTACTCCATCTCCATTTGGTGTAAATACATTTGGAATATTGATACAATCATTTTCAGTCAAAACTTCAAATTCTTTTTCCTCCACGCAAAAATTATTGTCCATCACGGATAAGAAATAAATATTAGAAGCCAAAGAATATATATCCTCTGTATTCTCTCCATTTGACCAATCAAACAGATAAGGTCCCTCACCTCCATTTACCGTAACATCAATAACTCCATCTTCTTCTCCCCAACAACTTTCTGAAGTAATTATCTCATTGATATAAATGGCATATGGTTGAGAAATACTATCCGAAATTATCAGATTACAATTATTAAAATCTGTAATTTCAACTGTGTAAAATCCAACAGGTACAAAAAGTAAATCTTCTGAATCATTCCCATTATTCCAAAGGAAATTAAAAGGTGGAGTTCCTCCGGAAATCTGTATATTTATACTTCCATCTTCTAGTCCAAAACAACTTATATCAACAACTGATTTGCTCGCATTTAATGCAGATGGTTCGTTTACAATTCCAATCCCTAAAGAAGTACAATTATTACTATCGGTTACATTTATAGTATATACACCATCCGATAAATTTTGTAAATTTTGTATTGTATCTCCATGTGTCCAAAGATAGGAATAAGGACTAACTCCACCACTTACCATAACATCTGCTTGTCCGTCATCATTATCAAAACAACTAATATCTTCAGTATCAATATTTACAACTAATAAAGAAGGTTCATTAATTATAAAATTCTTAATAGAAACACAATTTGTAGAATCTGTTATGAAAATAGAGTGGGATTGAGAACTTAATTGTGAAGTCTGACTTAATACAGAACCATTTCCCCATAAATAGGTGTAAGGGGGATTTCCTCCAGAAACATTAACATTTGCCCTACCATCATTATCTCCAAAGCAGCTAATATCTATTGTACTCAAACTTATTGTTAGTGAATCTGGACTATAAATCTCTGAAAAAAATGTTTCTGAACAATTATTACCATCTGTTACAATTACTGAATAATTCCCTTCTGAAAGAGAAGTAACATCTTCTGTGGTATCTGAGTTAGACCACAAGAAACTGTAAGGTGAAGTTCCTCCGGAAACAGATAAATCCACCTCCCCATCTGAATAAGAATAACAACTAACATTTTGTGTAATGAAAGAAGATTGCAAAGCGTCTATAGGTTCAGAAACTGTAAAAGTATCCAGAATATTACAATTATTTCCATCTGAAACACTTAAATAATACAATCCTTGCGACAAAGAAAATATAGTATTACTGCCCAGATTCCCATTCCAAAAATAGGAATAAGAAGGTGTTCCTCCTACTACATTTACACTAATAGAAGCGTCAGTTCCTCCATTACAACTTACATTATTAATTTGAGAACTTAAGGTGATTTCAGAAGGTTGTAAAATAGTATCCGTAACAATAATTTGACACGAATTTACATCTGTAATAGTATCAGTATAAATACCCGCAAATGTAGTTATTGCAGCCCCACTATTTCCATTGGACCAAATATGAGAATAAGGAGGTGTTCCTCCAGAAACTGATATATTTATTATTCCATCTGAACTTGAATAACAGCTTGTAGGTTGATTTTGCACAAAATATTGTAGTAAATCTGGCTCACTAATAGCATATGTATTGCTTACGAAACAAGAATTCGCATCTGTGGTAATAACAGAATAATTTCCTGACGGCAAAGAGTCTTGAGAAGGTCCAATCCATCCATTGGACCAAGCATAATTATAAGGTGGTGTACCTCCAGTAGAAGACACAGAAAGAAAACCATCATTTTCAGCAAAACAACTTAGAGGATTATTAATAGTAGATATGGTTAATAATGGGTTTGGAGAAGATATGTTTGCGCTAGCACTAATAAAGCAATTGTTAGAATCAGTCACATTAACTGTATAGCTTCCTGAAAACTGATTTAAAAGAATAGAGTTTGTATCTGAAGTATTCCAGGTATAAGAAAACGGAAATGTACCACCAGTAGTAGATACTGAAATTGAACCATCAGAAAATGAAGAACAACTTACATCAATTATAGTAAAAGCAACGGATAAAGAATCGGTTTGTGGTATAGAAATATTAAACTCCTTAATACAATTTACACTATCATAAACTAAAAGACTTAAGGTATCTTGATATAAATTTTGCAGTTGTAAAGAGTCTGCAGCATTCGACCATAAATAGGAATAAGTACCAATACCTCCTGAAACATTTGTAACATTAATACTTGCAGTACTATCGTTATAACAAATATTTGGAAGTGCATCATATTGAATTTGTATCTCATTTGGCTCTGCGATCTGAAATGGTAGAGAAGTGATACAATTATTGGAATCTGAAACAGAAACAGTATAATTCCCCGAATATAAATCATCTCTAAAAAAACTTGTAGAAACAGAATCAGACCAAGAGAAATTATGAAGACCTATTCCCCCATAAGAAGAAACTGAAATAAAAGAATTATTTCCTCCAAAACAATTTACATCTATAATGCTATCCATTTGCAATATCAATTCTAGAGGTTCTGAAATAATAAATGAATCTGTTATGATGCAATTATTATCATCTGTAACTACAACCTCATAAGCATTCGCAATAAGCGAGTTGTTAAATGAAGATGTAGAACCATTAGTCCATAAATAAGAGTAAGGAATTGTACCACCATTTACATTTAAGTTGATACTCGCATCCGAATTAGCAAAACAACTTACATTATTTTGTGATGAACTAATACTTAAAGAGGAAGGTTCTGTAATCGAAAAAATCTCTTGATAAGTACAATTATTTTCATCCGTTACAACAACAGAATATGTATTTGGAACTAAGCTATCTATAACAGAAGTTGTTTCTAAATTACTCCATAAATAGGAAAAAGGAGATGTTCCACCTAAAGAAGCAATGGAAATATTAGCGTCATCAAATCCATTACAACTTACATTCTCAACTACACTGTTCAGATTTAAAGCAGAAGGTTCGTTTAATACTACCGAAATTACAGATTGACAACTATTTTGATCAGTAGCAGTAATAGTATAAACACCCGCAAATAAATTCGATCTTCCTTTTGAAGGCCCAGAAGCAACATAACTTTGATTATTATTTAATTGCCCTACCCACAAAAAGGTTACAGAAGGAAATCCTCCTGTATAATTAACTTTAATATAACCATCACTAGTATCATAGCACGAAACATCTATTAAACTATCTAAATATAAATTTAAAGAATCTGGTTGAGTAATTGTAACACTATCTTCTAAGACACAAAAATTATCATCAATCACAGAAACGGAATATATATTTGGGCTTAAATTTGTAATAATAGATGAATTTACATTTGGTGGATTCCATTGATATGTAAATGGAGGAATTCCACCAATTATGTTTACATTAATTTGTCCGTTATTATAACCATAACAACTTACATTTGACGAACTTAAAAAGATATCAAAAATAGGTTCGTTTATCGTAAGTAATGTTGTAATAGATGGGCAATTGTTTGAATCGACAACTGTTAACTGATAAGTTCCTGGACTCAAATTATTTATTGATGAATCATTTGAAAAAAATCCATTAGAACCTTGCCAAAAATATTGGTATGGAGCTACTCCTCCCATTGAATTCACAAATGCACTTCCATCATTATATCCGTTACAACTTACATCAGATGATGTTACAAATACCTGGTATGGGGAGCATTGAGAGAAAGCAAAATGCGACATAAGTAAAGATAATATGAATATTAATTTTCTCATCTTATTGATTTATTTATCCCAAAATGAAAGAAGAAAAAACTATCATTATTATACATATTTCCTCTATTTCCTGTTTTTTGCACATTATCAATATAATAACTTGGATCTGAAAAATATGCCGCCACTTCTCCTCTATCATTTAGCACTTCATTATAATTTGCATAACTATTACTAACATCATCTATGTCATCTGTAAAAGTGTTTCTGAAAGATGTGAAACAATAAAAATTAATATACTTATTGACAGGGAAATAAACACCTATATCATAAGGAATAGAGAAGGAATATAAGCTATATTTATCCTCCTGATTCTCTGTTCTTAAATCTGACAAATGATAGGTATAATTATTATAACTTGCAACTGGATCAAAATGAAAAACAGAAACTCCAGCAGATAAAAATGGAGTAATACCGAAAAATTTCAATTGAGACATTTTATGTTGAAGTTGCACATTGAACTCTAGTATTTCAGAATCAAATTCAAATTTATTTAACTCTAATGACTTATTTTTCGCTGAGATACTTCCACTTACAAATGAAGATTTTATATTCCAATTTTCTGAAAAATTATAAGTAAAATTCATAGAATAACTTAATTTTAATTCTTCTTTTGATGATTGAATATCTCCTCTATACATCATAATTCCTGAAGAAATACCATAAGATATTTTAGATTTTTCATCTGATTTATCTTCATCAAGTACTGTCATCTCTTTTTCTATTTCTTTTGATGATTCTAAGTTTTGCAAATAATTATCTAGAAGATTATATCTATTAAAGTAAGCAAGTTTTGTTTCTCCAAAAAGAAAAGAAGAAGAGGGAAGATTATTTTCAGATAAAAAATCAGGAATTAAAAAGCATCCCTTTTTATCGAAAATTTTATTTTTATTCAAATTAAACGAAACGGATTTCCCCTTAAAAAATATACTATCAATTGTAATACACTCTGATTGTATAGTTTTACTTTCTTTATCAAAATACAGGTAATCAACACAATCTATACTTTTAATTTTGACATTCTGATTAAAGTAAATTGTAAAAGTATTCCTTTCATCTAATATTAAATCAGTATTAAAATTTTGAATTGTTTCTGAATTAACATCTATTTTCCAAATATGAAAAGGTGTTGAATCAGAAGTAGAAGGAGATGGGTTAGTCATCAAAACAATTGGTAATTTATTATTCTGATAAAAATGAATTAATCTATCCGAAACAGTTTTTATTTCACCCATATAATTTTCAGAAATCTCAAATGTTTCTGCAGTACCAGTTATTCCAAAATTTATTTCCTTTATTTCTAAAGAATCATTTTCTGGTATAAAGACATTGTTTATAAATGAATTGTCAAATAATCTAATCTTATATCTCTTTTCTAATTGATCATAATTGCCACACAAAACAGAATTCAAGGGGTTTAGTTTATTGTTAGCAAACATAATGTTTGAATGAAATAAATTGTAAGAAAACTCTAAATCTAAAGCATCATCCTCTAATGGGTTAATGAAAATTGTTGAATTATTATTTACAAATCTATTCATAGAAAAAAGAAAATTACATTGAGTAGAATAAATTTGACTTAATGAGTGAATATTTATAGAAGATTGTTGAGAATTAATATCCGAAAAAGTAGAATTACTAATTTCTACATTTTCTCGGAACCATTCATTTTTAAAGCTAATAGGGATTAATAAATCTTTAAAAATACAATTATTTATAATTATATCACTTCCTAAATGTCCTTCAATAACAAAACCAAATCCCTGTAAATCCACCTGCTTACTACTTATAATTACCGGATTTTTATTTGTCCCTAATATCTCTAATCCTCCATCAACAATAATTGTAGATCCACTTTCAAAAAGGATATTAGTTCCTGACAAAATAGTAAGTGTTGCTTCACTACTAATACGAGTATTAAAATCAATAATATAAATAGTATCTGAACTGAATGTAATGTCTGATTTTATAAAACCACTAACTAGTTTCTCTTGAGAAAAACTAAAAGAAAAACAAAATACAAATAATATGAATATTAACTTTCTCATTTCACTTCCAAAATTAAAGAGGATATATATCTACTTCTTCCATCAATACTCTTAACAAATATCTTGTTAAAGGTAAAAATATCTCCTGACTCTGCTTTTCTTACCTCCAATAATGCATCATCTTCAAAATACGAACTATTATTTTCTTCTTGAAAAACTAAACTTCCAGTTTCATCATATCTGCTCATTTTAAAACTTAAAATTTGATAAGCATTTTTAATATTCAGGCCATCAACCTCCGCAAACAAACCTCTTTGTATTCTGATTATTTTAGAAGATATTTCTCCAGAAGAAGCATTATTAATAAATGGGATTGGGTTTGGTAAATTCTGAACTAAAAACTCTCTACTAATTAATTTCTGATCTGAATATAGAGTAAACTTCATTAAACCTGTTCTGGAAGGAGAATACAGGTAATAATTTGATTTCCTACTTAATTTACCTGAAGTACATTTTAGATTTAAATCTTTAAATTTCTTATTTGGGAAACTTATTCTCAACTTATTTTTAACACCAATAAACAAGACGCTTTTATTTTCAGAAGAAATCATTTCGCTTGCAGGAACGTATTCTTTTAAAATTGGGTTTTCTACATTAAAAATGGATTCTAAAGATTTATTCTCTCCGGATTCAGTAAGCATTGTTGCCTTTACCTTAAAACTTCCTTTTTTATCTACAGTATAATACAAATATCCATCCTCAAAATAATAATCTCCTCCTTCAATTTCATTATTAAACTCATCTAATATTATTACTTCTTTCTTTTTATAAACAGTATTCTTTTTTGCTTTTAAATCAATCCTAATTTTATCCCCAATATCATATACTTTATCTTTCATTACCGCCATATCTATCCTGTCTTCACCAGCTTCTATATCCGGAATTATAAAAGAAGTTAAACTACCGAAAATCTGATTTTGATAATAATTTAAAATAGCCGATTCCATCATTTTCACATCCTTTTTAAACCCACTTAAAATTGCTAAGCATCCACCAAGAGCCAAGTTATTAAAATGATATTCCTCCCAAGTCAACCAATCTCCTCTTGAACTTATTATATAATTTTGTGTAGGATACATACTATCCAATACTATAGTATTGCTTCCTTCTAACAAATTATCTATTTTTCTTTTAGTAGAAAATAATGTTTCTTTTAAATATTTAGCTCCTCTAAGCTGAATTAGAACCTTGTCCGATATCCTAGGGTCCACAGAGTTTACAGGGTATCCATACTGATTAAAACCTCCAGTTTTTTCAATTAATAGAGATTGTAAACTATCAATATATCTTATGGTTTCTGCTGTTATATTTATTGCAGTCTGAGAGTTTTCATACGCATCTTGATACTTTATAGAATCAATTTGATACACTTCAATAATAGAAGAGAATCTTTCTTTCTTTTCTGATTCAAGTTTACTTACTGTTCGTTCAATTGAAGTACTTAAATCAAAAAAAGCATCAATAAAATCAACTTGTACATTTATCGCTAACAAAGCTAAAAGCACCAGATACATCATATTAATTAATCGTTGCCTATTTGAAAATCTCATTAAGAAGGTTTTTCAGCAAATATAAAAATTATTGGTACAAATCAGATAATCTGATTATGAAATACTTATACTATTTTTTTAAAGACAATGAAAGAATAATCGTACTTATTCTTTTCATCCGCAAAACAATCTTCTCTTTTTACTTCTTCCCAGTTATCTGATAGTTTCGGGAAAAATGTATCTCCTTCAAAAGTATGGTGAATTTTAGTAAGGTAAACTCTATCTACTAAATTTTGCTCTAACGCAATTTTATAAATCTGTCCCCCCCCAATAATAAAAGGTTCGGTATCTCCATTTTTTTGTGCAATATCTATTGCTGATTCTACAGAGTTTACTACAACACAACCTTCTGCTTTGTAATCTGATTGCCTGGTAATTACAACATTTGTTCGGTTAGGTAAAGGTCGGTATTTATGAGGAATAGATTCAAAATTCTTACGACCCATTATTACATGATGGCCTTGAGTTGTATCTTTAAAAAACTTCATATCCTTTGGTAAATGCCAAATGAGGTCATTGTCTTTTCCAATAACACCATTTTCAGCTACCGCTACTATTAAGGAAACTTTCATTAGTTCTTAATTACTTTATAATTTACTCCTCTTTCTTCCAAATAATTTTTTACAAAATTAAAATGTTTTCCCAAATATTCTGGTGGAGAAATACCAATTCTTTTATAATCTCCATGTACTACTAAATTAGCAACTGCTGTACAAGTAAATCCTGTAGTTCTGGCCATGGAAATAGTATCATCTTGAAAACGGTCTAATAGGTTGTATTGATAACTTACTTCTTCTCCATTTTCAGTTCCCTTCATAATGACACGCATTATTGTAAAATCTTTATCACCTTTTTTCATTTCCCATTTTGGGAATAATAATTTGGCAGTCATATCCACTGGACGAATCATAGTTCCATTTACTTCAACCTCATCATAAGAGAAAAATCCACTTGCACGCAATACCTTTAAGTACTCCACACAACCAGGGTAACGCAAAGTTTTCTCTATCATATTCGGGACATGAGACATGGTTTTTATCAAACTTCTTAGTCCATCAGAATTCCAACTTTCTAAAGTTCCTATCTCATCAAATTCTATCAGTTCAGTATCTGACAAAGCCTCCTTAGTAATCATGTGACTATTTTGCACATATCTGGCTGGACGAATGTATTCTTCAATTACATCAATAGGAGAAAATACCGCTTGGTATTCGTAAGGCCATTCTCTTTTTTCAGGTAAACCACCCACTAAACATTCGTAATCGTTAATTTCCATTTTTGTATCATGATGACCGAAAATGATATTCCCCATTCCTGGAGCTACACCACAATCCATTACAGCAACTACTCCTTTTTCTTTTGCCAACTCATCCAATCCGAAAGGATCTTCAGGATAAAAAGAAATATCAACTATATTCTTTCCTGATTCAATAACATCTTTCATCATTTTGTATCCCATAAAACCTGGAACAGCACCTACTACTAAATCAAAATCCTTTATTAGGTTTTGTAAAGTTGCAGTGTCAGCAACATCAGCACAAATGATATTGATTCCCTCTAATTTATCTAAGTTTTTTTGTGAAATATCTACTGAGGTAACATTATGGTTTTTGGATAAATCTTTTGCCATCACTCCACCTACTAATCCTGCTCCTAAAACAATTATATTAGCCATTATATCGCTACTTTTCCTTTAATGTGTGGGTGATATTCGTAATCTACTAACTCAAAATCATCAATAGTGAAATCAAAAATACTCTTCACATCTGGATTGATTTTCATTTTTGGTAATGCTTTTGTATCTCTACTTAGTTGTAGCTCTGTTTGTTCAAAATGATTGGTATAAATATGCGCATCACCCAAAGTGTGAACAAAATCACCTACTTCTAAATCACAAACTTGTGCCATCATCATAGTTAATAAGGCATAAGAAGCAATGTTGAATGGAACACCTAAAAAGATATCTGCACTTCTTTGATATAACTGACAAGATAATTTTCCATCCGCTACATAAAACTGGAAAAAGGCATGGCAAGGTGGTAAAGCCATTTGCTCAATTTCCCCAACATTCCAAGCGCTTACAATAATTCTTCTGCTATCCGGGTTATTTTTTAAAGCCTCTACTACTTGACTTATTTGGTCAATGTGTTTTCCGTCAGGTGCTGGCCAACTTCTCCATTGGTAACCATACACATGACCTAAGTCTCCATTTTCATCTGCCCACTCATCCCAAATACGAACTCCATTATCTTTTAGGTATTTTATATTGGTATCTCCTTTCAAAAACCATAATAGTTCGTGAATGATTGATTTTAAATGTACTTTTTTAG
>Ga0206679_10002768_pt1 | contig 13765 bp, 12 predicted proteins | sample M110012015metaG_FD_155464 | JGI IMG/M metagenome (GOLD analysis project Ga0206679, IMG submission 155464) | Ammonia-oxidizing marine archaeal communities from Monterey Bay, California, United States - M1 100m 12015 | ecosystem: Environmental > Aquatic > Marine > Intertidal zone | place: USA... | reverse complement strand
ATAATTGATCGTCCCATTGGTAATTATATAATGAAGCTCCAGCTCCATTAATATTAGGAACACCTCCTGTTGCATTAATTGTAATTTCTCCATCACAATAATTCCAACAAGTAGGGTCTTGTGTAGATCCTACAGAAGTTGATAAAACACTATTTCCGTTTACAACAGCAATATCTGATGTAGTACAATTATTTTCATCTGTAGCCCACATTGTATAACTTCCTACACCAACATTACTTAATGAATAAGTTGTGTCTCCTGTACTCCATAAGTATGAATATGTAGTTGCGGAGCCAACACCTCCTGAAACTATATCAGTGATAGAACCATTTGTCCATCCTGTACAAGTAATATGATCAATTACAAAGTTATGTGTAATTGCTGTTGGTTCTTGATATAATAATGTTTCTGTATAAATACAGCCGTTAGCATCTGTAATGGTAAATGTATATAAATCAGCAGATAAGTTTTGTATTAGATTTGTATATCCACTAAATACTACTGAATTTGCAGAATTTGTTACCTCTTTTAAATAAGGTCCGTTACCACCATTTATTGAAACAGTAGCTGTCCCAGACATATCTCCATTACATTTTACTTCATATCCATTCCAATTAGATGTAGTTATTGTAACATCTAATTCATCAGGCTCTTCTATTATGATGATATCCTGAGCAGAACAATTATTTTCGTCTACAACTTGAACAGTATATGTTCCTGGGCCATACGAATGGAAATATGCCATATTTGTATGATAAGCACCTCCATTAACAGAATATAAATATGGTGGAGTTCCTCCGATTGCGTTAATAGCATTTATTTGTCCGTCATTTGCTCCGTTACATGTAATATGAGTAAATATCGTTGTATCAACAAATAAAGAATCTGGTTGTGTAAGAGTAACGGTGTCTCTATCTATACATCCTCTTACATCTCTTACATACATAATATATTGGTTTGGAGATAGATTACTAAATCCGATACTATTTTGTGTAAATACTCCATTTGTTTTTGAATAAACATAAGGAGTAAATCCTCCTGTTGCTAATACTGTAATAGATGCATTATCTGCATCATGACAAGTAATTTGGGATATAATTAATGAATCAATTTCAATTGATTGAGAAGGCTCCAAAATTTCAACTGAATCAGTGAAAATACATCCTTTACTATCAGTAACTATTAGTGTATGATAACCAGCTTCAAAAGTATTTACTGTGTTAGATGTGCTTCCGTTATCCCATAATAAAGAATAATTTGGAGTCCCCCCAGCAACAATCGCTATTGCTATTCCGTCAGAACCTCCTAAACATGTAACTGAATCTCTAATAAACTGAATTGAAATAACTGAAGGTTCAGTTATAGTAAAGTCTTCTGATGTAATACAACCATTAGCATCTGTAATAGTTGATGTATAAGTTCCAGCAATTAAGTTGACGTCCGATCCTCCACTCCATGAATAAGTATAAGATTGTGTTCCTCCAGTGACTGTTGCTATCGCTGAACCATTATTCCCTCCATTACAACTAACATTTGTAACCGCTATATTTGAAATTGATAAACTATCTGGTTGTGTAATTATTTGATTATTTGAAGTAACGAAACATCCCATAGAATCAGTAACTGTAACATTATAAGTAGATGGCATTAAACCAATAGATGGATTTGTTACTTGTCCATTATTCCACATATATGCATAACTTCCTGTTCCACCAAAAACATTAGCTGTTATTTGTCCGTTTGCACTATCATAACACAATACATTTTGTACTGATAAAGATGAAATAACTAATTCATCAGGTTCATTTACAAAGATTGAGTCAGAATCTGTACATCCTTCAGCATCAACTACTGTTATAAAATATGAAGCCTCTCCAGAAGGACCAAAAGGAGTTCCGAAAGGAACAAAAGTATTTCCTCCATCAGATGAGAATTGATATGAAGGAGTTCCTGAAGTTGCTGAAGTAATCATCATTCCATCATTTGCACCATAACAAGAAACATCTTGTACGGTAACATCTAAAATAGGATTTGTTCCCGGGTTAATAATTGCAGTATCTGAAATCATACATCCATTTGCATCTATAATATCTACAATATATGTTCCTGGAAATAATAATGAAATGTTAGTTCCATTTATACCGTTTGACCAAGAGTAACTATATCCTGAAGTACCTCCACTTGCAATAACTTCTGCTTCACCATTTGCTGCAGTTTGAGATCCAGAACAAGAAGAGTGATTTATAATATTTGTTGAGGAAGTAAGTTGAGATGGTTCATTTACAACAACACTAACTAAAGTAGGGTTTGAAACGCAATTGTTTACATCTGTTACACTTACTGAATATGTTCCGGCTGATAAGTTTGAAATAATAGATGTATTTTGACCTGTATTCCAAGAGTAGAAATATGGAGCAGTACCTCCGGAAACAGAATCTACCCAAGCAGAACCATTAGTGCCTGCATTACAGCTAACATCAGATGTAGTTGCGGTATAATAAATAACATCTGGCTCGGTGATTGTAACAGAAATATTATCTGTACATCCATTTGCGTCAGAAACATAAACATCATAAGTTCCAGCATAAAGTCCACTAAAAATATTGTTGTATTGTGGGATTGGGAAAACACCTGGAATAAAATATTGATATGTACCAACTCCCGTTCCTCCTGATGCAATTACAGTAATTGTATCGGATTGGAATCCGTTACACAACACACTTAATGTTGAATTAGCAGCATCTAATGATAAACTCACAACTGCAGTAGACGGAACCTCTACTGAATCAGTAACTGAACAACCCGTTGCATCAGATACTGTTACGGTATAATAACCTGGTGTTAAACCAGTAATTGTATTTGTTGAAGCTCCAGTCTCCCATAAAATAATATATGGTGGAGTTCCTACAGGATTAACCGTTGCTTCTCCATCTGCACCTCCATTACAAGGAGGAATACTATCAAAAGTTAGTGTAATATCTGTTTCTGAAACAAAAACATCTTCTGTAAACTGACATCCGTTTGCATCCGTAACTCTAACTACATACATTCCTGTATTTAAATTAGTTGCAGTTGCGGTTATTTGAGCAGCAGGGTCATCCCATAAATATGCATAAAGAGGAGTCCCCCCCTGTGTTACTGAAATAGAAGCTTCCCCATTATTTTGATTACACGTTTCTGTAACAGAATCTACAGTATAAACGAATGGTAATGGTTCTGTTAATGTAATATTTGTTGATGATGTACAACCGTTATCATCTGTAGCATTTAAAGTATAAGTACCAAAAGTAATGTCTCCGCACATACCCGTCCAAGAAGTTGAAGTTTGTGTTGGATACCCAGTCATACTATATAATATAGGAGCTACACCATTTGTAGGTAGAACTGTTATCTCTCCATCACAAATTCCTGGGCAAGAAATAGAGTTGTCAATTGTAAAATTAATTGAGAACTGAGCTGGTTCCGTAAGTACAACAGAAACTGAAGTTGTACATCCATTCGCATCCATAACAGTAACATTATATGTTCCTGCAGATAGTCCTGTAAAATTCATGGCAGAACTAAAGTTAGAACCATCAACAGAATAGGTATAAGGAGCTTGTCCTCCTGAAGGAGCATTAAAAGTAATTTCTCCGTCTGATAGACCAAAACAACTGATATTATATCCGTTATAATTTGATGTTGTATAAGTAAATGTTACTTGTGTTGGCTCTGGTAAAAACTTATTAGAATTATATGTACATCCATTCGCATCCATAACAGTAATGGAATGAGTTGTATTTCCGCACAAACCGGTGAAAACAGGAGATGACTGATACGCTCCTGCATTTATTGAGTAAGTATAAGGAGATGTCCCTGTTAGGATATTATCAACCTGAAAAGTAAGTTCCCCATCACAAATTCCGAAACACAACTTACCTGAGAAGAGATTGATATTTCCTGATAAATCTGCAGGATTATTTAATGTAATGGTTTCAGAGGTATCACAACCATTATCATCTTTATAATAAACAGTATATGTACCTGCGGAAAGTCCTGATAAAACTGTAGAACTTCCGTAAGTTATTCCATCTAAAGAATATGTATAGGGAGGTGTTCCTCCGGAAACAGCTGCTGTAATTTCTCCATCAGCAGCACCAAAACAACTAATATCCTCTCCGTTATAATCAGATGTAATACTTCCATTTGGGATAAGTTGTGGTGGTTCGTTAAGAATTATTGAAGTTGGTGAAGAAGCATTAACGCTACATGAGTTTGCGTCTGTAACGGAGACGGAATACGTTCCAGCACAGATATCTATATAAGTGGAATCAAATAATGAAATAGTAGTTGACGCCCCACTACCAAAAGCAATTGAATAAGGAGGTGTTCCTCCCATTACATTTACAGTAGCAGTAGCGTCACAATCTCCAAAACAAAGTATTGCAGAACTTACACTAGCACTATTTGAAAGTTGTAATGGTTGAGTAATATTAATAGTAGTTACATCAAAAACAGAGTTTGGATTTGCAGGATTTCCAAACGCATCGGTTGGATAGTATAAAAGGGAATCTACTAAGCGAATTGTGTAATTTTGAGCCGCTAAATCAGGAACATTAATATTAGTAATTGTTGTATTATTTGTTGAAGCAACTGAAACAAACAAGCCAGGTATTGGATAGTAACCAACAATAACGTTATATAAGGAAGTAGGGATTGTTTGGTTTATCTGAATATTTATTGATGCTAAATCTCCATAACAAAGTATCGGAGAGGTAATTGTAACCGACTGAATACTTTGTGCTTTTGTATTTATTGATAAAAATGATAAGATTAAAGCAAATCCTATTAGTAGTAACTTTTTCATATTATTATACTATTTTATGTGCATATTTTAATGGTGCAAGATACAAAATTTATTAAAACTAGTACAGATAATCTTTTTATAAAAATTATCCAAAAAAAAGGAGGGGATTCCCCTCCTTTTAAAATATCTATTTGTTCAATAGTTTTAATCTAGCATACTTGATTAAAGGCATCTTTTAAATTATCCGCAATCATCTGAGATGATCTTCCTTCAATATGATGTCTTTCAATAAAATGAACAAGTTCACCATCTCTGAAAAGTGCAATTGAAGGAGATGAAGGAGGAAAAGGGATCATATATTCTCTTGCTTTAGCAGTAGCTCCTATATCTTGTCCAGCAAAAACGGTAGCGAAAACATCTGCTTGAGGAGAAAAAGTTTTTGCAAGTTTTACTGCTGGTCTTGCATTTCCAGCAGCACAACCACAAACAGAATTTACCATTACTAATACAGTACCTTCTTTTTTGTTTAATATATTCTCAACTTCTTCTGATGTTTTCATTTCTACAAAACCAACTGAAGTTAAGTCTTCTCTCATTGGCTTACACATTTCTTCTGGATACATAATTTTAATTTTTTTATTATTGCAAAAATACTGTTTATTGTCTTTTATTATTAAAAAATTCTTTTAATATTTTAGAACATTCTTTTTCTAAGTAACCCCCAATTATCTCAGTTTTTGGATGTAAAATATTATCTTTCAAGAAAGAAAAACCTCTTTTTTCGTCAGACGCACCATAAACAATTCTCTTAATCTGAGTCCAATAAGAAGCCCCTCCACACATTACACAAGGTTCTAAAGTTACATATAAAGTACATTCATTTAAATATTTTCCGCCTAAATAATCTGCTGCAGAAGTGAAAACTTGCATTTCAGCATGTGCGGTAACATCATTTAACCTCTCTGTAAAGTTATGTGCACGAGCAATAATCTGGTTATTACAAACCACAACGGCTCCTACAGGAACCTCATCATTATCAAAAGCTTTCTGAGCTTCTTTCAAAGCTTCTTTCATAAAATATTCGTCAGAAAAAGGATTTATTTCCATTTTGCAAATATAAGATAGCAATTTTGTATTTTCGCAATCTAAATAAAAAATAAATGTTAAGAACAAAGACTTGCGGAGAGTTAAACATTACTAATGTTTCGGAAAAGGTAACCTTAAGTGGTTGGGTGCAAAGAAATAGAGATTTAGGAGGAATGACTTTTATTGATTTAAGAGATCGATACGGTATCACTCAACTAGCTTTTAATATGGATGAAAACTCTGATCTTTGCGAAAAGGCAAGAAAATTAGGGAGAGAATTTGTTGTAAAAGTAGAAGGTGAGGTAATTGAAAGAACATCAAAAAATAAAAATATTCCTACAGGAGAAATAGAAATTAAGGTTTCCGAATTAGAAATATTAAACGCATCAAAAACTCCTCCTTTTACTATTGAAGATGAAACAGATGGAGGTGATGAATTAAGAATGAAATACAGATATCTTGATATTAGAAGAAATCCTGTAAGAGAAAATTTAATGCTAAGAGCAAAAGTTTCTACTGAAACAAGAAACTTCTTAAATAATGAAGGTTTTATAGAGGTAGAAACTCCATATTTAATTAAATCTACTCCTGAAGGAGCAAGAGATTTTGTTGTCCCAAGCAGAATGAATGAAGGACAATTTTATGCACTTCCTCAATCTCCTCAAACTTTTAAGCAACTTTTAATGGTTGCCGGAATGGATAAATATTATCAGATTGTAAAATGTTTCAGAGATGAAGATTTAAGAGCAGATAGACAACCAGAATTTACACAGATTGACTGTGAAATGGCCTTTGTAGAGCAAGAAGATATTTTAAATATGTTTGAAGGGTTATGCAGACATTTACTAAAAGAAGTAAAAGGAGTTGAACTATCTGAATTCCCAAGAATGACTTATGATGAAGCTATGAAAATGTATGGTTCAGATAAGCCAGATATCAGATTTGGAATGAAATTCGTGGAAATTAATAAAGTATGCCAAAAAAATAATTTTGTAGTTTTTGATAGTGCAGAATTAGTAGTTGGAATTACTGTAAAAGATGGAGCGTCTTTCACAAGGAAACAATTAGACAAGTTAACTGATTTTGTAAAAACTCCACAAGTTGGAGCAAAAGGATTAGTTTATTGTAAATGCAATGAAGATGGTACATTTAAATCTTCAGTAGATAAATTTTTCTCTCAAGAAGACTTAAATAATTGGGCTGATGAATGTAAAGCCTCTGCCGGAGATTTAATTTTAGTAATGGCTGGTGAAATTGATAAAACAAGAAAAGCTCTTTCTACTTTAAGATTGCATTTGGCAGAAGAATTAGGGCTCCGAAATCCAGAAGAATTTGCACCACTATGGGTATTAGACTTTCCTTTATTGGAATGGGATGAAGACACAGAAAGATATCACGCAATGCACCATCCATTTACATCACCAAAACCAAATGATATTGAGAAACTAGATACAAATCCAGCTGCAGTTAGAGCAAATGCATATGATTTAGTGCTAAACGGAAATGAAATTGGTGGAGGAAGTATCAGAATACATGATAGAGATTTACAAAAACTAATGTTTAAACATTTAGGATTTACTGATGAGGAAGCAAAAGAACAATTCGGATTTTTGATGGATGCTTTTGAATATGGATCTCCACCACACGGAGGAGTTGCTTTTGGTTTTGATAGATTGTGCGCAATTATGGGAGGACAAGAGAGTATTAGAGATTTTATTGCGTTCCCAAAAAATAACTCTGGTAGAGATATTATGATTGATTCTCCATCTGATATTGATGAAGAGCAACTGAAAGAACTAAACATAAAATTAAGATAAACTACATAAATTCATAAGCTAATCATTATGAAACATAAGCCATTAATTATAGTTATCTCACTCCTAATTCCTGCAGTAGTAGCTATTTTGTTTTTTATGCCAAAAATCTCTGGTTTTGAGATAGATTTTTTACCAAAAGTAAACGCTACCTTAAACGGAACAGTTTTCTTTACATTAATTTTTGCAATCAAAGCAATTAAGAATGGAAATAAGAAGTTACACACTAATTTAGTTCTTACTTCATTAGTACTTTCAACTCTGTTTTTAGTATCCTATGTATTGCATCACTCAACACATGATTCTGTACATTTTGGAGGTGAAGGTTTTATAAAATATCTCTATTACTGTGTTTTGTTGTCTCATATTTTGCTTTCGGCAATTGTATTACCTCTAGTACTAATTACTTTATCCAGAGCATTAAAAGAAAAATTTGATTTACATAAAAAGATTGCAAAAATAACTTTTCCTATCTGGTTGTATGTTGCTGCAAGTGGAGTATTAGTTTATATTTTAATTTCTCCTTACTATTAATATGAAAGAAAATAAATCGATAATAATCTGGCTATTATCAGGTTGTTCTTTAATTTTTCTGATGGTTGTGATTGGGGGGATTACCAGACTTACACATTCCGGACTTTCTATGTCAACATGGAGTTTGATTGGAGGAGTAATACCTCCTTTAACCACAGATGAATGGATAGATGCATTTAACATCTACAAAACTACTCCAGAGTTCTTAAAAATCAATTCTCATTTTACACTTTCGGATTTTAAATCTATCTTCTTTTGGGAATATCTTCATAGAATGATCGGACGGTTTTTAGGTTTGGTGTTTGTAATTCCTTTTGCATATTTTCTGATAAAAAAGAAACTCTCTAAAAAATTAATCAGACAATCAATAATCTTATTTGTTTTAGGAGGACTGCAAGGAGGAATTGGCTGGTGGATGGTGAAAAGTGGGCTGGAAAATAACCCAGATGTAAGCCATTATAGATTAGCAGTACATTTGATAACTGCATTTTTGACTTGTGCTTTTACATTTTGGGTTGCATTACCTCTTATTTTTACTGATAAAAACACAGGGAACTTTAAACTTTTCCGATTAAATTTTTCATTACTTATACTGGTAATTATTCAGATTGTTTATGGGGCATTTGTAGCAGGATTAGATGCAGGAAAAGGATTTAATAGTTGGCCAAAAATGGGGGAGAAATGGATTGCAGATGCAGTTTATCAGTTAGAACCTTTTTGGAGAAATCTAATTGAATCTCCTTACGGAATTCAGTTTATTCATAGAACATTAGCACTTATAATTGTAGCTTTTGTATTGTATATTTGGCTCTATTCTAAAAAAGAAAATATCAGTTCTCTTCAACAAAAATCACTGAATATATTATTGGGGGTTGTTATAATACAAACATTATTAGGAATCTTTACTTTGATATTATTTGTACCTATTTCTTTAGCGCTTACACATCAAATAGTAGCGTTTTTCCTATTGATGTCAGTTGTGTTTTCTTTGTTTGTTTTTAAGAAGTCCTAAAACAAAAACCTATCAATTACATATACTATTTGCATAAGTGGTAAATACGCAAAAGAGGTTGTCATTAGTTTTCTGGCAGATATATCATCTGTACTCTGATATAGTTTCACGGACTTATAAGTAAACCAAATTCCTAAAACAAGGACAACAAAAAGAGAATAAACCGACAAATTTAAATCTGATATATAAAAGAAAGGAATCACAGAAACTACCGTCATTAATGAGGAAGTAATAATTGAAATAACTGCCGGGTATTTATTTTTTTCTCCACCAAACAACATCTTAAATCCCGCTTCTTTGTATTCCTTATCAAGCACCCAAGCAATAGCAATAAAATGTGGGAATTGCCAAAAAAACTGAATCGCAAAAAGTGTTCCTGCAGCCAAACCAAAATCATCAGTAGCTGCAACATAACCTAATAAAAAAGGGATAGCTCCTGGAATAGCGCCAATAAAAATAGAGATAGTTGAAACTCTTTTTAATGGAGTGTAAGACAGAACATAAAGTAAAATAGAAATCAATCCGAAAAATGAAGACTTTGACATAAAACCATAAAAACTTCCTTGTGGATTTATATTATTTAATAAAACAAGTCCTATACATCCGATAACAACTGCAAAAACAGTTGCACTAAATACCGATAAATTTCCCATTGGTAACGGACGAACAGAAGTTCTCTCCATTAGCTTATCTTTATCTTTTTCTAAGATTTGGTTAAATGCATTTGCTGATCCAGTAACCAAAAAACCACCCATCAATAAATAGATAAAGCTAGAAAAGTTAAATGTTTCAAAACCCAATAAATAACCAATCATTGCAGAAAACACCACAGTAATGGAGAGTCTAAATTTTAATAATTGAGCGTAAAATTTTAAAGTTTGCATGTATTACAATATTTCCTTTACTCCCTTCTTTCTCTTTTGTAAATAAAAGAAAATACCGAACAATAAAACAAAAATATAAGGAGTCGCCATTAAGTACAAAATGCCATCATTTAGTCCGGAACCAATATCATCCCCAGATTCTAAATTAGCTTCTACTACCGCCTTACACATGGCACATTGAGAAGATGATTGAATAGAAATCAAAACACCAATTACAAATAATGTTAGTTTTTTATTTAACATTCTTTTCCACTTTAGCATCTTTGTGATATTCTGCTAATAAAGTTTCCACATCTTTTATTAACTCTTTTAAAATATAGTCTTTTGTTCCGTCGTAGCTTCCTACAGGATTTCCTTTATAGGATTGATTTGCTCCGCAATCAGAACAATCCATTTTTGATTTTTTAGATGTACCTCCACATTCTTCACAAATAAAGTTTGAATATCCTGAACGAACCCTTCCTTCTTTATCAACAATCATAAACTGCTCTGAGTGTAAAAATCCACCTGGGGCTAATTCATCTACTGATGCAGAAGCAAAATAAGATTGAGCAATTTTATATATTGAATCTTTATTACCCGTTACAAAATTCCAATTGGACTCATCTACTCTCATAGATTTTATATATTCTTTTAATCTTTCAGGAGTGTCATAATCTGGATTGACTGTGTGAGATAAGAATTTTATGTTTGGATATTTACTCAATTTATTCTGTACATACCTCATGTTATAGGTCATTGTAGGGCAGATTGTAGGACAAGTAGTAAAAAAGAAATCTACTATGTAAATATTTCCATCATAATCTTCATTAGTAATCGTATCCTTATTCTGATTAATAAATGAATAAGAAGGAATTTTATGGTTATCCCCACCAATAACTGCTAGTTTTACAAAATTATTATTTCCTTTTGATATATAATTATACGTACAAAAAGGTAAAACTAATAAAATGAAAAGAAGAATTGAAGACTTAATCGATCCTCCTGGGAGAATTTTATTTAATTTTTGCTTCATCAGACAAGTTTTACAACATTAAAGAAGCATAGCCTCCTTCGGTGAGTACAATAAATAATAAATAAGGAATAAGGATTAAAGCAGGTAACAAAATGGTCCATTTTAAACTTTTCTTTTCATGACCTAAATGCATAAACTGCAATACAATATATGCCGCTTTTACCAAAGTTAAGATGATAAATACATGATTGATCAACTTAGTCCCTAAAAACTGACCCATTAAAAAATCAGGTTTAATTATTCCTAATACTACCTCTAAAGTAGTTATTACTAATAGAATCCAAAATACTTTCCATATCCACCAATTTCCTTTTGTTTCGTTTGCCATAATAATATCGTTTTAAATTATACTAAGTAAAAGAATGTAAATACAAATACCCACACTAAATCTACAAAGTGCCAGTATAAGCCTACTTTTTCTACCATTTCATAATGTCCTCTTCTTTCATATGTTCCTTTAATTACATTAATTAAAATAATAATTAAAATAATTACACCACTAAATACGTGAAATCCATGAAAACCAGTAATAAAGAAGAAGTAATCTGCAAATAAAGGATGTCCATATTCATTATTTTTAAGATTTGCTCCTAATAAAACATCAGTTGCATTATCTTTTAAATAATCTATCGATTCTGTGTTAGATAAATACTCTCTATTTGCTTTACGTATGTTATATTGAGGGTTTTTTTCTAAAGTAGAAATTACTTCTTCTACGGAAAAATGATGATGAATACCATCATGTCCATCTACTCCCATTAAAGTATATACAGACGCTAAATCTTCTCCTTCAGCAATATGTACTACATACTCTGTTTTTGTATCAATACCCCCTTTGTCTCCATGAATAAAGTGTCCCCACTCCCAAGCCTGGGATCCTAAAAATATAGCTCCACCTACAATTGTTAACGACAGCCAAAGAATAACTTTGTTCTTCTGCATTTTGTGTCCATAATTTACAGCGAGTACCATTGTTACAGAACTCATAATCAGAATAAAGGTCATCAAAGCAACAAAAAGTAATGGATGGTCTCCATGTAAAAATGGAAAATGACTAAATACATCTTCCGGATTTGGCCATACCTCTGGATATTTAAATCTACTAAATCCGTATGCTGACAAGAATCCTGAGAAAGTTAAAGCATCTGTGATTAAGAAAAACCACATCATTAATTTACCATAACTTGCATTATACGGTTTGTCTCCACCTTTCCAAGCTTCTACTGAATTATCATTTACTTGTTCCATAATTTTTTATCAAATTTATTTTAAACTAACTAATAAGAAAATAAATAAATACACCCATAACACATCTAAAAAATGCCAATAGATGGATGTTAATTCAATTCCTAAATAATTTTCTTTAGTATATTTTACTTGTACTGATTTTATAGTTGTAACTAATAATGAAATAATCCCTCCTAAAACATGCATTAAATGTGCAAATGTTATTACGTATAAAAAGGAACTTGCTGGATTACTCCCAGGACCTACAAAATACCTCCCTTCTGATGTTAGCTGATTCCACCCCATAATTTGAAAATAAGAAAACAATAATCCTAAAATAAGAGATGATACAATATAAGGAGTCGGAGAAATCCCTTTTCTAACTTGCATCTTTGCAATAATTAAAAAAATACTACTCATTATTATTGCAGCTGTACTATACCAAAACCATTCTGGCATTACAATAGAGTCCCAACCATGTTCGGCTGACCTAACAATAACTGCAGAAGTAAGTCCGGCAAAGAACATGGATATTCCTGCCATTCCTATCCAAAGCAATTGTTTTGATGTATTATTTTTTAAATTAATATCCATTAATTAGTGTTCTGTTTCTCCTTCTTTTAACGGTTCTGTTTGTGGAATAAAATCTTTTTCTGCTCCTGGTTTAGAATAGTCGTAAGGCCATCTATGAACTGAAGGAATTTCTCCTGGCCAGTTTCCATGCATTCTTTCAACAGGTGAAGTCCACTCTAAAGTATTGGCTTCCCAAGGATTTTGTGTAGCTCTTGTTCCTTTAAAAATACTATAGAAGAAGTTAAATACAAATAGTAATTGTACCAAACCTCCTAATATTGCAAAGGAGGTAATAATCTCATTAATATCTGACAATCCATCAAAAATAGGGAATGCGCTATTAGTGTAATATCTTCTTGGTAATCCTGCTAATCCTAAAAAGTGCATTGGGAAAAATACTCCATAAGCAGAAATAAAAGTTACCCAGAAATGGATATACCCTAGTTTCTTGTTCATCATTCTACCATACATTTTAGGGAACCAGTGATAAACCCCAGCAAACATTCCGTAAATAGCTGAAAGTCCCATTACAATATGGAAGTGTCCTACCACAAAATAAGTGTCATGTACATTAATATCAAGCGCAGAGTCACCAAGAATTAATCCTGTTAAGCCTCCTGTAATAAAGGTAGATACAAATCCAATTGCAAATAACATAGCGGGGGTAAACCTAATACTTGCTTTCCAGAGTGTAGCTAAATAATTAAATACTTTTACTGCTGATGGAATTGCAATTAATAGTGTGGTAAATGTAAATACAGATCCTAAAAATGGATCCATTCCTGTAATAAACATATGGTGTCCCCAAACAATAAATGATAGGAATGCAATAGC
>Ga0206679_10002766_pt1 | contig 13767 bp, 9 predicted proteins | sample M110012015metaG_FD_155464 | JGI IMG/M metagenome (GOLD analysis project Ga0206679, IMG submission 155464) | Ammonia-oxidizing marine archaeal communities from Monterey Bay, California, United States - M1 100m 12015 | ecosystem: Environmental > Aquatic > Marine > Intertidal zone | place: USA... | reverse complement strand
AACCAGATTCCGACCATGAAGGGGATGGTGCAAGCTACGAACTTCATGTTCGATCTGGAAAACAGGTTTGCCTCTGTTATTGCAAATGTCTTCAAATCGATACTGATTCGCATCTGATTCTTCGGTGATGAGGCCCATTTTTTTTAAATGGGCATGGGGACCAGAAAAATCTGCTAGATAAATGGCTATGTGATGGCCGTCATACGATTTTTGTTCGCGGCGAGTCTCCTTGAAGGTGATAGTTTGGAGGGTACCAATCTGGATACAACAAGATGTCTTTCGCTCAATTACTGGCGCGTTGAAAACTTTCGAGTAGAAGTCTGAGATGGCTTTTGTGCTGGTATCCGGAACATTAAATTCGATATATGGAATACCCAGGGTCATACCATTAAAATTTTCTGGTGAGTGACAGCGGATACGATTTCCCCAGGGGCAAGTAACCATGATATGGCTCGAATAGGGTTTAAAATTGAATTGTGTGGCAGACAAGGCTTTTTTAGTTCGAGCCAGGCGTTGTTGTAGTTTATCCAGGTCTGGCACAACAAGCCCAACCACGCCTCGCAATACCTGGGCAGGCCCTGTTGGTAGATGAAACTGCTGATCACCCGCATTGATCCAGAGATTATGTTTACCAAAATCGATGATGGGGTCCCGCGTTAATCCAAGTGCCCTGGAGTAAAAGGTAATGGCTGTATCCTGATCCGGAACTTTTAAGTTGATATGTTCCAGGGACATGATATTACCAACGTTAGCCGTTGTGCGGTCGAACCTGTCCATTTATTGTCTCCCAAAAATTTGGCATGTTGAATCGGCTGAGTAACCTGTGCATTCAAGCATCCAGGTATTTTACTCTACTAATGTACCTCTGCATTAAAATGAATTGCAACCATTGCCTCAGTTGGACAAATAGGTCGAAGCAATTGGTGGTACAACCGCTTGCGGTTAAGCAATAATACACTGACATTGATAGGGGGCTCAGAATAGCCCCTGGATGAAGTTATTTTAGTGACAGGAAAGTACAACATGAAAACTAACTCTTGCTCGTTATACCTGACTCTGGCTTTTTCGTTCTGGTCATCACTGGTTTCTGCCGAAAGCTATCCTTTGGCTCTGGAGGAGGTGGCTGTTCGACAGCACTTGACCTTGTACCCGGCAGAGGGACATTTCAACGCCCGTTTTGAGTTGCCTGCTCGGGATGAACCTGAGTTGCGGTTGAGTCTATTCGTTCCGGGTAGTATCGATCCGAGCAGCGTCATGCTAAGCAGTACTTTAGACCCATTTTCGATAGGAGAAGTTCGCTTCCAGCATGATCTGCTGGATACGCAAACCTGGCAGAATGCGTTGCTGGGTAAAATGGTTGAGTATCAATTAGAGGGTGATCATCCTCTCGGCCCACTTTTATCCGGGCGCTTACTGTCTCTGAATCCTACCTTGCTGGAGGTGGATGGTCGACTAATTCTAGCGCCGCCCGGGACCTTGGTGCTTGAGAAACAGGATGTTGTGGTTTCACCAACGCTGTACTGGATGGCCGAAGCAGACTTTTCTCAATCCAGTATTATCGATGTGAGTTATATGGCGGCCGGAATGAGTTGGAGTGCAAGCCATCACCTGGTTGTGGATACTAACGAAACAACCACCGAGGTGGTTACCTGGGCTGATATCGTCAATTCAACTAAGCAGGTCTACCAGTTGGATTCTCTGGCCCTAGTCGCTGGACAAATTAATAGAACGGAGGTACCGAACCCAAGGAGGAACCTGCGTTCTGCCATGGCAGAGTCGAGTATGAACATGATGGCTTCTGATTCGTCACCTCAACGGCAGGAGTTGGGTATTTACCATGAATATCAGTATAACAAACCCGTCGAAATCCCGAGTAAAGGCGTACAGCGGTTACCACTGATCAATGAGTATAAATTACAATCAAAGATGGTATATCAACTCAAGTCGGAAGTTTCGCTGTACAACAACGACCGTCGTGAAGCAAGACAAGCAGTCCACACCATACTCAGGCTGCAGCATGCTAGCAATCAGTCAAGTGACGGCTCGTCTTTACCCATACCCAGTGGTTCGGCTCGAATCTACCTGCGGGATAATCAAGGCAATATCCGTTTCATGGGTGAGGATTGGCTGGCCGCCATGCCTGTTGGCGTTCCGGCAGAGCTGGACGTGGGCCGTGCTTTTGATGTGACGGTAGAGCGCGTTCAAACGGATTTTCGCCGAGTCAGTGATAGACTGGTGATTCTTGAATATACACTGGAATTTAATAATGCCAGTAAAAAACCAGCCATCATTGAGGTCCAGGAGCAGATTCCAGGAGATTGGGAATTGCTTGAAGAAAGTATGCCGCGTGAACGTTCTAACGACTTACATTTAAATTATAAAGTTGCAGTCAAACCGGGTCAGCAGCAAAAATTGGTTTATAAGGTCAGGGCTCGGCGGTAACCCGCTGCTCGCTTATTATCACAATGGTTACAATGGGAAACGCAGTGGTCGTGCTAATAGTTAGTTGATGCCTCTGGCCCAGTCGGCGGTCAATAACGAAAGTCGTTAAGGGCAACAAAAGTGCCATCATGCCTGGCGCAGAGTTCGCGCATCAGGATGGCAAACTTGATGCCTGTTTCCCGATATTGAACGGGGTTGGCGAATTGAACGGGAAAGCCGACGCCATGAATTCTCACCAACCGCTGGCCCTTATCATCTCGACGATTGATTCGATCAACAGTTTGGACAACCTGCTGGATTGATCTGCCGCTAAATTCGTCACCAAACACATACAGTGAAATTTTTCGACCGGGTCGATAGAAGGTGGAGATGGCTTTAGTGATGCCTTCTACAGGACTTGAGTTGCTGAATACATTCCAACTCCGTAATCGATCCAAAATGGCATTTCTTCTTGACGGCGTATCCGGAATCCAATCGTTTGCGTATTGTGAGAACATGTAGTTACCCATATCATTCATTACTTGAATGCCCTTCAACTGCGGATAGACCTGGAGGGTTTCGGATACTTTCTGAAGCACTAACGGCCAGGCGTAATTGAACATACTCCCGGATGTGTCGATGATAAAAATAACGTACTCACTGTCTACCGGTATGCCGCCGACTGCGTTGTTTTCATTGCTTTTTTGATAATCCTGAAGCAGGCGTTGCATTTCCTGGGTCAGGCTTTGCTTTGCCTGTGCCAACTGGCTTTCAATAGTATTATTGATCTTGCTTTGATTAGTCTCAGCATCAAGTTTGGCTTTTAACTGGGAGTAATCCTTCTTCAAGGTTGTCAGGCGCAGCACTTCGGATGTCTGCAGGTCTTTTTTGCGGATAGCATCGCGATTCAGATCCCTGGTTTCACCCTGGATCTGCTCGAGGGTTTCCTGTAGTTCCAGTAGGTATCCGGCTAGGTCCTCAGCGGTTTGCTCAAGCGTCACGGGTTCAAAGACTTTGGTCAGCACCAGCAGCAGGATGAGGGCACCAAAGCCACAACTGATGACATCTAGAAAAGAAAGGCTGATGCCTTCTATTTCTCGCTGCTTTTTTTTCATGGCCAGTCCCTTGAAGGAGACAGAAAGGACCCGCCGGTTATTTGTGCCAGTCGCCAGTAAGAGGGTGCTGCGACAGGGTCACCCTCCATAGGGAAAAGAATGATATTAATTGGACTAAGGTAGGGTAAGCCCTCGATTGCATTGCTGAAGTTTGCGACACGATCCCGGCTACTGGCGACTGAACCGCGCGGTTTTTCCTCGCCTTGAGTTGGCAGGCCATCAACAATCAGGAAAATATTATCGGGTTCTGGAGATAGGCCTCTTGAGGCTGCAAAGGCAGCGTGCAGACTGGTTCCACCTGAGGGAACGACGGACTTTATGTTGTCGATGCTGTTATTGAGAAGTTCAGGGTTGTTCGCAGTGAGCCATTTTGATTCACTATCAGGCAATGCGGCTTTAGCTTCAGTGTTGAAAGTGATGATTTGAAATTGAGCGTCTTCAGGCATATTTGCCGTAATCCACTCTACGGTGCGGATCGCACGCTGCCATTTGGCTGATGCCAACTGCTGCTCGATCGGCAGATTTCGACGACGGATGATATTGACGATGGTTTCATCCAACATACTGGCTGATGCGTCCAGGAGAATCAGAATGTGTCCACCACCGATTTTCAGTCCAGTGAGGTACTGCCGGTCACCTTGACCAACAACTGATCTCAAGGCACTGCCCGTCTGTTGACTGTCGGCAACACTCCCTTTCAGGTTCATTGCTTCCTCATCTAATCTTTTTAATTCCTTCTTAAGGGCTTCGATACTTTCATTACTGGTCGATTGATCCTCGGTTAACTGGGCTATCATCGTCTCCAGATCACGAATGGCATCAAGCAGTTCGATGATATCGGCAGCAGTCGTTATATTGGTTTCATCTACCTCTGCCAGCGTGTTGCGGAGAATGACCAGGTCCTCTTGCTCATTTTCTACTCGTTCCTCAATTTGTTTGACCTGGGCCAGTAGAGTGACGTTGAGTTCTTGTGAGGTGCTCTCTGAGCCGTGGTTGATGATGATATAGATTAGGATGACTGCACCAAAGCCACACGACATGATATCCAGGAAAGCCAGGCTGAAGACATTAAATTCTCGACGCTTGGCCATATTTTCTTATAGCACCGAAATAATAGTAAAGGTTTGGCCGTTCGATTCGATGATGTCACCGCCTTGTAAAATTCTGGCGGTAATCAACGGTTCAGTGTTGACTCGTATAGTTGTAACCGGAGCTGGACTCAGTTGTAAATCGCCCTGTTCTGTAATACCCAGTTTAGTCGTTTTCCCCAGCAATGCCTGTATTTCCGGCAGGGCATCTATGAGTGAATAGGCAATGTGTCCAGAAAGCATATGCGTTGGCCTCTCTGGCAGGTGATCATTTGCGATTGATCTTGGGTTGTCTAAATCTCCTATGGTTTGGTTCTGAACGGGCAGAGTGGTAATAAAACTGACTTTATTCAAGTCTGTGAAAAGATCTTTTTCCAGTGCAGCAAAACGTGATCGGGTAGCGTCTGCCTCAAGGTAGGTAACTTCAGTCTCTGGGAGGAGGGCGAGTGAGGTTGCCAGGCCAGGCACTTTAAGCATGCGATGGCTTACTAGTATTTGATTCTTGCCTGGACTTGCGCCTCTGATGCCTTGAATTAAGGCCGGGTAGAGATCACTGCAGGCAGCGGTTAGTTGTTCCAATGTGGCGGTACAGGAGTAACTGGTCTGCTGCAGGTTGACATCGATCAGGCGCTCATTAGCCCGGTTAGGATCATTCAACCAGTCATCTAATTGATCAAATAAAGCTTGTTCGGTATGGGCTTCATGCAAGGGGTCAAACCGGGTTGTCTGAATAAACTGGTCAGCCAGGGCATTTGCGCAACGCTCCATAATACGGAAGAGTCCTGTGTCGCTTAAAACATGTGATGCTCCTCTGGTGACGGCGACACCAGACTTGATCTCGGTGAGTACGGTTTGGTGTAAGCAAATGTCGAGATAAAAAGAGGCTCGATCTACAGCAGCAGAACTGGCGGTGAGTACTGCCAGGTCAACCATAGAGCGCACTGGAATCTCACCTGCCTGGCACATTCCTAAAATTAAGCCAAGATCTTGTTTGGTGAAAGTCGCCGGTACTGCGATGATGATGCCTTCTGCTCGGGCTTTTACTTCATTCCACAGCGCTTCTAATTGTTTGAAGGCCAGGTCAGCATTGTGGCGGACCAAAGCGGTCGCATCCGGTATCGGCTCGGTGGAGAGCTGGTCCCAGAATCGATTTTTACGAAGCCGCGGCTGGAGCCGGGCCTGCTCGTGTGCCTGCTGCCCTATCAGCAGTTTTTGAGGCTGGAGAATAGCGATTCCCGGGTGACTACTAACCAGGTTACCCTCGATTGATACGTTAATCTCCGTATCGTTTAGTTCTATTAAAGCCAGACTCATGCTGTTCCCTTAAACTTGAAGATATCGTATCAACCGCTCATCACAGTAATTCTCAGCTTCGAGCACTGATCGCTCCTGGGCTAACTGTAATTGGTGCATTAAGAACATGATCAGGATGCTGATCAGCAGGGCAACAAAAGTTGAGTTGAAAGCCACGCCCAGGCTTTGGGTAACGCCTGCGATATCGCCTTGTACAGCCTGGTGAGCCTGGCCTAGAGCCTGGCCAATTCCTCTTACCGTGCCCAGGAAGCCGATAGATGGGATGGCCCAGGCGATATAGCGAACCATGGATAGTTCAGAGTCGAGTCTTTCTGATTCGGATTCGCAGATTGACCGAATCGCACTGGATACATCCTGAATATTAGCCGTCGAACGAAAACGATGCAGCGCAATTAGCAGTGTTCTAGGTAGCAATAAAGTTTGCTGCTCCTGGCTGAGTGCCTCAATGGGCCGGGCATATTCCCGGCTATCCTGCGGAAGAATACTGGTACCTTGGCCTCTGGGGATTAATTCCAGGTTCATCATCCGTTTTTCTCTTAATACCTGTGCACTTTTAAGACTCATCAGAGAGATGACCCAAAGCATCAGGATAAAGCAGGCCTCTTGTTCCATGTCCTGCACAATGACATAACTGTTTCTTTCTGGTACATAGTTTGGATTTTCGTTTATGAGCAGAGCCTGTTGTTCAAGTACAGCGCTTGCATTCGGACGCACAATCGAGACATAAATGGCGTGGACAATCAGAACCGCGATAATGAGAGAAAATATCTGGTATAAAAACTCAAGGGGTAATTGCTTTTTCATAAATGCGGTTTCCTGGCTGGTTACTCTATATGTCGATGGGGAAAGGCACAGCGTTATCTGCACTGATCGCTTCGCTTGGCTTGAATATTTTAAACGCCTCTCCCAGGTTTCGCTTCCTTAGTTCGTTAGCATCGGGTAACTCAACTTCTACTTTGGCAGGTTCAACCTGGTCCTGGTTATCTTTTTCAGGGGTTGCCTGCGTTGCATCTGCCTTGGTTTCCTGTTGAGCGCCTGCATTTGTGGCTGATGGCATTGGAGACGACTGGGCAGGCATTGCCAGAGGCGAGAATGTGCCCATTAGGATAAGGCAAAATATTAGCATAGGGCGATTCATTCGCTGATATCTCTTGCTATTCTGAAACCCACGTCTTGTCTCGGGTCTGCACCATAATCACGATAGGTCCAGCGAAGTTCACTGAATCGGCCTTGCGAAAAATTAGATCCTCGGATCACAAAATAATCTCCTGATTCCGGTCCTCGTCTGTCTAATTCGGGGCCTTTGGGAGGTTCAACACTGTACCGGTCGCTAACCCATTCTGAAACATTACCGGCAAGATCATAGAGTCCCAGTGTATTAGCCGGGAAGGTTGCAGAAGGTGCCGGTCCTCTAAATGAATCGTTATAGCCTTTAATGATATAAGGAACCATGCCCGTGGCGCTTTCGTCAGCAAAGTTGCCGTAATTTACTGGTGGAGGCAAGCTGTCGCCCCATGGGAAGCGACTTGGCGACTGGCCATGTGCGAAACGGCTGGCATAGGCCCATTCTGCTTCTGTGGGCAAGCGATAACCTATTGTCGCCGGGCTGATTAGTTTCCAGGCTTCTGATGTCATTTCGTAGGCCACAGGGAGGCCGTCTTTAAGACTCAGCCAGTTACAGTAGCGCACAGCATCAGCCCAGGATACGTTAACTACGGGGCGGTCGTCTTCTCCGAGCAGAGACCGGCCAAAAAAGCCGGGATCATGGCCGGGAGCAAACTGTTTGTATTGTCGGTTAGTAACTTCCTTGGTGCCCAGATAAAACGCTCTGGTGAGGGTGACCTGTCTTAGTATTTCATTGGATCGACGACCGCGATCCCGGCGTTTCGCTCCCAGCGTCAGCTTACCCGGCAGCACCAAATTGAGTTGGTCATCGACGGAACTATTGATCACCTGGGGTATGGCATCTATTTTAGCTTCGGCCTGAGTCTTCAATCTCACCATCAGCTGCTGGTTTAGGTCCGGTTGTGGTGTTACGGATTTTGTATAGGTTGCAAATCCGAGTTTTCGTATTTCTAGATCATGTAATGTAGCGCTTAATTTGACTTCACGATTTGCATTGCCGATGAGTTTTCCATCAATCCAGAGTTCACTATCTGCAGGTACTGCCACTATTTTAATTTTGCCGGTAATCGGCTCTAAGGTCAGGTTGAGTTCGATGTCCTGTTCTGCTTCAACGCTGACTTGTTTCTGCAAAATTTTATAGCCCGCTTTGTTAGCCACTACGTTATAACTATTCCCGGGTGCAAGTTCTATTGAAAGCGGGGACTGGCCCTGGTATTTCTTATTGATTCGAATACTAGCGTTAGTAGGTAGTGTTTTTATGGTGATCTGCCCATCGGCTGGCGTCAGCAGTATCTGGTCGAGGGTCTGCGGAACATCATGTTTGACTTGTAGACGACGTTGCCATTTTTTATAGCCTGGTTTTTCCACAGTCAGTTCCCGGCTGCCTTCGAGAATTTCTATGCTGGCTGGGGTCTGGCCAATTGTTTCACCGTCGACTTTTATGGTGGCTTGCGTGGGTTTACTGGACACGTCAAGGTTGATCCAGGCTGGTTCAAGAATAGCCTGTATTTCTTGATGTAATTCCATTCCGGCAATGTCTATTTCAGTTTCGTAGCGAAGAAATCTTTTTGAGATCAGGCTGATATCGTGAATTCCAGGTTCAATCTGCTCGTTAACCAGTGGTGTATTGCCGGCGAACACCTGGTCAATGAAAACCTGTGCGTCAACCTCAGGGCTGGTTGAAATAGTTAATCGCCCCGGTTTTTTAGCCAGTTTGAAATTGAAATACTGATCATTCTGTGCCGTAACCGTGATATTTTCTCGGAGCGGTTGATAACCATCTAGTTCTGCTTCCAGGGTGAATTCTCCGGGTAGCATCAGGGAGCGCTTTCCGATCTTGTAGCTGAAGCCATCAGTAATTTCAACTTGGGTCGGGGTTGGGGTCACAGAGAACTCCACAGCCTTAGCAGTGAACAAAAACCAGGCGATAGTGGCGGCAACCAGCAGGGCGAGAAGCAATATAAAAGGCACCAGAGGCAGTTTTTTGCGCTGTTTAACGGCTGTCCGGTCAGGTGGGCTGAAAGGGGTGCTGATGATTTCGTCAGGTAGATCGGTTGTCGGGTCGCTCATCAGATGGCTTCCTCGCAACTAACGTCAATAACGGATTTGGGAGAGCCGTAGGTTAAGGTGATTTCCTTGCGGATATCACGATAGCCACGACGTTTGCCGATGATGACATAACGCCCGGGGATGAGTAATAAAGTCTGTTCGTTTATTAGCCCCAGTTGTCCTTGTTCTCCCATTCTTAAGATTGAGACAGTGGTTCGGTTGTTGGATTCGATGGTGACAGGAATGGGAATGCGGGCAACGGAAATCAAACGGGTTAATTGGCTTAAGGGCTCTTGAATTCTATCCCGCGGAGGGGTGAGTCGGCTGAGTTCGATGGCGAGCAATTTGGCATCGCTAAGGATTGGATCCTGTTGCAGGCTCGTGGGATTGGCGAGTAGGTCGGTCAATCTTTTTTGTATCTCTATTCTAGATTGGGCCAGCTTAAGCCCCTCGCTGGCAAACAACAAAGTATCATCCATATTAAGGATACTCTCGAAAATTGTTGCGGCTTCCAGCCAGTTTTCATCCTTGATAGCGGTCTGAGCAGATGTCTGCTTACTGGTAATGAGGGCTTGTTTTCTGGCAATAAGCACCTGCTGCAGGCCATCTGTGGGAGCAGTACTTGCTGGTTTTATTGCTGCTGCCTGGGAAAAAGCCTTGTCCGCTCCGGAGTATTGCTTTGCAGCCAAAGCATCAAACCCGTTCGACATGGCAATGTTAAAATTTCGATTAGCAAGCTCTTTTTGGAGCCTCTCGAGCTGCTGTCTGGCAGCGGGCCATTCATGGTCCAGGTTGTAGGCTCGCTCAAGGTCGGCGACGGCCTGGGTTAGATCACCTTGCTGTTCTGCTTTCAGGCCAGATTCGATTAAGGTTAATACTTGGGGTAGTTGCTCTGCTCGAGCCAGTTGTATTAAGTGCGATGCTTCCTCGGGCTGTATTTGAGATACCAGTTTCCAGGCGGTTTGAGCCTGGCTGGCATCACCGTCGTTAAGCGCTGTTTCGGCTCGTTTTATCTGTTGCTCGAGAATGATCGGCAGCTTATTTTGAAGCTCAGTTACGCTTGCCAGCAGTTCTTTGTAGGCTAACAGCGCCTGTTGAAATTGATCTTGCTTGAATAATTCGTCAGCCTCCGCGGCCGACTTGTTTATGCGTTCAAGCGATTCAGTATCCCATTGGGCGACTCCCCGATCCTCAAGGTCCAGCAATATCCGTAGAAAAGACTCGGCTGTTACGGCACTATCTTTTTGAAAAATGGCCAGTTGAGCAGCTTCAATGGGTGCGAGCGTTGGTTCGACTTCTTCTAAGTCCTTTGCCGAGTTACTTGACTCTGTGGGTGCTGGTGGGTTTTTTACCAGAGTTTCGGTGGTCGACGGTGAAACTAGTTCGGGCAAGATCAAGAAAATGAATAATCCTGCCGTTATTAGCAGGACGGTCAGGGCTATAAGCCAGGGGCTGAGTGATGAGTTGTCTCTGCCCGGTATTTGCGGGGTTTGTGCAGACTGATGGTTGATGGTGGTTGATGCACTAGCGGGAGCAAACCTCTGAGCGGATATAAGGTTAGTGGCCGCACCGATACCAGTATCGGATTCGAAAATCAGCGTTTTGATTTCAGCTAGATTCAGTTTAAGTGAAGCATCTGACTCCTGGAGCATGGCCTCTAAAGCGAGTTTAACATCAGGTTCTACGGGGCTATCGGAAACGAAAATTGCGCCAGGTATCCAACTTTGGCCGGTCGCTGCGGTGTAGATGAGTTGTCCGAGGCGATGTATGTCCGTATTCGCTCCAGTCGATTCTTTTTGGCTGAGATCTGCCTGATCAAACATACCGGGTGGCCAGCCAAATTGAGTCAGGTATAGCTGACCATTTTCCTTTATCTGTATTCGCTCGCGGGTCAGGTTACCGTGAAAGAAGCCGAGGTCATGGCTGTAATCCAGAGTATCCAGTAATTGTTTGAAAAGTAGACTATTGTGATCCAGGCCTGAGTCTGTATTCAGGGATCCAGTTACTTTCTCATATTGGTCAACGCTATACAGATCTTGGTCAACATGGCCGATCTCAAGATGTTGAGCGATATTAGGATGGATCAATCGTTTCAGATGATGGCTAATAGAGGTCAATCGATCAAGCTGTGTAGCCCCTGAAGGAAAAATAGTAATGCAGACCTTTTGCCCGGATCGATTGTCAATGGCTAACCACTGTTGATAGTGAGCTGTTCGCTGAAGCGATTGTAGAAGGGTAAAGTAATCAGCGAAAAGGTCGCCCTGTTGTTGCCGATCCGCCATGATTATTGACTGGTTGCCTGGGACTCTAGAGTGTTACTTGTTTCCTCTGCATATATTTCGCGAAGAATGCCTCTCCAGTCATCAAACTGTTTATTAGCAGAGCCTGTTAATTCGATAGTACGGCCTTCAATTTCCAGGATGTTCGGTGTGATTTCCATGCCCAGGGACTGGGTTAGTTCCTTCAGAGCCTGCTCATGTATTTCTGCTTGCTTTAACCGGTCCAAGCCGCTCTTTATCGCTCCGATACCACCGACAACGGCTCCTGCAGTAGCGGCATTTCCGGCCCAGGTGTTACTTTCTGATCCGGCGTAAAGGCCACCGGCAATTAAAGCGACACCACCCAGCAGGCGGCCGCGAGCTTGTTTTTTCATTTGCCGGAGTTTTACGGCTTCTTCATAAGTTGCATAACGCCATTCATCGTAGGAGGGTTTCATTTCCCGATAGAATTTCCCATAGTAATCATCCAGGGTATCAACCAGGAGTTCATCCTGGGCTTTAATGAGTTTTACTCGATTGATAATAAGGTCGTTTTCGGCGGGCAATTGGGTCACCGATATCTGTCCGTTTCTGCTGGTGCTGATATAGTCTTTGAAAGCGTCTGGGGCAAGGTCAGCGGCGAAGCGAATCTGTGCCAGGGTCTGGATTTCGGAGATGTTTTGTTCGCCAAGATTTTGATGAAAAGCGATGAGGTCATTGGCAATATTATTATAAAGGTCCTGGAAAGGATCCTCCCTAATGGATTGATAGCCATATCTGCTGGCAGTATCGTCGTAAATTTTATTGAGCCAGGATCGACCCTTGGCATCGCGGGCTGTTATAGCCACTTTTAAAATTTCTCCATCTGAAACCAGGATTTTCCCGGTCAGATTAAGTTGGCTCGCTTTGGACGTCGTTGGAATGACCCGGACGGTTCCCCAGTTACCCGTTTGTTCGAGGGTGTCTTTCAGGTGAGCAGCAATATACCTGGATTCTGCGCGGCGAACATCAGCGGAAACGGTGAGTCGATCGTCTGATCCGGAATCCGGAGATGGAATGTTTGGGTCAAAAGGTTGAATTGCGATATCGACAAGCAGGGCATCTGGTATGCTCTCCTGGACCTGTACCGCGGGCGCTGAATTAGCGGTTATGACCTGTGTGCTAGAGCAACCTGATAAGGTCACCAAACAAGTGAATACTGGCAGGGCTAAGTGCTTGCTGGTCTGTCTGGCTTTCCGGAAATTAACGGACCTGATCAATCTGAGAATGCCGTTACGAGTGATAGGCGCCAGGTTGTGCAGACTCAAATTTGGGAACATTCTAAATCTGTTAATCACATACCCTCCTTGTATCGTTTGTATTCTTCCCAGAGTTTTGCCTGAAGGTCAGGGTCCTGTTCCGCAATGGCGGCTTCTCTCAACTGTTGTGCGACGATGTCGTCGCCCTGGGGACTGGGTATATCATCGGGAATTGAAGACACTTGCGGGCTGACTGGTGCCGATTCTGTTTCATCCAGCATTCGACCCTGTTGGACAGGGCTGGTTAGAGGGTCTCCCTCCTCAGATGATTCGGATAAACTTTCCTGGATGGCGCTTTTATTGATGACGATAGGCGGGGGTAGGTCTCCAGCTGTCGCTGTTGCCGGTGGCTGGGTCTGAGTGGCGACCTGCCTGGCTTCGAGTACGCCCTCCTGAAACACGATGATTGAATCCTGTAGTGCTTTATCAAGTTCACTGATTCTCTGGTTGCTGGCAGATGAACCTTCGGCACTTGCTTCTGGTAAACCTAGGTCCCCTGAAAGTAGCGCGTTAGTAGCCAGTATAAGGGCACGGTTGGCACCTGCAAGAGCTGCGTCGGCTTCATTGATTTTCGATGAGTTGTCAGATCCGGTGGGGCTATCTTGGATTAATGTCTGCAGCGCCTGTTCGGATACCATAACGGCAATTCTGGCTTCAGCCAGTATTTGTTCTATGTTTGTGATGTCGTCGCCGGCGGACATGTCAGCTAGCGCTTCTCCGGCTCTATTAATACTTATGCCGGCTTGTAACAAGGTTTGTTCGAGATCCTGCATTGCTGGATCCTCGCCGTGTTGATTGTCCTGCGCGACAGTGCCCGCTTCGGATGATGCCGCGGCGATAGTCTCTGACCCATCTTCAGGACTACTGCCTAGGTCATCTCCTGCAACCGCTTGTTGCGTTTGATTCTCCTGGCCCAGTTCATCATTCTGGTGACTACTGTCTGATGCAGATTGAATTGCTTGCGCCGATTGTCCTGACTGCTCAGATTCGTCAGTGAATATTAATTCTTCTGCTGTGCTTTGGCTTTCACTGTCTGGGACTAACGGGTCCCACTCTGCTCCCGCTTCGGCGACAGGCTCTGAATCTTCTTCAACGCTGC
>Ga0206679_10002763_pt1 | contig 13778 bp, 12 predicted proteins | sample M110012015metaG_FD_155464 | JGI IMG/M metagenome (GOLD analysis project Ga0206679, IMG submission 155464) | Ammonia-oxidizing marine archaeal communities from Monterey Bay, California, United States - M1 100m 12015 | ecosystem: Environmental > Aquatic > Marine > Intertidal zone | place: USA... | reverse complement strand
CAATCTTAATTCCTCCTTGCTAATTCTTGAGTCTTCAGAAATCAAAATTGTAGTTAGCCATCTGTTAGAAAAGAAGCCTTCAGGTTCCTCTACAAAAGATATTTCATTTATATCAGATAATTCTGTTTTATAGAATTCAAAAATGCTTCTTCTCTTTTCTACTCTTTCATTTAAAACTTCTAATTGACCTAGTCCGATAGCAGCCGACACATTACTCAATCTGTAATTAAACCCTATTTCAGAATGCTCATAATGAGGAGCTTTATCTCTGGCTTGAGTAGCTAAAAATTTTGCTTTCTGTATTTGTTTTTCATTAGAAGAAATAAGAGCTCCACCTCCAGAAGTCGTGATAATTTTATTTCCGTTAAAGGAATAAATCCCCATCTGAGATAAAGACCCTAAAGGTTTTCCGAAATAAGTAGATCCTAAACCTTCAGCTGCATCTTCAATAATAGGAATATTATATTTTTCAGAAATTTTAATAATCTCATTCATTTTTGCTGGCATACCATATAAATGAACTACAATAATTGCTTTTGGTTTCTTACCATTTTCTATCCTGTTTTTTATTGCTCCTTCTAAATCAATAGGACAGATATTCCAAGTTTCCAATTCGGAATCTACAAAAATAGGTTTTGCATTCTGATAAACTATCGGGTTTGCAGATGCTGAAAAAGTAAATGTAGAACAAATTACTTCATCTCCTGATTTTACACCTAATAAGATTAATGCTAAATGAATTGCAGAAGTCCCTGATGATAAAGCTGCAACATGTTTTCCATCAGAAATTTTAGATAATTCTTTTTCAAAATTATTTAAATGAGGACCAACAGGAGCTATCCAATTTAAATCAAATGCTTCTGAAACATACTTAAATTCCTTTTCTCCCATATGTGGGGAAGAAAGCCATATTTTTTTATTTTCCATTTAGTAGGACGTTCTGAATATTGTTGCAAAGATAATTTTAATGTCTAACCAAAGGGATTGATTTTCGTAATATTCTAGATTTACCTTCACTTTATCAGGGAAAATAACTTCATCATTATACTTTTGAGGATCTTCTTGAGAAGCTAATATTTCCTCTTCATTAGCATATTTAAGACTAGCGGTTCCGGTAATTCCTGGTCTTAACTTTAAAATATCTCTATCTTTACCTTTTAATCCATCTGCATATCCAGGAACATCTGGTCTAGGTCCAACTAGGCTCATCTCTCCCTTTATTACATTCCATAACTCAGGAAGCTCATCTAGTTTGTGTTTTCTTAAAAACTCTCCAATTTTAGTGATTCTTACATCTCCACGAGCAGTAGAGGTACTATTAGATTCTTGCTGAACAGTCATAGACCTGAACTTAATCAAAGTAAATAATTTTCCATCCTTACCTACCCTTTTCTGAGAAAACAAAACAGGACCTTTTGACCCAATTTTTATTGCGAAAGAAATAAGAATAAGAATTGGGAACAACACTATCAAACCAATTAATGAGGAACAAAAATCAAAAGTTCTTTTTATCATTATATTCGTTTTTTTAGAGCATTAAATACATAACCAACAAAACATATTCCACTATACACAATATTTAATTTTTCAACCTTTCTATAAACATCCCAAACTTCTTTTGCTGCCTTCCATTTTTTTGATGTATTGGATGTGGAAACAATTCTATAATAAGCAAGATTTTCATCTAATCCATTAGCAGAGAACCCTCTTTTCATAATTAAAAGCCATAGCGCCATATCATGAGACGAACGAATATTTGGCATTTCAAAATTTCCGGTTTTATCTATATCAATTACTACAGTTAAACAACCAATAATTGTATTTTTCAGGTAAGAATGATAGGTCATTTTTTTAGGAGCTTTTATTACTGAATATTTTTCTTCTCCATCTTCAGAAATTGGTTGATAAGAAGTGAAAGTAAAGGCAAAATCATTCTTTTTCATAAATGCAATTTGTTTTTCTAATTTATCTAATTTCCAAATATCATCTGAATCTAAAAAAGCAATATACTTTCCTTTAGATTTCTTTATCGCAACATTTCTAGCTTCCGCCGCACCTACATTCTCATCAAGAAAAATTGGTTTTATTCTATCATCTTCTTTTGCAAATTTTGCGATTAACTCCCTTGAATTATCCCTTGAACAATCATCAACTATAATCATTTCCCAATTGTCGTAGGTTTGAGAAAGTACAGAATCTATACAGTATTTTATAAACTTTGCAGAATTGTAAGATGGAGTTATTATAGAAACTAAATTATTCATTTTTTTAATAAGATGCTAATTTCTCTAGATAATTCATCCTTATCAGAGTTGGTGATACTTACTTTTAAATTAGAAGGAATATTATCAGTAACTAAAGACAATTTTATTCCTTTCTCTTTTGCAAAATTACTTACATTTTCTAAGAAAAGTCTAGGTTGCCTACATATTTCTTCATAATTAACTGTTAGAGTATCTTTATCTGATATTTCTGACTCTATCTTTTGTTTAATACTTTCATACTGCCATAAAACCTTGTCTATTACATTTTCCTCTATCTTTTCCTCCCACCCTATTGATTTTAAGGAAACCCAATTAAAATCTTTCCTGTTTTCCTCAAAGTATTTATAGGTTTGTATCATAGAGTATATGTTTGAAATCTCATCTCTTTTTAAATAAATAAATATACATCCCGGGAAATTTTCTCGTAAAAAATTTACTGAAAAGGCATGTCCTAAATAACCACTTATCATTGGTTTATCTTTTTTAAGTAAAGTAGAAAAAACAGATTTTATATATTTAACTCTCTTTTTAGGGACTATATTTTTCTTTTCTATTAAATCTTGCCCCATCCAATAGCTCCAAAATTTCATACCCTCAGCCTCCCCAGAAAGACCTGAAACTAATCCTCTATCTGACTTAAACCTTTTATTTTTAGAGATTAACTTAACATACCTCCCTCCTATGTATGGAATCGCATACAACAAATTCCAAAAATTAGAAAGATATAAACTTCTTGTCCCTCTATTTAAAAGTTGATAGGTTAGGGTAGATCCACTTCTAGGAGGAGCAATAACAAAAATAATAGGGAAAGAATTACTTTTCTTTTTTGGAATACAAAAATCTATCCAAGTTAAAAAAATTGGAGGAATAGATTGAAATATTCTGGCTAACGAAAGCAATATAGGACTAGTTCCATTTCTCATAACTTCTCCTTATTCTTTCTTGATTTATTAAAATGTTTATCCTTATAAAAAATCCGAATTTTAGTAACGAAATAATGGATTTGAAAGGATAAATAATTGAAAGTGTAAACTTAACTTTAGGACTATATATTATATTTAACCTACAAAATGCTTTTCTAAATTTAAACTTCTGTATTAAGAAAGATTGTATATTAGTTTCATGAGAAATACTGCGAGCACCATCATTAACATACCTAAAAGATTTTTCATTTAAATAATATTGATTCATTGTATAAAAAAGAGCATAACTAGGGTACAACTTAAGATAATCAGGATGAAATTTAATTGTAGAGTAATCACAATAGTCTCCTATAACTTTATTCTGACAATACCCAATCATATTACTGTTATTATAAATCCCCCAAAACTCCCATTCTTCTCCTAAACTCTCTATTTCTTGATAAAATTCTTCTTTTGATTTTAAATCTAGATGAGTATTATATCTTAAAAAAGCCGCATTATAACTTTCAAAACCTTCTTTTATAATTTTCTGTTTATCAATTATCTTAACCTCACAATTCCTTAACCCTCTTCTTATTTGATTTCTTGTATTTTTACTATAGTCTGATATCTCTAATTTTTCATCACAAATAACATACCAAAACTCTGATTCTTCTTTGGTGTCAAAGTCTGAAGTCCAACGAGCAAAGAACGCATTATTGCTCTTTATTTCTTCTTCAATGCCGTCTGTATTCACCTCAATATGAGGTGGAGTTAAAGGGATAATAGCTCCATTATATTTTCTCCAATCTTTCATTTAAGCATTTTTTTTAAAACTAATTCTTCTCTAAGAAATAAAGACATCATAACAAACATTAATCTATTGTCCACTATATCCCCACTAACCATTGCATTCAAAAATAAAAAAACGAAAAGAATAAATATAAGTCTTATAAAGTTATATTTCTCTTCAAAATAAAATAGAAATAAAGAAGAATCAAGTAATGAAACAAGTAAAATAATAAATAATAAAAATACTACAATTCCTGATTCATTCAGCAACTCTAAAAAAATATTATGAGGATATTCCTTGTCCTCATGTTGATGATCAGAAAATTTATTCGACTCCTGTGCCCAATTACCAATCCCGACACCTAAAGGAGCTATAGTTATTAATTTAACAGATCTAACAAGTCTATCAACTCTGGAGTAAGATCCAGTTTTAATATTAAATACTCTGGATGTAGATTGAGAACCAGCTCCCTTATCATTTTCAGTTAAGGACAATGTTGTGATAGATATTATTCCAGTTAAGATAATAATCATTATTCTGAAAAAATTCTTTCTGAATGAAAATAGGAAATAGAGAAACATAACAATTCCAAAAGAATAAATTGGCCCACGACTACCTGCCGTAAAAGACATAAATAAAAATAAAGGAATCATAATATATAAGTACTTTTTATACTTACTTCTAATAAATAATATTAATAAAACAGCCAACAACATCCATCTTGAAAATACAATTGGCCCGCCTCCCATTACTGTCATCCTACCTCCTCTTAGTGAGGACATCTCATCATAATTTAAATATCCTAACATCATTAATACACTAGAAACTCCAAACAATATCCATAATAATTTCCTAATATCATTCTTATTTAAGACTTCAATTGAAATATAACAGATAGGGAGAATAATAAGAATAAAAGATATGTACTTATCTAATCCGTATTCATTTAAACCATAAATCATCCAATTTATTGGAGTAATAATTATTATAAATAATAAAAGAAGATAAAAGATAAACTTTGTAACGCTTATTGTTATGTTTTTATTCTTTAGGATTAGAAGAAAGGCACTTATAGAATAAAATACAGATATTATTAAAGTTAAGTTTACTCCATATATAACTAATCTATCATCATAAAAATGACCAATAGCAAGCATTGCAGAAGCTGAAAACAAAAAAATATTTTTAATTAAAAACTCTAACATTATTCAATTCTAAATATAATTCTTCTTACTGTAAAAATGAAAGTATAAATAACCTTACTAAAGACAGAAAACTTTCCATTTTTTATTCTCAAAATATCTTTCAATTGATTTGCATTAAAGTGTTTCCTCCAACTACCAACTTTTCCTTCTCTAAATAATTTCCAGTTGTCATCTCTATTTGTAGGATAGTAACTTACATTTCCTCTTTTCAGATCTTCTCTTAACTTATCTAAAGTTGTTTGTTCTTTTATTCTATTTAACTCATCATCCGACAAATCTGTTACATCTAAACAATTTGCAATTTTCTTTACAGTTGTCTCAAAATCAGATATTAAATCTGAATAATGAAAGAAATTTTCAACTCCCATAAACTTCTTACATCTATAATTAAATAAGGAAATCTCAAAAGCCTTATATCTTCCTATGAAAAAATAATACATAGAGAAACTAACCTTATTTCTATATTTATTCTGAATATGAAAATAATGAGAAACAATTGCATCTTTCATGTCTCTCTCAATAAACAAAAACTTCACATTTTCTTTGTATTGTCTTTTTAATGTCTTTTTCTTAAAAAAATGAGATTTAGTTAAGTAATTGTTAGATACAAAATCTTCAATAAGAAGAAAATCAGTTAACTTGCTCTCTATTATTGTTGTGGGAGAGTTAACGTCATTAGTATACTTTGAAGGAACTTTCTGTAAGTCTAACTTTTTTACAATTGATAACTCTACCAATATTGCATGTAACCAAGAAGATCCGGACTTAAAAGCCCCATTACAAATTATTAACATCTATTTTTCATCTTTAACTAACATAAGTGGAATAAAAACAAATAATAACCTTGAGTCACTTAAATCTCCACTAATCATACTGTTTAACAACAGGAATGCAAAGGTATAAAACAACATGTTTCCTGTTATTAATTTACTTGTTAAATTTATCTTAAATGATAAATAAACAGAATGAAATAAATATAATAAAAATAAAAATAAAGTTATTACACCAAATTCACTAGCAATCTCAAGAAGTAGATTATGAGGATAGTACAAGTTCTTATTTTTAAAATACTGTGAATTTCCTGTATACTCAACAAAATTTCCAGAACCAACACCAAAAGGGTAGTCTGATATTTCTTTAACAGAAGATTCAAACAACAATGACCTACCTGTTGATTTTCTCAGACCTCCTTCCTGAATATTCATAAATATTCTTGAAACAGTTTTATATTGGCTAAGATGTTCGAATGCTCCTGTGATCAAACCGATAAACACAAGGAAAGACAAAGCAACTATTGACTTAAGAAAGATCTTCCTGAAATTAAAAAATGCATACAAAAACATTACTAATAAAAAAGATAATACAGGACCTCTACTTCCAGTAAACAATGCGGAAACTAAAAATAATAGAACGAAAACAATCTTAAATCGATTTATTTTTGGATGAAACATTGTAATTATAGCACCAAAACATAACCATCTTGAAAGGACTATAGGACCTCCTCCTAAAACACCTGAACGACTTGAAGATAAGGTTGATATATTTAATAATGTGACAACAAAGAGAAAAAATGAAATTCCTAATAAAATATTGATCATATTATTTCTATCTGAAATATTAAATTTCTCTGAAATTACTAAAGCAATAGGCAAAGGAATTAATATGAAATTAATAAACTTTTCAATACCGTAATCTGTAAAATCAAAGAAAATCCAAAGTGTTAAATTGGATATAAATAAAACAGAAAAGAAAAGATATAATAATAATTTATTTAACGAAAGATTAATAGATTTGATCAGAACAAAAACAGAAATAACAGTAATAACAAATAAAAAACTTAAGACAACTGTGATATTTACTCCAAAGATCTCTAATCTTTCATCATAAAACCTTCCTACAGCAATTATTGCTCCAGACAGAAGAACAAAAATAGACATTAGTATATTTCTACTTATTTCATTTTTCTGGATCATGATTTTTTCATATAATATAAATAAGAATATAATGATAGTAATAAACTTACAATAGAAGTGAAATAAATCATAATAATTGACTCCTTCTCTACAGACATGTCTGAACTTAATGAGAAAATAAATCCTAGTATAATAGTTACTACAAATATGATAGATATATTCCTTCTCACTTTTCTACTAGAATCAATTGGCAATGAGAAGAATGGTTGAAGTAAAGTAGTAGCAATAAATATTAACACAAAAGCATAGCTTAATTTCTTGATAAATACTGCCGTATTCTGAGCATCAATAAGATTAAATTCACCTCTCATGTAGACTAATTTTATCAACTCAAACCCATAAAACTCTAAGCCTAGTACTAACAAAATTCCCACCACTAAAGAAATAATCATTGAATAAATCATAAATATATTATTCTTTTTAATAGATACTTTTCTTAATAACAAAGTACTAACATTCCCTATAATTGAAGTAAGAAGAGCATTTAAAATAAATACAGAATAAGTAAAATAAGCAATTTCCTTACCTCCATCAGCACCTGACACAAAACGGGAGGAAAGAATAATTAAATTTGCAAAATTCCCTAAAATAAGAGTCGGTATATTTAAATCCTTTCTGGAGATTTCAACTTCATGTCCACCCTTTCTTTTATTCATAGGAATGATATAAGCAATAGTTATTGATAAAATCCCTATTAATCTACTTATTACTAATCCTAAAACATTAAACAAAAATGTTAGTGGAAATATAAAAAGAACTACAAGAAAAGAATTAATCGTGGTAGCAACAGAAAAGCTTTTAAACTTTCCTTCTGCCTGCATTAAAGTAAGATATATTGAATTTATAAAATTAAAACAAATACTAAAACTAAGCAAAACCGAAACAAAAAGAAGTTCCTTAGTGTAATCTGTTTCTAAATATATTATAATAAGGAATTGTACTATCTGACTTAAAACAAACAGAAATACCATTGTCCTTTTAGAGAAAGACAACACTTTATTTAAAGAAACTTCTTTATAAGTATTTACAATCTTAGTAAATTTAGGAAGTAAATTTGCCTTTAAAGCATTTCCTACAGTAAATTGAGAAAAGAAATCTGCTACTGTTCTTAGTAGAAGGTAGTTTGCGTAAAACAAGGATGACCCAAAAAAGAAGGCTACAACAGGCTCTCTGACAAGTCCGAATACTTTTTGCAAAACATTAGAAAAGAATAAAAAAGAAAAATCCTTTACCGAATCAGACCTAAATGCTTTTCGGAGATTCATGATATTATTTCACTCCTATTTGATAATACTCAAATCCGTGATTTATTATCTGCTGAGAAGAAAATTGATTTCTACCATCAATCAACACTTTTGATTTCATTACTTCTGACATAGTAGAAAAATCTGGAGATCTAAATTCTTTCCACTCAGTAACCAAAATTACCGCATCTACATCTTTTAAGGCAGAATACTTGTCCTCACAATAATTTACATCTAAATCCTTTAGATAAAACTTTGCTTGATCTGTTGCTTTTGGGTCATAAGCATTTACCTTTCCTCCATTATTAATTATTGAGTTAATCAAATTAATAGAAGGAGCTTCTCTCATATCATCAGTTCCTGGTTTAAAGGAAAGCCCCCAAACTGCAAATGTTTTTCCTGATAAATTCTGTCCAAACTTTTGCACTATCTTCTTAAATAGTACATTCTTCTGATCTGCATTTACCTTTTCTACAGAGGAAATCAATTGAGCGTCATATCCACTCTTGTCGGCAATATTAATAAGAGCCTTTACATCTTTAGGAAAACAACTTCCACCATAACCACATCCTGGGTAAATAAATTGATATCCAATTCTTTTATCAGAACCAATACCAATTCTTACCTGATTTATATCTGCACCAACATACTCACATATATTTGCCATCTCATTAATAAATGAAATCTTTGTAGCAAGCATTGCATTTGCTGCATATTTTGTCATCTCAGCAGAACGAATATCCATTCCGATAAATCTATCATGATTAAACGTAAAAGGACTATATAACTCCTTCATAATTCTCATTGAACTCTCATTCTCTGCACCAACAACAACTCTGTCTGGCCTCATAAAATCATTAATTGCTGCTCCCTCTTTTAAAAACTCCGGATTAGAAACAACATCAAAAGTAAGATTAGATTGTTTTGTATCTAAAGTGTCTTGAATCGTTTTCTTTACCAAATCAGCTGTACCAACAGGAACAGTGCTTTTATCAACTACAACAATATGATGTGACATATTGTTTCCAATATCTTTTGCTACCTGCAAAACATACTTTAAATCAGCACTACCATCATCTCCCATAGGAGTTCCTACAGCTATAAAAACAACTTCAGATTCATTTAAAGATTCTTTAATTTCAGTAGTAAAATGCAATGTTCCTTTCTTCTGATTATCTAAAACTAACGATTCGATACCAGGTTCATAAATAGGAATAATTCCATTTTTTAGGTTTTCTATTTTCTTTTCATCTACATCAACACAAATAACTTTGTTTCCCATTTCGGAAAAACAAGCTGCCGCAACCAAACCAACATAACCAGACCCAATAACTCCTACCTTCATATCTTAGTTCTTTTTTGCTTTTTGTTTTACTTCTATAATAATAGCAATTATTATTGAGAGAATAAATGCTATAAAACCAATTGCAGAACCCCAAACAACTACTTTTCTTTCAGCTACCTCTGTTTTAGTAAAATCCTTTACATAATCTAATGATGAAATTAAATTTTGTGTTTTTATTAAATTTTTAAGGTTAGCAAGGTCAATAATCTGATTCTGAATTTCATTATCCTCCGCTCTGGAAAGAACTCTAAATGAACTCATGTTCATGTTTATGTTTTCTTTCTGCCTCAGAGACTTTAATTCGGAAATTTCATCATCTATCTGAGTAATCATCATAAAATTTGATGTGTTAAATTCAGATTTATATCTTTTTACATAATTATTTTCATCAAAATAATATTTTAATCCATTCTGGATGTCTAGAATATACTCTGAATTTCTTATTAATAGATTAATCTGAAATTTAGGGGTATTATGAAACTTTTCATCTTTATCTTGTCTTAATAACTGTTCAGCCTCAATAAACTTTACGGAAGCTGCAATTTCGTTAGTAACATTTAATTTTACAGCAATAGATTTATAATCCTGTTTATCTACATCTAATTGTAAATTATTAATCAGATTTATTGCAGTTCTTTGATTTAAAACATCCTCATCTTCAGGAATTCTCTCATAAGCAGAAATACCGGAAGTAGCAATAGCTGAAGTTTCATAAAATGCTGGTTTTAATTTCTGAAACAAAAACACAGCCAATACTGCAATTAATGTAAATGATATAATAAGTTTTTTATTTCTATCAAAAAACATAACAACATCAGATATGATTTGTTCTAAACTAATTTCTTTATTCATATTGTTTATTTTCTAAAAAAAAACCCCAAAAAAGGGGTTTTATTAATTTCTTATATATAAATATTAATATTCCCACATATCGTGTTCAATATTAAAAATCTCTTCTTTAATTCTTTCTGACTCTAATAAAGCATCTAATCCAATCATATAATCAGTAATAGAACGATTCATAATATTTGATTCCATAATTATTTGACTAACAAACATTCTTTTTTCAAAAACTCCTAAAAAAGATCTCTCTTGTGCATTATTTTTGGTGAAGTTTGCAACCTTAGTGTTCAAAAGTACATTTCTAAAATCTGGATAATATATCCAAAAAATAGGATGATTTTCTAATTCTGTAGCATTTCCTTCAGCAGTATATATTTTAAACGTCTCCGCTACTGGAGCTAAACCAATTATCCTAACATCCATTACTGATCTTTTCTTATCAAAAAACCACTCTTCTTTTACAAGCCATTTTGTAACCGAAGTTCGATCCCATGGTTCTGATATTGCGATGTCATAAATTGTATCTCCATTTTCATATAATTCTGGATCCCCAGATCCATCAGTTTTCCATCTAATAGTCTTTGAAGCAGGTTTTTGTCCAATAGTTAAGATATCCTGAGGAGTTTTAAGCCCCCAATCAAACTCTTTCCCTGGAACATAATATTTTGGTGGAGTATTAAAACAATCTAGTCTAGTATTAGTACTATTAGACATTACACTAGCCTGACCTGTAGAGTTTCTTACATTGTTTTGTAAAGCTTCCATCACTACATCAATTAAACTCATCTTTTCAGAATCTAAAAATTGTCTATCCTTAATTGCAGGAAAATAAAAATGATGATTCATTTTCTGTCTTAAATCAATTTCTCTCCAAATTGTTCTTGACCAAACAATATCTTTCTCATTAATCTCAGCATATTCAAAAGATGCTTCCTTATTTAAATTATGATCTTTTGAAAAAGCTCCATCTTGAATATATTCTGGAGCTATTTTCAGTGAATCTGTTACTTGTCCTGTAACAAGAAACGGTAACAGGAACATGATTATTATACTTTTTTTCTTCATAATATTTAATTTAATTTTATTCTATGCTAAAACTAAGTGAACTAGGATATTTTCTACTCTCCCCACTTACTTCATACCAAATGTTTTCAATAACAACTTGATCTCCACCGACAGCTCCAGAAAGTATGCTTTGACGCATAGTTTTAACTCTTGTAGCTTTCTCTTGTCCTCCTGATTGAGAATTAACATACATATCAAATCTTTTTATACTGTACTTAATACCCTCAAACATCTCTAACATATCTGTCGATTTATACCTAAGTCCTTTTCCATTATATAACTTTGATTTTGATACAGTTGAACCATTAACTGCACCATCAACATACATTTCTGGAATAGGAACAGGATACATCTTAAACTTAATCTGTCCTAACTTTACTTTCTTACCTTTTGAATTAGGACCATAAACACTAACAACACCTTCACTTTTTGATCTTGTTCCTTTTGATGGTATTGCTATATACTCACCATTTGAACCTTTAATAGAACCTTTATCAAACCTAACTGTCAAATCTCTACTATTATAACCAGGAACTGAAACACTTAATTTATTTTTTTGATTTATAAACATAGCTCTAAGGTAATCATTAGAAACTACAGTTGTTGATTTTGCAACTGTATATTCACCCTCAAAAGGATAGTATTTATCTTCATTCTCTTGAGGTATTTTAATAAATCCTTTATAAGATTTAGGACCAGTACCTCTTGTTTTAACTGTATAAATACCTTGTCCATTAACAATATCTAAAGGATCTTCATTGCTTTTAAATGTACTATCAGCTAAAATTTCGTAATCTCCTATATAAATCTGAGGTTTTGCAGTTTCATCATAAGCCGTTAAGAATATTTTTGAAGAAAATTCATCTCCAGAAATAACAAAGGTTGATGATGGAATAGTTGTAGCCATAGCGGATGTAAACTTTAAATCTGAAGCACTAACGTTACTAGCTATAAATTTTACTACATCTGCTTCCACATTCTTTATATCTGATTGCCATTTTGAAAGTAAGGTTAGAGCACTTACAGCAGGCATATCATAAAAATTATGATATTCCCAAGTCCTTTTATTCCCTTTCTCTCCATAGCTCGACCCTTCTTCTATGACTAGGGTATGATTTATCTCATCTACTAATGAACTAGCAGAACCTGGTAGAATTAGTCCCTTAGTTTCTGCTTCATCTAAAATATCTATTAAAAAAACTCTATATTCATTAATCATGTCTTTTAAAGATGTAGCTCTACCTTTCTCTCCTCCCTTATTATCTGGATTAAATAAGTGTCCAGAAGATTCTCTATTATCTTTTGCCCCTAAGTAAGCAATCTTTTCTAGTGGATTATCAAGATCTTCAAATTTAGTATCAATAATTAAGTATTCTTCATTTTTATCATCATTACCATCTTCATAAAATCCAAGATAAACTTCTCCTCCGTCAGTGTAATAAACAAGATCATATTTCATATTCTGAATATAATATGTAAGATCTTTTGTTTTTGGTTTTACCTTATCTGTCAAAGCAATATATGGAGCAGCTTTATCTTTATTATTAAAATTATCTAGTGCTGAATATGTAGAATTACTTTTATCATCTAAGCTCTGAGTAGTTTTTACAATCCCTAAATTTACTTCAAAGAATGAATTTAGAACCTCTTTAGAGACGTTTAATGCAAGTAATGCTGTTAACACTAAATACATCATGTTAATCATTTTCTGTCTTGGGGATAAATTACCTCCTGCCATATTATTTTATATTAGTTAGTTAGTAATTTATAATTATTTATTTGGGTTCATTGCAGTAAGCATATTTCCATATACTTTGTTCATTTGTTCAAGATTAACAGCAAGTTGAGAAACTTGTTCTTGGAATTTCTTTGAATCTTCTACAGACGACTGTAAATTTTGCAAGAACATAGTAGTCGCTTCCATTTGTTGGTTTGAAGCTTGTAATTGCAATTCATATAAAGAGTTTAAAGCATTCATGTTTTTTACTCCTTCCTGAATTTGAGAATTATACTCTGACATTCCTGAAGCTGCAGAAATAGTTTCATTAAGTTTTGTAGAAGCTTCTCCAAAAGACCTTAATCCTTCATTTAAACTTTCAATAAGAGCGTTATCAATTTTAGCTTTTTCTAAAGCACTATCTAAT
>Ga0206679_10002759_pt1 | contig 13798 bp, 11 predicted proteins | sample M110012015metaG_FD_155464 | JGI IMG/M metagenome (GOLD analysis project Ga0206679, IMG submission 155464) | Ammonia-oxidizing marine archaeal communities from Monterey Bay, California, United States - M1 100m 12015 | ecosystem: Environmental > Aquatic > Marine > Intertidal zone | place: USA... | reverse complement strand
TGGAGTGTTTCGATCGCAGCCGACTCGATATCACCAGCGCTGCCTCAGTCTCTGAAATTCTAAACTCAAAGGATATTGACTGCATTATTAACGCAGCCGCCTATACCGCTGTAGATAAGGCAGAATCCGACCCTGATTCGGCTCAGGCAGTGAACCAGCTAGGCGCAGAAAACCTTGCCCGGTGGTGTGGTGATCACAATGCCTACTTGATCCATGTTTCGACAGACTTTGTATTTAGTGGCAGCAAGGCGGAGCCCTATTTGCCCAAAGACGCTTGCGACCCGCAAGGTGTCTATGGAAAAACGAAACAAGCCGGTGAAGTCAGTATTCTTAAGTTGCTACCACAACGATCGATAGTTGTGCGGGCGTCATGGCTGTACTCTGAGTACGGAAGAAATTTCGTTAAGAGGATGCTACGGTTGATGGCTGAGAAAGAATCCCTCGCTGTAGTGAATGATCAAATCGGCTCGCCAACTTCTACTCATTCATTGGCAAATTTTTTGATAACGGCAGTAGCCGATAAAAAACATTCTGGAATCTTTCACTGGAGTGATGGTGGCGAGATAAGCTGGTATGATTTTGCTGTCGCTATTCAAGAGGAAGGTCTAAAGGCGGGGTTACTTGGTCGACAAATACCTATTGCTCCTATTCCTACTGCAGAATATCCGACCCCGGCAAAGCGTCCTGCATACAGTGTACTTGACCGCTCGCAAAGCATTCTCGATTATGGCCTTAGAACCAGTAGCTGGCGCGAAGAATTAGTCGCAGTGATAAATCGACTTAGTTCTGAGTCTAAGAGTGTAAATTAGAACAAAGCAAATAACGCAAACGAGAAACTAAGGACTGAACAGAACTACTATGTCGAACAATAGAACTGTATTAGTAACTGGCGCAGCAGGATTTATTGGTTCCAATTTTATTTATTATTGGAAAGAAAAGTATCCCGATCAAGCATTAGTCATTCTTGATGCGCTGACCTATGCGGGAAACAAAAACAATCTGCAACAATTTATCGACGCCAAGGAAATTATTTTTATTCATGGTTCAATTTGCGATGCCAGTCTAGTCAAACAAGTCATTGTCGATAACTCTATCGATACAATTATTCACTTTGCCGCTGAGAGTCATGTAGATCGATCAATCACTGGGCCAGATGCTTTCATCGAAACCAATATTGTTGGCACTCATACTTTGTTGCGTGTCGCCAAAGAATGTTGGTTGGGTGAGAGTGAAGTAACTAATCATCATTTTCATCACGTTTCTACTGATGAAGTCTATGGCACGCTCGCTGCAGATGACCCTGCTTTTAGTGAAACGACTCCCTATGCACCAAATTCTCCTTACGCAGCGAGTAAGGCCGCATCGGACCACTTGGTAAGGGCTTACCATCACACATTTAAAATGAGGATAACCACTAGTAACTGTTCGAATAACTATGGTCCTTATCAGTTCCCGGAAAAGTTAATACCTCTATGCATGCTCAATATTCTCGCAGGTAGCGCACTACCTATCTATGGCGATGGTTTGCAAATTCGAGATTGGGTTTATGTAGATGATCACAACCGCGGCATCGATTTAGTAATCAATCACGGGCGACAAGGCGAAACTTATAATATCGGTGGTAATAACGAATGGGCCAATATCGATGTAGTTAAATTACTCTGCAAAATCGTGGGAGAAAAATTTAACGCGGACTCGACACTGGCAACACGTTTTCCAGATTCGCCCTGTGCAAAGAAAGAGACAGCTGAGCGCCTAATCACTTACGTAACTGATCGGCCCGGCCACGATACGCGCTATGCAATTGATGCTGGAAAAATTATGGATGAACTAGGTTATAACCCTGTTGAAGTCTTTGAATCCGGCTTAGAAAAAACGGTTGATTGGTATTTGAATAATGAAGACTGGTGGCAGTCGATTCTGGATGATAGCTATCAAGTCTGAATCTGATAATCACTCCCTAATTACTTCTTCTGGCGGATTGTAGTTTCTTATACAATAACCCCCCTGAATACTCTCTAGAACGTCCTCGAGAGCACCCATCAAGCCAAGGAATACGTGCCTTAGCAGCTTGGCGATAAAATCTTCGATATCTCATAGAATTGCTGCAAATTCAATGGCAACATCTTGTCAGAAACTCAGTTTCCCACCGCTATAATTAACGGTATAATCCGCCTGCATTTTTATCTGGGCAGTAAATTCTGATTGTTCAGTTCTGGTTCATCGTTATACTGAATAATAGTAGAAGAGCTTAAAGGAGCCCTAGACCGTGCAATTAGAAAGTGCTCGAATATGTCGCCTATTTCTAGCCACAATTCGAATTACAGGATTGTTAGCCGCCCTGGTAACGGCGACCACCGTGGCCAAAGCCCAACAAGCAATTGAAGATAATATTCGGCCAGTTGTACGAGTGTGTCTGGAAGGTCAGCCCTGCGTAGGTTCTTTAGCCGGCACTTATAGTGCTGCAACAGTTGTAGCAGTACCGGCAGCCTCGGCGGTACAAACTCCAGAGCCTGCCGCAGCTGAACGAGTAGTTCAAGTTGCTGCGGCAGAAGGTGCATTTGATGCAGCAGCTAAGTATCAGATGACTTGCTTTGCCTGTCATTCCACTGGCGCCGCTGGCGCACCGGTTACTGGTGATAGTGAGGCTTGGGCAGAACGAATGGACAAAGGTATGGAAGCCGTAATGGCCAATGCAATTAATGGCATAAATGCAATGCCAGCTAAAGGCATGTGCATGGATTGCAGTGATGATAATTTAGTAAGTTTGGTAGAGTACATGCTCGACCAATAGTTTTCGTGTTTTTTGACTGTTAAGTAAAGATTAATTTGAGGAAGGAGCTAAAAGTGTTAGTTAAAAAGAGTGTAATGCCACCGGTTTTAAAATCAGTTCTGCTTGTATCTGCAGTTTTTTTAGCAGGAGTTAACTTTGCCGGCAGCAACCAGCAAGGCTTGCAAGTTGCCGCAGTAAGCGATGGCTTTAATGCCGAGCAAAAGTACATGTCTTCATGTTTTGCTTGTCATAGTACTGGCGCCGCCGGAGCTCCTAAAGTAGGAGACGGTAACGCAGCAGAGTGGACTCCACGGATGGAGAAAGGGATGGACGCAGTAGTTACTAATGCCATAAACGGCCTGAACACAATGCCACCTAAAGGCCTTTGTTTTGATTGTAATGACGATGACCTTCGAGCTATTGTTGAGTATATGGTTGAAAACAGTACGTAAGTACTGACTTTTTTGTCATCAATCTACCTTTCTTAAGAAAGGCGGATAGACGACGGAAATGCGATTATCATATCGAGCAAGGAACTCGGTCTTAAGCCCTGTTCGAATTACAAAAAAAATGAGCTGAGTTCAGCTCATTTTTTTGTCCTTTGTTTCTGCCTCTTTGTAAATTTCAAAGTTTTTAGGATTCACGAGCTATCTCATGACAATATTTTTAGCGAGAGATTGCACGGTTTAGTGAAAGTGATCTATTCATATAGAAAGTCTATTCAGCAATTAAATAGCGAACCTTTAAAAGTGTCACTAACTACAATAATATCTCTGGCTCTTGTCGGGATCACTGCAGTTCGTGCGGACGTCTAAATACATCTGTCCAATTGCCTACCTGGCTACACAAATCTCAAAATGATAAGCACAGAAAAAATCTTTGAAGCGATGTCTTTGAGAAAATAGCAATTGGCAAAGGTGCAACTTTAAAAGCTGCAATATTTTAGGGTCTACGTTTTCTTTTCAAACCCATGCACGCGGGCTTCTAAATCCCCAATGACTTTTTCTAATTCAATAATCCTAGCTTCAGCCCGTTCAAGAGATTTCGACTTTACTTCGAATTCTTCTCTGCTCAACAGGCCTAGATCCTTAAAGGAATTTTTTAGCTGTTGCTCTATTTTGGCACGCAACTCAACTCTGAGCTCTTCCGCTATTGGCGCTAGGCCAGAGAGCTTTGCGCTCAATTCGGAAAATAGTTTTGGGTTAATCATGGATTTAAGTATCTCTAAAGTTTGAAATGTCAGTTTACCATCATAATTCTGGCGGAATAACACTGACCTTAATTGTAGTGAATTTTTAACTATGCACTTTCCTAGTGCATTTGTGCACAGGGCGCACCTCTAATGCCCCGCTATAAAGCTTTTCTCGTTGTCTATGAATTCCCTCTATTATGTAAAAAATACCTAAGCCATTGTTTAGTAATGGAAAAACTTAACTGGCACGGACCGTGCAAAGATCTTTTCAGTTCTATTAATAGAATTCTCAGTACGCTTGAAACCAAGCGAAGAAACTTTAGGAGCAAAACGATGAAGTTAGTCACGGCTATTATCAAGCCATTCAAATTGAATGATGTGCGAGAGGCATTATCTGACATTGGAGCTCAAGGCATAACAGTAACAGAAGTAAAAGGCTTTGGAAGACAGAAGGGACACACCGAGTTATATCGTGGTGCGGAGTACGCGGTTGATTTTCTTCCCAAGGTAAAACTAGAAATTGCAATTGCCGATAGTCTGCTCGATCAAACTCTAGAGGCAATTTCCAAGTCCGCCAATACAAGCAAGATTGGTGATGGCAAGATTTTCGTCACTGAGCTGGCTCAAGTCATTCGTATTCGTACGGGCGAGACTGGCGAAGAAGCGATATAGATGGAAACTTGTTGTTAGAGAAAATTGATAACCAGACAGATTGAATTCTTGAGGATACTAAAAATGAAGAAGTTTATTACGAAAAAGAGCGGTCTAGGTTTATTAGCGGTATTACTACTTATGATCCCTGGGATTGCATCAGCCCAGGAATTGGATACTGGCGACACTGCTTGGATGATTGTGGCTACGGTGCTGGTACTGATGATGACAATACCAGGGCTATCATTGTTTTATGCGGGCATGGTGCGAAGTAAAAATGTGCTTTCAGTTTTAATGCAGTGTTTTGCAATTACTGGCCTAATGACCGTCATATGGATGCTGTGGGGCTACAGTATGGCCTTTGATACAGCGGGCATGGAGGAGGGTGTGGTTAACCTCAATTCGATCGTCGGTGGTCTGAGTAACGCGTTTATGTCCGGAATTACCGTGGATTCGATATCTGGAACCGTCCCCGAATCGGTGTTTGCCACATTTCAGATGACTTTCGCGATTATTACTCCTGCGTTAATCGTTGGCGCCTTCGCTGAACGAATGAAGTTTTCCACAATGTTAGTGTTCATGACCCTATGGGTGACTATCTGTTACGTGCCGATGGTTCACATGGTTTGGGCCGGAGAAGGCGGACTTTTGTGGGATTGGGGCGTAATCGATTTTGCCGGTGGAACAGTGGTGCATATCAATGCCGGAATTGCCGGATTGGTTGCCGCAATTATGTTAGGTAAACGTAAAGGTTACCCAAAAACAGCCATGCCTCCTCACAATCTAACCTATACTATTATAGGCGCAGCGATGTTATGGGTTGGATGGTTCGGATTTAATGCCGGTTCAGCAGTCGCTGCTAACGGCCAGGCAGGGATGGCAATGCTGGTTACCCAGATTGCTACAGGAACAGCCGCTCTTGCATGGATGGGGATTGAATGGGTTACCCATGGTAAGCCGAGTGTGCTGGGTATTGCTTCAGGCGCTGTCGCAGGTCTGGTAGCCATTACTCCAGCTTCTGGATCAGTAGGTCCGCAGGGAGCACTTTACATCGGAATAGCGGCAGGTATCGGTTGCTTTTATGCTGCTACTAAGCTCAAGCGAGCAATGGGCTATGATGACTCCCTCGATGTTTTTGGGGTGCATGCAGTAGGAGGAATTATTGGTGCAGTCTTGACCGGTATATTTACCGCTGAAATGTTCGGTGGTACGGGCCTAGAAAATGGCATCCCATCACAATTGTGGATACAGATTAAGAGTGTAATTTTTACGATTGTTTATACCGGGGTATTGAGTGTGATAATTCTTAAAGTCTTGGATGTAACAATGGGACTGCGAGTTAGCGAGGAAGACGAACAGGAAGGTCTCGACCTTAGTTCTCATAATGAAAGTGGATATGTTCTTTAAGCTTTCATGTGAGAAAGATTAGGAAAGAATTAGATCTCTCTTCGAATGCATGAATGACATTGAAGCGCCTTTGGAGACAAAGGCGCTTTTTTTATGGTAAACGTGTGGGAGTAGGCGGGCTCGGTTTTTGTATCTGCTTGAATCTATATTGTTGGATGTGGACGGCAGGGTATGCGCGGCTGGATATGGATTGTTAGATGCAGATAGATAGTTAGTTATAGAAAGGCGAGTCAGCTAAGCAGACCTTAGAGATCACCATAGAGATGTTGCAAAATTGCCAGGGCCGCTATTGGTGCAGTTTCAGTTCTTAAGATTCGCGAACCTAATACTGCGATAGTGCAACCACTTTTCTTCGCCGCCAAGAGCTCCTCTTCCGCAAAACCACCTTCGGGCCCTACTAGTAGATTGATTGAATTGCTAGTTGGGAGATCTGAGAGATTGGTATCACCATTCGGATCGATTACGACTGTGACGGATGGCTGCGATGAATCTAGCCATTCGGATAATTGCAGTGGCTCATTAATTAACGGTACATCTAGGCGTCCACATTGTTCGCTGGCACTTACCGCTATTTGTTGCCAATGGCGTAATCTGTTTTCTACTCTTTCTTCTTTAAGCTTCACACCACTATGTTGTGAATAGAATGGTGTGATACTCGCTACTCCTAACTCCGTCGATTTTTGTATCCCATAATCCATCCGATCGCCTTTAGAGAGGCCCAGGTATAGGTCTATTTTCAAAGAACCGAGCTTAGGCTCTATAAGCCTCTCAGCGATTTCTACTTCAACTTCATGCTTGGTGATCTTAGCCAGTCGCGCCAGAAATTCTCCATCTCTGCCATTAAAAAGACGCAGAACGCTTCCCTCGCGTAAGCGAAGAACTTTACTGAGATAGTGAGAGGACTCTTTTGAAAGGAGTAGAGACTGACCGCTGCTCAGTGCTTGTTCAGTAAATAAGCGTGAAGTTCGCATCCGCTGCTACCCTCCGTTTTTAATCGAAAGGTTTTTCCAGATTTGATTAACGCTAGAGGCCAGGTTCATGGAATAGAAATGCAGGCCTGGTGCACCTCCTTCTAATAGTTGTTCGCATAACCTTGTGACTACATCGATGCCAAAAGATTTAAGACCTTCCGTATCGTCGCCAAAACTAGTTAGCCTTTTGTCTAACCATTGTGGAATTTCAGCTCCACAGCTGCCGCTAAATCTTGCGAGATTAGCATAATTCGTAATAGGCATGATGCCGGGAACAATTGGAATAGTAATACCTTGGCCCGCACAATAATCTACAAAACGGAAATAGGAATCTGGATTATAGAAGTATTGCGTGATTGCTGAGTTAGCTCCTGCCGAAACCTTATTTTTAAAATGGCTAACGTCTGAGGCATAACTTTTAGATTCAGGGTGGATGTCCGGATAACAGGCAACTTCGATATGAAAAGTCTCACCTGTTTCTTTGCGAATGAACTCAACTAATTCGTTAGCATATCTATGTTGAATAGCTGCCCCCATACCAGAAGGGTTGTCTCCGCGCAGCGCTACCAGCCGATTAATGCCAGCGTCTTTATATTCCGCTAGCAAGGTAAGAATTTCTCGATCTTCAGTGCCGCCAAAGGAAAGGTGTGGAACTAGGGTTGAGCCCTCATTACTATACTGAAGCACAATCTCCTTGGTTCCTTGCTTGGTTGTCCCACCAGCACCGTAGGTCACAGAAAAGAAATCAGGTTTTAGTAGGGCAAGTTTTCTATGAACTTCGTTTAGCTTGGTTTTTCCTGCCTCGCTCCGAGGCGGGAAAAACTCAACACTGAAATTTCTTTTTTTTGCCGTATTCATGATTAACCTGATTAATTTTTGTTAGTACTTATAACTATCATTTTTGAAAGGGCCTTGGACTGCCACATTAATGTAATCTGCCTGTATCGCAGTGAGTTTTGTTAGCACACCTGCAAAGCCTTTCACCATCAGCGCAGCAACTTCTTCATCAAGGTGCTTTGGTAATACTTCGACGCTAAGCCTTGCAGATTTGGATTTTTTCGGTAAATCGGCAAATTTTCTTTCGTATAAAAACATTTGTGCCAACACTTGATTAGCAAAGGATCCATCCATAATGCGTGAAGGGTGCCCAGTAGCATTACCAAGGTTTATTAACCTTCCTTCAGAGAGTAAAATCAGATAGTTATCTTTATTGGTCACGCCATCACGATAAATTTTGTGAACCTGTGGTTTGATTTCTTCCCACTCCCAATTGTCCCGCATGAATTGTGTGTCGATTTCATTATCGAAGTGACCGATATTACAAATTATGGCACCTGTTTTAACCTGTTGTAGCATGAACTTATCGCAGACATTTATATTGCCGGTAGTTGTAACAATAAGATCGAGTTTTGACAGGAGTCGTCCGTCGATGCCTTCAGCAGTGCCGGTGTTCTCTCCATTAGTATAAGGAGAAACAACCTCGAAGCCGTCCATACAAGCCTGCATAGCACAGATAGGATCGATCTCGGCGATCTTTACGATCATGCCTTCCTGCCTTAGGCTTTGTGCTGATCCTTTGCCCACGTCACCGTAGCCAATTACTAGAGAATGTTTGCCAGAAAGCAACATATCTGTACCACGCTTAATGCCATCATTAAGACTGTGACGGCAACCGTACTTATTGTCGTTCTTCGATTTCGTCACGGAATCATTAACATTAATTGCTGGAACTTTAAGACTTCCCTCTTCTAACATTTCAATTAGCCGATGGACGCCGGTAGTAGTTTCCTCAGTTATACCGTGAATGTTCTCTAGCATTTGTGGGTACTTGTCATGCACCATGGCTGTTAAGTCACCGCCATCGTCTAATATCATGTTGGCATCCCAAGGGTCGCCATCTTTTAATATGGTTTGTTCGATACACCACTCGCCCTCTTCTTCAGTTTGGCCCTTCCACGCATATACGGCGACACCGGCAGCAGCTACACAAGCAGCGGCATGGTCTTGGGTTGAAAAGATATTGCAAGATGACCAACGAACTTCAGCTCCTAGCTCCACTAATGTTTCGATTAATACTGCAGTTTGCACAGTCATGTGGATACATCCGAGAATCTTGGCGTTGGCGAGAGGCTTTTGTGCAGAGTACTGCGAGCGTAATGTCATCAATGCTGGCATTTCAGATTCAGCAAGTGTGACTTCTCGGCGCCCGAAATCAGCCAAGCTTATGTCAGCGATTTTATAGTCTATAGTTGCTGCATCGGCTGCAGTATCTTGTATAGATAAATCATTCATTGTTAACTCCAAAGTGATTAAATGCCTGCGTCGCTTTTTAGGGCGTCAGCTCGGTCTGTTTTTTCCCAACTAAAATCGATGTCTTTTCTACCGAAGTGGCCATAGGCAGCAGTGGATCGATAAATAGGCTTCACCAAGTCCAACATTTTTATTAGGCCTCTTGGGCGCAACTCGAAATGTTCTCGTATGAGAGTAACGATTTTTTCGTTGCTGATTTTTCCAGTTCCGAAAGTTTCGACACTAATCGATGTAGGTTCAGCCACACCAATGGCATAGGAAAGTTGAAGTTCGCAGCGCTCAGCAATGCCTGCTGCAACGATGTTCTTCGCAACATAGCGCGCAACATAAGCTGCAGAGCGATCAACCTTTGATGGGTCTTTGCCAGAAAAAGCACCCCCACCATGCCTTGCCATACCACCGTAGGTATCAACAATAATTTTACGGCCGGTCAGGCCGCAGTCACCATAAGGCCCACCTATAACAAATCGGCCGGTAGGATTAATAAAGTATTTAGTATTTTTGTTTATCCAGCGTTTAGGAAGAACTGGTTTGATAATTTCTTCCATTACTGCTTCTTGTAAATCAGTTAGTGAAATTTCTTTACGATGCTGTGTGGAAAGAACTACGGCATCGATAGCCGTTGGCTTTCCATCGTCATAGCGGAATGTTATTTGGCTTTTGGCATCCGGTTCTAGCCAGGGTAGCGTTCCGTTCTTTCTTACTTCGGACTGTCTTTTTACAAGCAAGTGAGAATAGGTGATTGGTGCCGGCATCAATACGGCAGTTTCATTGGTGGCGTATCCAAACATTAAGCCTTGGTCACCAGCGCCTTGCTCATGCTCTGCAGTTTCATCCACACCCATGGCTATGTCTGGGGATTGCTTGCCGATGGCGTTAAGAACGGCGCAAGTATTACTGTCAAATCCGCTTTCAGAATTGTTGTAACCGATGTCGTTGACTACTTCTCTCACCAGACCTTCCACATCAACGTAGGCATCAGTAGTAATTTCCCCAGCGACAACTACCATGCCGGTTTTGATCATGGTTTCGCAGGCAACGCGTGAACCTTTGTCTTGTTCGAGTAATGCGTCCAGTATTGCATCAGAAATTTGGTCCGCCATTTTGTCCGGATGCCCTTCGGACACTGATTCTGAAGTAAATAAACTTGTTTCTGCCATTTCAATTTCCTTCTATCTTAAAAATTATTTGTTAGTGGGTAATCTGTTAGCGGGCAGGTTTTTTAAACACTCGCATTTGTATTTGAAATCCGTTGCGTAAGCCTAAGTAAGAGCTTTGCTCCGTGGTCAGGCCTGCTTTATTGGCCCAGTAATCTAAATCTTCATTGTCAAAACCAAGCCAAAGATCGCCACAGGATTCTCTTACCCAATCTTGGTCATGACTGCCTAAATCGATTATCAATAGATAGCCACTTTCATTGAGCAGTTGTGAAGATTCTTTGAATGTTTTCGCCGGAGATGAAATATGATGAAGCACCATATTGAAGATGATCAGGTCTGCTGAAATATTTTTGTTCCGCGCCACTCCCGTATCACCCAGAACGAAACTGACATGACTGTGTTGTGCAGCATGAGCAGCATCGTGGGATTTTTCCAACATATCTTTGGAATTATCCAGTGCGTAAAGAGTCTTAAATTTTTCTGCTAGTTCTACTAAAAATTCACCTTCGCCAGGACCGACCTCGAGAACAGAAGCGTTGCTCGACATGCCAAGGTTATCAATGATGTCATGAACGCTGGCACTGTAATCTCCGTGCTCGACAATCAAACCTTGTTGTTCTTTAAATTTGTCAGAATTGCGATTAAAAAAGCTAAGCGAGAGCTCTGCTCTTTCCAGTTGAATTTGTTTTATCTTTTGTGCTTGCTTGTCAGGAACTGGGAAGTTGTCGACAACATCAAATGTGCTGCGTTTGATATCTCTGAACTTGTCTTCATCCGCAAGGAAAGCTCTGCGGTAGAAAATAGAATTTCCTTCACGACGAGTACTGACTAAGCGGGCAGAGGATAGCACTTTTAAATGATGGCTAAGCGCTGATTGTCGAATATCCAGAATTCGGCATAACTCTAGAACTCCGAAAGACTCGTTTTTCAGTAGCCTGAGAATTTGCAGTCGCAAACTATCCGCCAGAGCTTTCTGGACTCTAGTGAGGTCTTCGACGAAGCTACTTATCTCCATATCGGAAGATTTTAGTGCGGCCGTGGCCATTGTATTGGAGCCTACCAATTGGGAAAGGCGCTACAGTAGCAGTAAAGTTGGGCGAATTCAATTCTATATCAATATATATTGATATAGAATTGAGCTAATATTTTTAAATTAAATTTACCCTAGAAACAGCACAAATGAATGAGGGCAAGAAAGGATCGCACAGAAAGGTTTTGAGGCAAATTTATGTCCGAGCCAGTAGCATAATCGTCTCAGGTGCGGGAAAATGGCCGCCGTTAATTTGGCAAATCAAATATTTCTGTTCCCTGATGCGCTTTCAGCCAGTTGAGCTTAGCCTTTATAGGTTGCTAGGGCAGGGACTAATTTTGGTGGTGGTTTGTAGCTAAGCGGGACCTGCCCCAAAAGAGAGGCCAGAGAAAAGAAAGACCAGCAAGTTATTACCGTAAAGGAGTTCAGTAGATGGCGGACAACGCCGTAAGTCGCAGACAATGCGCCAATGCTATCCGTGCTTTGAGCATGGATGCGGTTCAAAAAGCCAAGTCGGGACATCCAGGTGCCCCAATGGGTATGGCAGATATTGCCGAAGTGCTATGGAATGATTTTCTTCACCACAACCCTGGTGACCCCAATTGGTTTAATCGCGATCGCTTTGTGTTATCCAATGGCCACGGATCAATGTTGATCTACTCACTGTTGCATCTCAGTGGCTATGATCTATCTATCGAAGAATTGCAGCAATTTCGTCAGCTGGACTCCAAAACACCGGGCCACCCTGAATATAGCTATACGCCGGGAGTAGAAACTACTACCGGGCCTTTAGGTCAAGGGCTGGCGAATGCGGTGGGCATGGCTATTGCCGAGAAAACTCTTGGCGCTCAGTTCAATCGGGAAGGCCATGAAGTAGTTGACCATAACACCTATGCTTTCGCTGGGGACGGCTGTCTTATGGAGGGCATTTCCCACGAAGTTTGCTCGCTGGCGGGGACTTTGAATCTAGGTAAGCTCATCGTCTTTTATGATGACAATGGCATATCCATCGATGGAGAGATCGGCCAATGGTTTAGTGATGATACTGGCAAGCGCTTCGAAGCATATGGCTGGCAAGTTATTAAGGTAGACGGTCACGATTCTGATGCCATCGCTGCAGCCATTCAACAAGCTAAAGCCGAACCAAACAAACCTAGCTTGCTCAGCTGTAAGACTGTGATCGGCTTTGGTTCACCAAATAAGCAGGGAACTGCGGCCACCCATGGTGCGCCGCTGGGTGATGAAGAAATAGCTGCTACAAGAGAAGCACTGGAATGGCCTCACCCTCCATTTGTTGTACCAGAAGAAATTCGCCAAGTGTGGAGCGCCATTGAAAAAGGCTTCGTTGCAGAGTCAGCTTGGAAAGAAAAGTTAGCTATATATGAAGAAGAGTATCCAGAGTTGGCGATGGAATTGGTTCGTCGCTACAAGGGTCAGCTACCAGGCTATTTTGAAGAGAAGGCCAATGAATACATTAGTGAATGCCAACGAACGGCGGAGAATATTGCTAGTCGCAAGGCTTCGCAAAATTGTATAGAAGCTTATGCAGCAATGCTGCCAGAGTTAATCGGCGGCTCAGCAGACCTCACTGGCTCGAATTTGACTACTTGGTCGGGAAGCAATCCGATAACCGAACAGGCTGATGGCAACTATATTTATTACGGTGTCCGTGAGTTTGGTATGACCGCTATCGCTTCAGGTATTGCCTTGCATGGCGGCTTCATTCCCTACACAGCAACTTTCCTGATATTCATGGAGTACGCTAGAAATGCAGCTCGAATGGCTGCGCTTATGAAGCAACAAAGCGTCCTAGTTTACACTCACGACTCAATTGGGCAGGGAGAAGACGGCCCCACACATCAACCTGTTGAGCAGCTTGCAAGTTTACGTTCGACTCCTAATATGTCTGTATGGCGACCTTGTGACAACGTCGAAGTTGCAGTCGCTTGGAAGGCAGCATTGACACGTAGTACTGGACCAACCGCCTTGGTTTTTACTCGGCAATCAGTTGTTCATCAAGACCGCAGCGATGAACAATTGAGTGATGTTGCTAAAGGCGGTTACATACTTAAAGATTGTGATGGTGCGCCAACTGTCGTGGTAATTGCGACCGGCTCCGAAGTGAGTATTTGTATGGATGCAGTTGAGTCTTTGCAAGCCTCTGGAATTAAAGCAAGGATGGTTTCTTTGCCCAGCGTTGATCTATTTGAAGCTCAAGATCCGGCGTACCAAGAAGCAGTATTGCCTGCTGCAGTGCGTAATAGAGTCGTTGTGGAAGCAGCAGGCACTGATTACTGGTATAAA
>Ga0206679_10002750_pt1 | contig 13828 bp, 7 predicted proteins | sample M110012015metaG_FD_155464 | JGI IMG/M metagenome (GOLD analysis project Ga0206679, IMG submission 155464) | Ammonia-oxidizing marine archaeal communities from Monterey Bay, California, United States - M1 100m 12015 | ecosystem: Environmental > Aquatic > Marine > Intertidal zone | place: USA... | reverse complement strand
GTTGACGTCTCTTCTGTTACAGTCTCCTCTTCTATGGTCTCCGTTGACGTCTCTTCTGTTACAGTCTCCTCTTCTATGGTCTCTGTTGACGTCTCTTCTGCTATAGTCTCCTCTATTGTATTATCAACATCATTATTATTAGTAATTGAATTATTTTCTGTGAAGTCCTCCATAATAACTAAAGCATCCTGTTGATTATCTATTGCTGCTAATTCATGTTGATGTGCTTCTCTTAATAAATTAGCTTTATCTTCTTTATCTGAACTTGAATTGGCTTGTTCTTTTAATTGTTCTGCTTTTTTGAACTGATCATCAGCTTGTTCCATATAAAATTTAGCACTTAACAGGTCTTTATTTGTTTTGTTATCATCATTTATATTTTCAGCTAATTCATTAAATGCATTTTCATTTGACTCCTTTTCCAGGTCATTTAATTGAGTGAAATCATTAGAAACCTTCTCTTCTAGTTCATAGATCTCATTTCTTTTATTTTGAATTTCTTGAAGCTTTTTATCTTTTTTCTTTTCTTTTTCTTCATTTTCATATTCATCCTCAAGGCCATCTAACTCCATCTTCTTAACTGAAAGCATCTGAAGGTCATTTTCCATGCTAGAGACCTTTTCGTTTGAATTATTATTATTATATGTAATGGGTTCATTGAAATCCTCATTATAATCTGTGCTTACATTTTCTGAGTTAGCAAGTGATGATTTAATTTCTTCATATGCTTCTTCTACTTCTTGGTTTTTATTTTCTTCAATTTGTGTATCAATTTCATTTTCCTTTTGATCTTTCAATGCTTCTAACCTTTCTATCTTTTCTTTTAACTCTTCTTTTTCAGACTCAGAATTAGTCATTGCAATATCATTATTTAAAGAATCAATATCATTTTGTATAAGGTCTACCCAGTCCTCATTTCTTTCAATAGAATTGTTACTATCATTGTTAGTTGCATCATCATTTATTTCAGGAGTTTCTGTGGCTATAACTTCTTTATTATTAACACTTTCAATTATAGTATCATTAGGAATTTCTGAAAGTAAATTTTCATTTTCATTAATTTTCTCACTGACTTCTTCGGACAAGATCTTATCCTCCAATAGATCCTTATGCTCTTCAGAGAGTTCAGTATCTGACATTTCATTAGCAACAATTTCAAGCTCTTCCATCATATCTGCTTCTGCAACTAATTCTTCCGATTCATTTTTTAATTGTTCATATTTTTCTAATTCTTCTTTAGCTAATTCATCAGTTACTTTAATTTCATTTTCTAACAGATCTATTTGTTGTTGAATATCATCCTTGTCTCTTGCCTTAGCATTATCTTTATCTATTTTTGCTTGTTCAAGTCTCTGTTGTAAGAATTTTTTCTCCTCAGCCATCAATTTTGATTGCTCAAGATGATCATCCGCCTTATCTGATTTATTATTCGCTTTATTCTTTAAGGCATCAGAGTTTGAAATATCCAAATCTTCATTTTCGATAATATTATTGATCTTTGTTTGAAGTTTCTGAAGCTCTTCAACTGCTTCATCATGTGAGTCTTCATTAACAGCTTTTTCTATAGATGATGCAATTTCTTTAGATTCTTTAGCTTCCTCCTCCCTCACTTCATGTTGGTCTTTTAAAGAGTTAGCTAAATTGATTGAAGTAATGGCTTGTTTATTAAGCTCTTTTGACTTCTTATGATATTCATTAGCTAGGTCTATTTGTTGCTGTTTTTCAATTGGATTTTCAATTTCATCAATATTTTTTAATATTTCTTCTGCTTGTTTAGAAGCCTCTTCAGATTCATTACTTTTCTTTTCTGCTATCATATATGAAGCATTCATTTTCTTCTTTATATCATCTGCCTCTTTCTGTGCTTCTTCTGCCATCTCTTTACTTACCTGTACAAGATCCACTTCACCAATATCAACATTTTCAATTAATGTATCTGATTCAAGGGTTATATCTTCAATAAATAGGCTATCAGGAAATTCATCAATATTAATTTCAGGATTTGACAGCTCCTTAATAACTTCTGCAAGTATTTCACTTTCGTTTTCTACAGTCTCATCAAATAAATTCCTTATGATTAATTGTTCATTACCTTCATTATTAACCAATAAAATTTCTTGTTTTAAAGGTTTTAATTCTTTTTGAGGTGCTATCTCAACCATTCCAGCGTGTATCTTTTCACTTTGAGGAGTTTCTACAATAAATTCATATTTACCGCTCTTAGGTAAAATAATAGTATATTTCTGTTGATCATTAGGATTGTATATACCTATGATCTGTTCAGTAATTATATCCTTTATTTGAATTGTCGCTTTATAGTCTGAATTATTGATCTCGTTGGTAAAAGTTCCTGCTAGAATTACATTTTGAATAGGAAAAACCTCAACCTTTACTTTATAGACATCTAAAAATCCACCTTTAGAGGATCGTGCCGATGAAAAGAATGCATTTTGATTAGATGAGTCAACCACATACATAATATCATCATCAGGCGTATTGATCTTATAATCCATATTTAAAGGAGGACCAAATGAATTGGTTTCTAAATTATACATACATCGAAAAACATCATAACCACCCATAGATGAATGCCCTTTAGAACAGAAATAAAAAGTAGATCCATCGTTGTGTAAAAAAGCATATGCGTCATCATGTGGTGTATTTATATGATCTGGAAGTCTTAAAGGTTCAGACCAGTCACCATTTGGCAGTTTCCTGACTCTATATATATCTAATCCGTTCTTTCCATCTTTTCCATAGCTAGAATAAAACAAAACATCCTTGTTACCTTTAGGTATATAAATGAGAGACCTATAGCCTATTTTCTCATCATATTTTGACTGAAACTCTTCAGTTACTATTAAATTCCCACCTATAGTACTGAGATCATAGCTATATTGAAATCTATCAAAGCTCGATTCAATTTTATCCTCTACAACTAATTCAGTAAGATTCTGCATTAATTTAATACCGTTGTTACACATTTTTACATGCAAATCCACTGCTAATTCCTTCTTTAATTTATCTGGAGCTTTTTGTTTAAATTTTTCGTATTGTCTTAAGGCATCTTTAAAAAGATAATTTAAATGATAAGCTTTACCTAAATAAAAATAGGCTCTCGGATCAATCTGAGAGTTTTTAACTGCATGTTTTAAAAACCTAATTGCTTTTGACTTATCTGCATAGGTAAATAATGCGCAAACTCCATATTTATAACTGTTCTCTTGATTATTTTTAAGACTAAGTACCTGAAGCATATGAGGTTCTGCCTCTATGAATCTTTTTTGTTCAAAAAGATCATAGGCATGCTCTATCCTTTCTTCTTCAGTATCAAACTGTCCGTAATTCAATTGAATGAAGAAAATAAAAAAGAAAAAAAGTTTATATTTTAAATTACCTGTCAATCTTTAAACATTAATACAATTAAATGAAGCCAGCGTTCAAGACCTATTTTTAATATGTAAATTAAGAGGCATCTTACTCTCTTCTTTTTTAAGTAACCTGTAAATATTCTTTCTATGAGTAAGAATCACCAATAACGAAATAACTATTGAAAAATAGATCAAGGACAATGAAAGGGCCTTAAATATATATATAGTAATAAATGGGAAAAAAAATGCTGCTGTAATTGCTCCTAATGACACATAATTAGTTATTACAAAAATCAAAATAAAAATACCAAAGCATACAGCCGCAGCTGGAAGGTTAATAGCTAATATAATTCCAAGAAGTGTCGCCACCCCTTTACCTCCTTTAAATCCTTCATAAATAGGGAAAACATGTCCGAAAACTGCAGCCATACCTATGGCTAATTCTAGATTAATATATGGGTCTGATCCTATTTCATAAACTGAAAATAGATATGAAAGACCTTTAACTGATGCCCACCCTTTTAAAATATCGAAAAAAAGAACAGGAATTCCAGCTTTTTTACCTATAACCCTGAAAGTATTGGTAGCACCTGCATTTTTACTTCCATAATCTCTTACATCTATCCCAAAGAACCATTTACTAACCCAAATTGCAGAAGGAACAGATCCCACTAAATAGGCAATGATTATGGCTATAATATTATTAAACTCTAAAATTTCAGTCATTTTCTTTTTATTCCTCCATATAGGATCTTCTAAAAGCAGTTACTACTGTTTTAGAGCCCATCATGAATTGATAATCCTCACCTTCTTTTCCTCCCTTAAACTTAGTATCGTCCTTTTTAGTTTCTAAAATGATAGTATTATAGTCTTCATTAGAGGAAAAGACCTGCATTAACCCTCTCTTATAATTAAAATAATAATAATTATCACTATCTAATTCCAAGTATATAGTAATCTCATCACCAGTAAACCTCTTAAAGATCACTACTTTCCCTTTAACATACCTCATTACCTGTTTTTTCTTGAAATTAGCTATTCCAAGATCTCCATAAGAAACATATGCCTTTCTATCTGAATCCCACCTAAATCTAATGTCACCTAGATAAATAGATTGTTCCAATTCTTCTGGGAATTTCTTCACTTTACCATGAATATTTAGATCAGAAATCATTTTATCGGATTGCTTTAACCCTACTAGCTCTCTTAATGAAACTTCATAAGTTGAATTAACAAGGTCTATAGACCTTAGGTCGGGATACTCAACTATCTCTTTTGCTAGTAGATTAAAGGCTTCCTCATTATATGGAAAATCAATTATTACAGATGATTTTATATCAGTTGATGATCTTGCAGGATTGTATTTTATTTCACCAACAGGTGTTAAAGAAACCTGACCTAGGCTACTTCCAAAGTCAAATTGCCCATCTCCTTCCATCTTACAATTGATAATGTTTAAAGAAATAAAATTTCCTGGCAATGATCTTTCAGCTAACTTTTCTCTATTTGAAATCTGAAATTCATTTTCTTTCTTATTAAAGAAAATATACCCATTAGCAGTAATAAGATCTTTATGACTTGCATCTGACTTTTTAGATAAGAAAGTAGTATATAATGAAATAGAATCAGTAGTATTTAAAATAATACCAGCACCTATAGGATCACCTTCAGTATCAATAATTATAGTGTCAATAGGTATATAAACTTCTAAAGGATTCACTACTCCTTCAAACTTGATCCAATTACGTGCAATATTATCACATTCATGAACAATTCTGGTCTCTCCATTAAAGCTCAAGTCTTTTACAGATGCAAACATTTCAACATCTCCATGAAATTCAAAATGAGGACTTAGCGTAAATGTAGCTTCATCATCTATCTTTCCCTTTGCAGTAGTTTGAAAGGTTGTATCTAAGTGTATATAAGAAAAATATATTTGTTGCTTATTTTCATCCTCATCGACATAGTCAATAGTACCAGATGCAACATAATCCCTTCTAGCATTAATATCTACTTTAGCATCATAGATCTTATGATATTTAGTAACATAATTGGCAATAATTTCTGCATTAACCAAAGTTTTAATTTTAGCCTTTTTCTTAATTAACACTTTTCCGCTATCTGGAAATACTCGTGCATCTGCTACTCTTATGAATTCGACCTTATCACAATAAATCTTCTTTTTCTTTATGTCAAACCTAGCTTTAGGAGACTTAAAGTTTAAAGAATCTTGATCAGGATGTACAGAGAAAAAGTTAGATCCGCTAAGGTCAAGATCCGTGTCAATATTAATATCTCCAGTAGAACCAGATTCCATCTCAAGATCATCATTGTCCATGTACCAATTGAACTGATCCATATAGCAGATATACATGTTGTCTGGAAATTGAACGAAACTTTCTCCTGCGTTTGATTTAAACTCTCCTTTTCTATTTGTGAAATCTACATGGGCATTTACATTCTGAGTTTTAAATGCCATTTCCTTTACCTGGTCCTCCATCGTGTTCAATTTGAATTCTGAAGTATCCGCATTGATCGCGTCATATAGATATTTATAACCATAGGAAAGCATTTCTCCTTTCCCAAAATACATGATTCCTTCACCTGTCATTCCTTCTGGAGTTAATGCTAATGTGCCATGTAATGTTGCATCATCATCTTCAAAAAAAGTTAAATCTTCTTTAATACTGGAAGCATAAAGCACCTCATCTTTAGGAATATATGAGACATAACAATCCTTACCAACTACAATAGGAACTTCAGGGTCTTCTGCCTGAGCAGTATTAGTATAAGTTTGAGCGATGGCAGTTACAGAATCAGGAAAAAAGGTCAGCTCATCGGATTGAGCATGAGAAGTAAGATAGTTGATAGATCCAGATCCCTGAAGTCCTTTATGTGACAGTCTTATCTCATTATCATAATTAGCAATCAATCCATAGATTTCAAATCCAGATTCAGGAGTTTCTCTAATAAACCCTAATGAATAGTCCTCTTGAAGAGTAAGAGCTTCTCTAAATTCAGGAAATATTCCTGCAGAAAGAAAAGTTCCTTCAAAATGTAACCCTTCATTTGTAAAATTATCCAAACTATCCATTGAAAATGTATCTAATACGAACATAAAACTATCCCTACTATAAAGACCTTCAAAAATAGATTCATCATCATAGTAAACATAAGTCTTGTTGATACTTTTCAAAATAGGATAATCATGTTTGTTGGTATCTAACCCACATTTATTATCTGGTGCATCTATCAATATCTCCCCATGTATTTCTTCAATTATTGAGAGTGATTGAACAAAAGAACCTTCTTTTTCCTTATAAAATGGCCACAATAACATTGAATCACATTGTATTATATTTAACTTAAAATCCTGATAATTAAAGGTGAATTCATTTCCAAAATATTGAGTTCTTCCTGAATTAATCAATCCTCCAAAAAACATATCTCTGTTCTTTTTTACTGTTAAAATTTGATTGGATGGCCTTACAGAAACATGCTGTGAGTTACTTAAATTAACCCTTTCTACTCCGTTGATATTCAAGTCTAGATTAACTAAGTTCAAAGAAGCATTTTTCTTTGCTGTTGAATTAATAACAATTACATCAAAGTCTCTAGCTGCTTTTCTTGCATCAATATAATTGTACAATTTCTCTTTAACTATCACCATTTTTCTTTCATCATCATAATCTATAAATCCTAATGTGGTCAATTGATACAATAAGAACTGATTGTCTGTTGTCGACCTTCTCATGTGTACCGCCAAATCAGAAGCATTAAAAACATCACTTCCTATTTGCTCAGCAAAATTCTTAATCTGGACCAATGGATTAGTTCCCATTCCTGTTAATTGATCATAAATATTCTTATCGAAAAAATCATGTGAATCAAATCGAGCAGAGATATCAGTACTTCCAAATAGTGGTGCAAATTCCATTTCAGCTTCTCCTACTTTCCAGTATAAAGCTTCAAAAAACATATCTAATTTATGATAGCTATTATAATAGGGCGAAGCTGCTATTCCTCTATCTCCTCTAATCAAAGTTACTTTTCCAGTTTTATTTACATATTTAAATACCAATCCAGGATGAGTAACAGAATCATTTTCTAAATAGAATTTAATTTTTGATTTACCTGATGAAATTTCATCCTCATTAATAGTGAAATTAATAGCTTCTGCAATTAAAAAATCTTTATCATCATATTTAAAGATCAATTTAGCTAGATTATCAATAGATCCTGAACCCAATAAATTAGCACCCTGAATTGTAAATCCTCCATCGTAATCAACATCATTAAATACATTTTTAATCACTAACCTTTTATCGTAAGATTCAAATCTTGGATATTTCACCTTCTTGGGACCAAGGTTAGTTAATATTTTTTCTGATAATTTTCCTTTAATAGGTTTTTCAAAGTAACGGCTATGAAAATCCACAGAATCTGCAATAAATCCTGCATTTTTCATTGACAATCTATAAGTAGCTAAATCTGCATATACTTTATCTTTTGGCAATAATGCTCTTTCCCAAGAAAGCTTTCCACCATCACCAAACCATTTACTTGAAAGTGGATAATACACGCCTTTGGTATTTTTAATCACTGAGCTATCATTTTTTGAATAACATTTCAGGTCCATTCTATCAAAAACTATATAGGGTTCTTTTTTAAAATGAAATTTATAAGTAGCCTTATTGGCTTGCCATTTTTTAGATGTCGACAAATAGATGGTGTTATCATTAAATAGATTAGAGCATGTTTCGATAAACCTAGATATCTTTTTCTTGTCTCTGTTTTTTAAGACCTCATTAAAGGTGTCATGCCAATCAATAAAAACTTCATTTGGTCTAGCATTAACAGCAAAGTTCATTACTGACAGCATATAATTCTTAAATTCTGGGTAGGCTTTTAGTTTCTTTTGTGTAATAGCATTAGCTGTTTCATATACTTGAGCTTTTTGATCGGGTGTTATTGTACCTCCCATCCATACAGGTTCAAAAACCCTGATGAATTCTTTAGCATCTGCTTTATTATATACTCCTAAATAAGACTGTACTTCTTTTAAAAATTTCTCAGACTCTGGAGTGAAAACCATTATCTGAGCAGTATTATCTAATGCCAGTAAAATAAAAAGTATGACTAATTTAAAAGCTCTGAACATGTCAATTATTTAGATAAAATTAATAAACTCCAATTATTCAATTCTATATTCTCTACAAACTTTAAACCATTCTTCTTTCCCTCTTCGATAAGATCATCTTTATCATTAATTAAAAAACCTGATAATAATATCTTTCCATTTACTTTTAATACACTTGAAAAGGTCTGCATATCCTTTAAAAGAATGTTTTTATTAATATTTGCTAAAATAAAATGAAACCTACCATCTTTTATAATAGCTGAGTCTCCTTTTTTAACACTTATATTTTCAATACCATTCATTTCAATATTCTTGATTGTATTTATTACAGCCCTTTCATCAATATCAACTGCGCATATATTTCTTGCAGAAAGTAAGCTACATATAATAGCTAAAATACCTGTTCCTGTACCCATATCAAGGACATCCATACCTTTAAAATTTTCTTTGAATAGTTGTTTAGCCATTAACAAAGTAGTCTCATGATGACCTGTTCCAAATGTCATATCTGGATTGATAAGAATATCATATTTAACAGAAGGAATTGAATGAAATGAAGCCCTAATAACACACTCTTCATTAACAATTACAGGATGAAAATTATCTTCCCATATCTTGTTCCAATTATCCGCTTTATGTACGATTTTTTCAATTTTAAAAATAGCATCACCAAATCGGCTTTCTATAAGTTTCAAATGAGATTCTTTAAATAAATTCTCAATTATAAAAGCACTTAAGTATTCATTATACTCCTGAAACGATTCATAGCCAAGCTCACCCAGCTCATAAACCATTAACTCACGATTTAATTGATCTTCAGATAAATTTACTTTTAGCTCAATATAATTCATTTAAAATGAATGAATTATTTTCTTGAACGAATTAGCATCTAATGCTGCACCTCCAATTAAGCCACCATCTACATCTGGTTTTGAAAAAATTTCAGTTGCATTATCCGGTTTACAGCTTCCTCCATAAAGAATGCTTATATTTTCTGCAATATCTTGATTGTAATTGTCCTGTAAAACTTGCCTAATAAAACCATGCATCTCCTGCGCTTGATCTGAACTAGCAGTTACTCCAGTTCCAATTGCCCAAATAGGTTCATATGCAATCACTACTTTCGAGATCTGTTCTTTACTAATAAAGAAAAGCCCTTTATTTAGCTGATTGAGTATTACCTCTTTTTCTTTTGCAGATTCTCGTTCTTCTAAGGATTCACCACAACAATAAATTGGAGTTATATTTTTTGTAAGTAATTGCTTTACTTTCTCAGCTAGCAGTTCATTGTCTTCTTTAAAATGCTGTCTTCTTTCTGAATGACCTACAAGACAATATCTTACATTGATGCTCTCTAGCATTGATGCAGATATCTCTCCAGTATACGCGCCATTGGAACAGCTAGAAACATTTTGAGAAGCAATAAAGACATTATTATTTTTCAGAGCAAACTCAGATAAATAGATAGCAGGAGGACTAAGAATAACTTTTACATCTTTAGGGTATTCAACGTCATTCAGGTCATTATATAAACTTCTAGCCTCTTCGACATCCATGTTCATTTTCCAATTTCCAGCAACAATTTTTCTACTCATATTTAATTTAATTTAACCTTACCCTTGGATCTAAATATCCATAAATAATATCTACTATAATATTGATCAATACGAAAAAACTAGCAATTACTATTGTAACTCCCATAACCAAAGGGAAATCATCATTTTTTAAAGCAATTACTAGCTCATTACCTATCCCATTCCAATCAAAAATCTGTTCTACAAATACTGCACCAGCCAGAAGAGAAGCAAACCACCCAGAAATAGCAGTAATTACAGGATTCAACGCATTCTTCAAAGCATGTTTTAGGATTACCCTATTTAATGACAAACCTTTTGACCTAGCTGTTCTAATGTAATCCTGAGATAGAACATCCAATAATGAGCTTCTTGTTAGCTGTGTTACTATTGCAAGTGGTCGAATACCTAATGTAATTGCTGGTAATATTAAATTTTCCCAATGATATTCTTCATTACCTGTATAATCATTGATCTCTACTAAAGGACCACTAGGATTAAGGCCAGTACCAGGTGCAGCAAAAGTATTGGATATTAGAGGAATATCATCAAATCCAAAAATATTATAAAGACATATATAGATGACCCATATAAAAATACCTAGAATAAATCCTTTAAAAGACCATGAAAGAACTACTCTCCATTTAATATCTTTTTTGTGCTGAACAAATTGTCTTATAACGCCTATAAGTATCCCTAGTATGGCCAATATCAAAGGGAATACAGGTAAATTCATTTGTTCAGACCATACATATCCTCCAACAACAGAAATAATTGCTGCCATAAAAAATGAGGGCGCTGACATCCCTGCAACAGCGCTAATAAAAGAAACATTATCGTAAAACTTCCCCTTATTTACAGCACTTACAATTCCTAAAAAGATACCCAGCACAGTTGCTATGAAGATGGCACAAAAAGCTAAAATAATCGTATCGGGAAGTTTCTCCATGATCACCTCATCTACATTTCTTTTATTTTGATAGGATTTTCCTAGATATGGGTATTTGAATACCAATGAACGTTGACCTCCTAAACTAAATAGCTCCTTACCATCGTATTTACTTGTATCTAGATATACATTACTCTCAATATTTTCAATATCATTTACTGAGAAAATCGAAAGATCATTAATATAAAGAAGGTATCTTTTATAAAATGGAAGATCAAGGCCTAGGTCTTTTCTTATGTTTTCTATTACTTCATCAGTTGCATTCTGCCCTCCCAACATTAATGAAGGATCTCCAGGTTTGATATTGAAGAGCACAAAAATGATAGTTACTACTCCAAAGAGTACTAAAAAGCCATAAAATATTTTTCTGATAATGTATTGAAACACGCTATCTATAATTTATTCTAAATTAGGAAATCTTATACAACTTAAGGTAAAAGGTAATTATTTGAATTCATATTATTCTGATAATAAAATCTCTAAACCTATAGAATCAAATTCATTTTCATCAGAATAATAGAATTCTTCAATGTTGCCATTTTTTAAATATACTATAGCGGGAGTTTGTCTATTATTATTTCCATCAAAAGCTAACAATTCCCAAAACTTCCCTATATCCATGATCTGATAGGAGGCTTTTATACCAGTAGCAACAAAGAAATCACCTATTTTTTCTTTTTCTTCATCCATGAAAATGATATGTACCTGAGGGAAATCACTATTTTTTATAGATAGCTGATTTAATTCCATTGCTGCCTCCATACAATGATCACAACCAGGAGCAAAAAAGCATAGAATTTTCTCACCTTCATCAATATTAAAAGGAGAATACCCCTCTATTTCAATAAATTCAGAAAATGGAGAAAGTGGTTTTTCAGCTTGAGATTTTATAGGATTAAATTTAATGCATGGCTTCATTGGTGTTAGCATAAATAGAAATAGTGTTGAAGCTAAATAAATAAGTATCAAATTAGATAATTTGTTTTTACCAGATCTATGATCTGATACATTTCTAAACAAATAGATCAATAATAGAATGGAAATTACATTTTTTACGATCGCCTGGTTAGGACTCATTGGGATAAGCTCACCAAAACATCCACAGTTAGGAATATCGATCAATGAAAGATGAATAGTAAAAACACTTAGTAACAGAACTGTAACAGGAATTACTATTTTTTTAAGATAATGAGGCTGTAAAATTGCTATACCTAAAGCCAATTCCAATGCGATCAGTAACCTTGAAAAATAGGGAGCAAAACAGGAGTCAAAACCTAGGTCAAGTAGTTGTTTCTTTTCAAATGTAGTAATTGCAAGATAGGGTGATGGATATAGTTTAGCAAAAGCAGATATTAAAAACAAAACAGCGATCAAAATTCTGATCGTCATAGGTGCATATTTCTTTATTTTTTCCATAAAATCTTAAATTAGAGTAATCTCAACTAATTTATTAAACTTTTATTTTTTTGATGAAATAATAACAATTAATTAACACCTGAATCAATATGTATGAGTGCAAAAACAGCATAATTAAGCATGTCGAAATAATTAGCGTCTATTCCTTCTGATATTAATGTTTTTCCTTTATTATTTTCTATTTGTTTAACGCGAAGTATCTTCATAAGTATTAGATCTGTTAAAGAAGAAACCCTCATATCTCTCCAAGCTTCACCATAATCATGGTTCTTTTGTTCCATTAAGGAACGAGCTTGGTTAGTAAAATCATTGTAATAATTCATCACTTCCTCTGCGTTAAGCTCCATTCTAGCATCTTGTTTTAATTCTAGCTGAATGAGTGCCATTACACAATAATTAACAATACCAATGAATTCTGGTTCAATACCCTCACCTACCTTGGATTCTCCTGTTTCCTGGATGGTTCGGATACGATTCGCCTTGATAAAGATCTGATCGGTCAAGGAGCTAGTTCTTAAAATTCGCCATGCCGTGCCATAATCTTTAGTTTTCTTTTCAAAAATGTCTTTACATTTGGTAATGGCAGAATTGTATTGCTCTAAAGTTAGTTGCATAAGAAATTTTCAAATTTATAGGCGTGAAAGATAGTTATTTCCATTCTAATTTCTTCATAAATTGTAAGGGTAAACTCATTGATTTTTCAACACCTATGATCATGGGTATACTAAATGTTACGCCAGACTCTTTTTATGATGGTGGAAAAAACAATACAATTGACAAGGCACTACTATTAGTAGAAAAGCATTTAAATGATGGAGCCAGCTTTTTAGACATAGGTGGTTATTCCTCAAGACCAGGTGCAGATCATATCGATATAGAAACAGAATTAACAAGAGTTATTCCTGTAATTGAAGCCATTGAAAAACGATTTCCAGATTGCATAATATCAATAGACACTTTTAGAGGAGAGGTAGCCGAAAAAAGCATTGAGGCAGGTGCAGCTATCATTAATGACATATCTGCATTTAATTTAGATGCTAAAATGGTGGATGTATTAACTAAGTACAAAGTCCCTTATGTAATGATGCACATGAAAGGTAATCCACAAAACATGCAACAAAACACCAATTATGAAAACATTATTAAAGATCTCATTCTTTACTTTTCTAAAAAGATTAGCTACTTAAATAGCTTAGGAATTTCAGATATTATTATTGACCCTGGATTTGGATTTAGTAAAACTAGTGAGCAGAACTATAAAATACTTAGAGAGCTCTATAATTTAACACTTTTAAAATGTCCAATATTAGGAGGTGTTAGCAGAAAATCAATGATATATAAAAATCTAAATACCAGTAGCTTAGAATCTATTAATGGA
>Ga0206679_10002749_pt1 | contig 13828 bp, 12 predicted proteins | sample M110012015metaG_FD_155464 | JGI IMG/M metagenome (GOLD analysis project Ga0206679, IMG submission 155464) | Ammonia-oxidizing marine archaeal communities from Monterey Bay, California, United States - M1 100m 12015 | ecosystem: Environmental > Aquatic > Marine > Intertidal zone | place: USA... | reverse complement strand
TGAGAATCGATTTCAAGCATAAGAGTCGATTGAGCTTCAACAGTGTGATAATCACCTAAAGTTTTCATTATTTCCCAATCGATAAAACCATTTTCCATAGCTGGTTCACTCATTTCAACAATGATTACAACAACCTCTAATGTAATACTTTCATGAAGATTTGTTAGATTTGAGGAAACAGTTGTACCAGGTTCAAATTCTTGAATAATTTCAAAAGTTGAATCATCTGCTCCTAGTTGATAGGAGATTCTAGAATCTGTGATTTCGGATTGAATATTTACAGACATCAAGATGACAGTGAGTAATATTAGAGCAGCAACACCCTCAGCAAATACATGTCGCCACACTTTCTTTCTGGTGACCCCTTTGAACATTGGTCCGAAATCATTGCGAAGACGTGGTTGTAAGTGATGGATAAACAGTGCACCGATTCCACCAATAATTATTCCAAGAGGAATGTCGACAAACCAATGAATGCCGAGATAAAGAATTGTGAATATGAATAATAGTGTATTTATTGCAACAAACAAATGGTATGGCCAGTGGCGCCATTCAGACATTTTCATTCCCTTTTCTTTTACATGTAAGTAATTGAGGTAGAGTATGCCAAATGGTATGGCAACATGCAAACTTGGAACTGCATTATCCATTGGGTCATGCAATGCGTAAAACGAACTATACCAGCCATCATGATACAATAGAGCATCCATATTAGGAATCCATGAAGAAGTTACTTCCACATTGAAGAATAAGTAATAAGGAACAGCAAGAGCATAAATGAGCAGATAATTCAAAGCGACCTTATCAGTCATATCACGGTCACCAGTAAATGCAAAGTACACAGTAGTCACATAGATTAAGAACAGATAAATGAATAGATAATGGAAGTTGAGGATCTCGGTCAGCAAATCATTTTGAAAAGCATCTTGAATCCACTTTGTAAAATCACCTTCAATAGCATATACTAATTCAGTCCAATGCCCAGTTTGTATTTTTATTGGTTCATTTATTTTATCAGTTACTTCTTTCCATTTTATGATGACAATATATCCAAGAGCGTGAAGATAGTATCTTTTATCGTGGAAAGTGCGACTCCATTCTCGCCAAGGGATTCTCATCTCAGGACGATGCAGGCTGAATAACCAGCATATGATTGGGGTAAGAACTACAATCAGTAGCAACATGATTGAATATGGTTCCATGTTTGTATGGCGATGCCCCCTCTCTTTAGCAGTTACCACAGTAATTAGAGGCAGTAATGATGGTTTGCCAATAACAGCAGTCTTTCAATTAGGCTGCACGATTACGAATATCTTCTTCTTTCGCAACTCTAATTCCCTCTTCAACATCGACCCAACGCAAAATCAATGTTCCTGCGACAATTAACATTACAAATGAAAAGATATTATTTCAAGGTGAAAGGTGTGGACATCATGGGGCGGGAAGATGTATTACCAAGAGCCGGAAAATACATTGAAGAGTTTACAACACGCCATTAGCCTTTTTGATGGGATTGAATTTGATATTAGAATGACTTCAGATAATCAATTGGTAATTCATCATGATAGAGGAGTCTCAATACCAAAAAGCCGCTTACAAGGAAAGAGTAAGTGGGTTGAATCATGGAAACTATCTGATTTGGAATCAGAGGGTTTTCTTTCTTTTAGAGCGATGTTAGAGGATCCAATAATCAATACCAATTGGGTTGAGAAAGGAAAAATGGGCTGCATTGAGATAAAACGGCCGCATCCAACAGCTCCTATGGGTGGAGGCTTTTTTTCACGTAAAAAACACAATAAGCATATTGCTAACATTATCAAAATGGCTGATGAAATACTCGACGAATTCCAAGTTCCGCATGAAAACATGGTCTATTACGCCTTCCACAAGGGTATGAGGGAAAGTTCAAACATGGCAAAATCAAAGCGCCCATGGGCTGCTTTAATCCCATACATTTCACCTTATGGAAATAGAACGACTCAACGGATTCAAAGTTTTCCAAGATATCTCTCAACATCATTTTCATCGTTGGTAAAGCAACATAACCAAATGGGAAGTTCAATGCTACCCTGTGCAATAGAGTATTTTGTAGCACCTCACAACAAAATACCACTTGGAAAAACAATTGGGCTGCATGGTAAGGAATTACAAGATATGAATAAAATCCGGAAAGGTTTGTCAACATATGTTTGGCCTGCCAAACCGATACATGAGAGATTAATATTGAATGCTGGACTAACTGGATTGACCGATAAAGCAAATCCTGAATTAACATGGTTACCTACAGGACACGCTCGTTGGTTAAATCCAGCAACTCAGCCACTCGATAATCAACAACTACAACTTCTTAATTCTGCTACAGAAGAAAATCACCTAGAAATATTGAGGCAATTAAAACAGGAAGTTCCACTTTGGAGTGAATGTGATAATTCAAGAAGAATAGAATTAATTTCAATGTGGAAGGAATCTTGGAATTGGCAAAAATCCGTTGATGAAATCTTACAAAGCGCTAGTAAATCTTCTCCACCATGGCAAGCACCACGATTAATTGGGCACAGAGGTTCTGGAAAAACACCTCGTCCAGTGATAAGTGAATAATCACTCAATATGTCGCAGAGTTTGTTGTTCTGCATAGTACTTAGGACGGTAAATAGGTGTGCCTTTGCCACCACGGAATACAGAACGCTCATCAACAATCTGTGCTCCAATTCCGATAACACGAGCCCATCCAAAGAAAGTAGTATAATAGGTTGGATCTTCTAAACCAACATGGTAGAGTAAAGCTCCACTAGCAATGTCAACATTCGCATTTGGATTTCTTATTTTTGGATTTTCAGCAAGGACTCTTGGAGCCACTTCTCTTAGAGTACGAATAATTTTGAAATTCTCATCATCTGGACAGATTTCTTCTCCAAGAGCAAACTGAGCAGTTGCTCTTGGGTCTTCTGTGCGAAGAACGGCATGACCAAAACCGAAAATAGGGCGCTTTGCCTCTAATTCTCCACGCACGAAATGTTCTACCTGTTCTGGGTCACTTGTACCAACTTTGAGAACAAACTCAAGGCATGATTGATTTGCACGTCCATGTAATGGGCCACTCAATGCATTCATTGCTCCAGCCATTGCCGAATATACAGTCGCTTTACTAGAAGCAATTGCCTTACCAGTGAATGTAGAAAGATTTCCTCCACCATGATCCATATGTAATACCAAATATGTTGCAATTACTTTTTTCATTTTTTCATTATCAACATCCTCAAGTCCTAATGTTGAAACAAATCTTTCAACCATACTTAGTGATGCATCATCAGCTGGGATATCTTGTTCTCGACCCTCTCTAATCCTATACATCAAACCCATTATTCGAGGCATACGGGCAATTAAATTCATTGCATCTTCTTTCCAATCACCTGTAGTCTCCCACATTCCAATTGTGTGAATTGCAACACTGAGCCAGTCCATAGGGTGTCCATATTTTGGTAGAGTTCTAAATACAGCTTCCAAGTCACCAGGGATTTCTGCTCTACTTGCTAAGTCTGCGCGAATGTCAGTAGATTGTTGAGAATTCGGTAACTCTTTGTTGAATAAGAGATATACGATATCTTCTGGTGAAAAATTTGTCAGTTCAGCAATTGGATATCCACAATAATGAACACCTTCTGTAGGAGTTACGAATGAAGTTCGACATGTACCTACAGGCACACCGCGCAAACCAGTGTTTAGATGGTCAGCAGTAACTTCCAAAAGAACTTCTTTGTCACTCACTATTTTCCCTCCGATGCAACGGAAAAGCCCCACTCATATAAGTTGGGTCCTAATTTGAATACAATAACTCCACTAAGTGTAGTAAAACTCACTTAATGTGTTTAACATGTAATGATATTTTATTTAATTACCGTTTTACTGGCCACTGACGAAAACCTTTACTCGATTCTCTATCAGAAAACACCTGTATTCTAATGCTATTTCCATTGATTAGTATCGCATCATCTGCAGTAAGCCCTGGGCATTCTTCAATTACACGATTCCAAGCTCTTTCTGTTGCAAGATTTTCTCCCCACCATGGGAAGGCAGCACACTGTTGCGGCCTCACATTGTAAATCATACATTGCTTATTTTCATCTAAATAAATACAAACATCATCACTATCTCTACTTTGCAGAATATATCGCCCGTCAAGTGTTTGCCTGCAATCACTTTTCAACCAACTCTTTACATCCATTTTATGGTGCTCAGAGATTCTTATAGCATCTTTTTCAGAGAGATATACAATTCCTCCAGGTTCATCACAGCACTTACCGCAATCTGATTGACATTTGAACGAAACTCCGTTCATCCACCAAGGTTTCATTCCTCTTCTCCTGAAATTGGTTTACTGATGTGTAATTTTAATTGCGGAGGTGCATCAAAAACATCCTCAATTGCAGCCTTTGGAGTTTTTATTACGCGAACTATTTTTTCTGCAACTGTAGTTTCCTTATCTTCCATCTCTATTTCAGAATCAACTAACAAATCATTCATATCAACATCATCTGCTTTGATGTCCCATTCACCTTCAGGCTCAAAACTATCTAGTGATTTTTCAAAATCTTCATCCTGCAATTCTTTTTTCCTTTTAGGCGCACGTCGAGCAACCGTTCTCTTTGATTTGCCCTTACTTCTCTTCGGAATCTTGCGCTGTTTTTTGTCTTCTTCAAATGGAGGGAGTGGCTCTCGCTCAGGATCTATTTCTACTAATTTCTCTTCAAGATAACGTAATTCATCTGCAATCAAGATCAACTCTTCTATATCAGCTTCACCTGCTTTTTGTGCTAATTCAAACATCTTGTCCTCAAGTTCACTGAGAAGTACAGAGTTATTGAATACATCTAACTCAGTATCTTTTATCTTGTCATCTATCATGTCATCCAATTCGGTTAAAATATCTGCAGCACGTCCGTAGTCCTGTTCTTCAATACGATTAGAGCGAGCAACAAGGTGCTGTTCATTTTCATGAATGCTCAAAACTGAAGGTGCTTCAGGTGTTAATTCTTCAAGAGTTGTATGAACATACTTTTCAAGCATTTCTTCACCTTCCATCGCCATTTCATTTACATTCCATTGTGGAGGTGAATAATCATCATCTCCTAGTTCTGGAATTTCACGTTCTAAGTCAATCCCGCCAATATCATGATCCGAATAGACTGTATCAACTGCATTAGATATCAGCCTAGTAGCAATATCACCAACATTTTGACGAACGATTTCATTTTCTTTTACGGTAGTATGCACTGATGTATCGCTTAGGGCGTGAATAACATCTTCACCATCAATGATGTCATCTCCCGATTCTATTGCAAGTGCTATCTTGTCAAAATTAGCAATAGTACTTCTCCAGCCAATATGGTTGTAAGTAACAATGCTAGCCATTTGGCCATCATCCATCATTAGATTTCTTGAGCCTGCTAATCGTCTTGTGAACATCACTAAACTTGTTGCAGTTGGAACTTGAAGATGAGTCATTGCGGAATTGCGACAAATATCCCAAAGGCGGGAAGAAGGCCATTCTTCCGGTGAATCTAAACTTGTTAGAATTACATGAACTCCTAAGTTGATTGCATGGTCAATCATTTGCCCAATTTGATTGGCCAACAATTCGTCATCAGCAATAATGTGAGCATCATCAATTGCCAGTAGACTCGCTCCAATCAATGCATCTTGCCAATTATTTGGGAGCGTATCCAGGCCAATCAAATCAACAGCACTGATTAGGAATACCAACCCCTCCATTCTTCTTGCTACACCTTGCGCAGTTGCATGAATTAGGTGTGAACGACCAGTTCCACTTTCTCCGATAATTAGCAAGGGGTTGAGAAAAGTTCCAGGCGAATCAACAATTGATTCACAAGCTCTACTGGCGTTGGCATTTTCCGGACAAACAAACCATTGTTTGAATGTCCTATGTGTATCGATAGTCAAGGGCTTTGGCCATGCAGCTTTGACATTTAATGAACGGCCATGGTGGAAAATTGAGTCTTCCTCCACAGGTGCTAAATCGTCAGGTAGTGTATTGGTTACTCTACCTCTTTGCTCATCAAGGATGCCTAACCAAACAGGTCTAGCATCACTTTCAATACCTACATATTCGTCATTTCCATCTTCCTTCAGCGCTAATTCCTCTGAATAACTGAGGCTAGTTTCTCTAAGCGATTTTATCCGTCTTGCAGCGATTCCGGCAAAGTCCATGCCATCATCTTGAAGATTTATAACAGGTTTATGTCCTCTGCTTTCCGAACCTAAATTAGCATCAGCAATCAAATCAAAAGTAGGCCGCTGTGCTACTCCTGTACGTTGTAAGATGGTGCTATGGCGAGTATCAGCAATTGTTGATTTACCAAGCAAGCGATTCATTTTTGATAATGGCAATGCTATATTTTCCTTTTTTGCCATAGTTTCTTGTGGAAATTGTAGGTTAGCCACGCCATTTTGAATCAATTGATTCTTAGCCTTCTGAATTGCAAGGTCAAGCCGCTCTTTCCTGCCAATCATGCTCACTGGTCTCCGTAGCGTTCAATGGCATTTCCTTCATGGTCATATAGGGTGCTATTTTCAAGTAATGATTTTGATCCCAAATCATGCCACTCTTCCACAATTGCCACAATTGTTTTTTCTGATTGCGAACGGCTTGCTGCTTCCCTTACATCATCACTATTTTCTGTAACATGTTCAACTGAATCCAAAGCCATTGATGGAGTTAGGTTAGTTTCTGTACCAACGGGCATGCGGTCAATTTGTCCATCAAGTGCATTGGGGCCATCACCTGTTGGTGGTAGAGTTGCAATTCGTTTAGCAGCTGATTGTATTGAAGCCTGTTGAAGTTCCAAATCTTGTGCGGGAGAGATTGGCTGGAATGTCTCATCTAATGCCTTTCTTTGTCTTATGTCATGCACCTTGATAGATCTCGAAAGGTGTTTTTCAGGTTGTGCATTAATCATTAGTTCGGGAAGTTTTGGAGATTCTTTGGCAACTTGAATTGCAGCATTTGCTTGCATAGTATGCGTCCTATTGAGGATAGGAGGAAGTATATTTTTCTTTATTGTCTTCTTGATAACATTGGCTTTTCTCGGTCCAGTTGATTTTATTGGAGCAGTTTCAACTGCAACGTGCTCAACGATTTCACCTGCTTTCGCAGTTTCAACATCTTCCCCCAGTGCAAGGTCTTCGGATTTTGGTTGCTGTTTAGAAGAGGGTTTTTCCCCATCATCTGTTCCTGCACTATGGAATGTTGGAGTCCAATCATCACTCGGGCCTTGAGTAGCAGATGTCATTTCTGGTTGTGCTATTGGCGTTTGCGTATGTTCTTCAATTTCTGAATCAACAGCCCAATCCTGCATCATAGCAGATAGATTTCCAGTAGCATCGCTCATCTCTTGAATATCCAAAGATTCTGCACCCCCAGAAATCCCATGCATAGAATCAACTGCGTCTGCTTGTGGTACCATATCCTCTCCCAGCACTTTATTCAGTTGGGATTCAACCCAACGAATTTCATCCTCAGTTGGAATTGCACAAATCGGATGGTCAAGTAATAATTCATCTTCCATTATCCAATGTTCCATTGTTTCTGGCCTTATTTCATCCAATTCGCGAGTTAATAATTGTCGTTTTGTCAATTCAAATGCAGATAAATCTGCAGTGGTTATCAATAGATGATCTTCCAATTTTATTCCGTCACAAATGTCTCTAATCATTCCAATCATTCGCTCATCACCATGAATGCCGGCTAAATATTCCAACCCTTCAAAAGCAATAACTGCTCTAACATTACCCCATAAAAAGGCATCAATTTTCATCCTAATACTTTCTAATGATGGGTCTAGAGAGTTCTCAGTCTTCGCATTGCTTAACCACGAACATGATTCTATCGGCAAGTCATATTTGATATTTAATTCCTCAACTTCATGGCGAGAGATAACGAGAACTGGCCTTCCATGGGATGCCAATAAACTTGTCAATTGGAATAATTTTGCAGGGTCGTTGCTATCAAAGATTAATCCTTGTCCAGGGCTAATCATTTCAATAATGCCGCCATGTCTATCAAGCATAGCTTTACTTTTTTGACGAATGAATTCAGGTACTTCAACCGACGGTTCTAATTCTGGAAGTCTCTCTTCACGCTTCCATGTTGATTTTAGAATTCTTGTTTTAGTCCACCACTCGCCATCTCCTTCTCGGTGGTTAGAAATATGTTCAGCATCAAGGTCCAGTGCTGCAGATGGGAATAATTTAGCAATTACATCAACATCTTCTATCTTATGTTCATGAAGCGATATTGTAGCATCAAGTGCAGAACAATCACTTTCAATCTCCAGTAATGCTTCTAATCCGGTAAGAAGAACATCAGCTTCATGAAGTGCAATAATTGGTCTACCTTCTCTTAGAACTATTTGACTAACCCTCGGCATTATTCCCTTTGGACGACGTTCAATACGGATATGGCCTGAGCGACCAAGTCGGGCCATATCATTGGTTAGACGAGCCAATGCATCAGCACCGCCACGGCGTGCTTCAACAATTTCACCTTGTGGCAATTCGACCATTATTTCCACCCCGTAGGGGTGAACTCGCCCTTAACATTATTGAAGGGTGCGGATAAAAGCGATGCTTGAATGAAGTTTTAGGCAATCTATTGCAATTGCCGTGATTAGTTTTTGCAGTACCAATAATTGAATACAGCACAAATCTTTTCCACTCATAACCTTCAAATGGAATTAGATGATGAGTTAGATTGATGGCTTCTAATTCGTTTAAGGAACCGCCTTCAACAACTAAAGTATACTTTGAAACGATGATAGCAAGACAGCTGTATTTGGATAATTCAAAAAAACCTAAATTAGCAATAAGTGCAGCCCTTATTATAGGTTCAATATTTTTACTTTTCACATCGTTTAATTTAGAAAAAACTGCATTATTGGTGATGATATTTCTAACGTTTTCATTTTCCATATTATCATTTATCAATAGGGATAGAAACATTCCCTTTGCAGTAAATTTCAATCATCCGTTAATGAGCGATGAACCGATGGGAATGGCGCAAGTTTATGTTTGGTTATCGGAAGATAATAAATGGGTTTTATTGCAAGATTCGAGGGTTCGGTTAATTGAGAATGTTCTTCTTGGTGGTTTTGATTTAGTATATGATGATGAAGATTATTCAAGAGTTGGTCATTTCACAACAAATAGAAAAATTACAGCAAAAATCAGGCGTTCAATGATGTTGCTTAATCAAGCGATAGTATTAGCAAATCTGTCAAATCAAGAGGATGCTGAAAAATCAAGTGTTGCAGAGGATAGTGAAAGAAGAATAAGAGAGAAACAAGAGAGTGAATTATTGCAGAGATCTTGGTTAGAAGAGGAACAAGAAATTGAAATTGAAGGTCCTTTGGCCAAGTTTCTTAGCAAGGAATAACGGCACTATTGCAATATTAACTCACCTCTATATTGAAAAGCCTAATATTAGGCCATTGAGTTAATGAGTACCTCTTCGGAATGGGAAGTTCGCCTCAAATCGCTTGCTGCAAGCGAACGAGATACTCTTTTGGGAACTTCGCTTTCACGACGATTCACAAAATTGCCTTTGTGGTTATCTCATCCAGCCAATATCGGTGGATTTTATGGGTTGTTAGTTTCGATAGCAATAATCCTTCCATACAAATTTTCTCAAGTAACTTCAGCGTGGATGAGTGGATGGTTATTCCATTCTGCATTATTGATTGCAGCTTGTCTATTACTCGGATTAGCTTCTGTTATAATGGTTGGAATATTCAAGAGATTCCCAATATCGCCACCACGTAGTATTCTGTATCCAATGCCATTCATTGGATTTGCATTGTTAACAATAGATGGAACAGATATGATGGAAATCCCATCAGTAATATCATGGTTCTTGCTATTATTGCCTGGACCGATGTATGTGCATCTATCATGGGCTCCAAGGTGGCGCTTGCTATGTATGATTGAAGATGGAAAAGATCCATTCGCCGGCATGGGTAATATTGAAGATGAACCAAAACATGCAGAATCTATGGTTGGCCAAGATACAGAAATGTTAGAAGTAGTTGACACATTTGATGAATTTGAAGAAGAGTAAAACTTCAAATCAATTCAACGCTAACTTTTGCACCATCTTCAATGTTGAAGTATTCACGCAAAAAGGTTCCAGAAATTATTTCGATAACATCAATATGGCGAGTTAAATCAGGAATAAGAATTGCACATTGAACGGATTTATCCATGCAGGATATTGTTGCCTTGAAAGCCGTTGCACCTCCAAACGAAACACCATCTCGCAAAAATCCGCGAATCCTTGTAGAATTGATTTTACTAACATCTATTGATTTTGCAACTTCTAATGCAGTATTATCTGCATCAAGAGTGTCTATTCCTGCTTTATTTCTCAGAGCGATATATTTTGCTAAGACCTCTCCTTCTACTGCAACATTTAGAGTTCCAGGCCAAGCAGTATGTCCAAGAAAACCTCTAAATTGCTCTTGATAATGCTGCTGAGACATGAAAATATGTGCCCGGCCTAGGCCACTACTAACAGTACCAGTGAGCAGCATTAGTACGGCCAAGTCAATTCCCTTTTTGAGTTTGAGGGACAAAGTGGCAACAAGAAAGAACATGAAGGGCCGTCAAGTTCGCATGTATGAGGGGAACTAGATGCCAGGTGATATGTCGTGGATGAAAGACCGTTTTGATGAATTAAATGAGAATTCATTATTATGGGAGCCACCAACTTTGCAAGGTGCAAATATTCCTAGGTGCCAAATGGATGGTAAGCCTACAATCATGTTATCTGCAAATAATTATTTGAATTTGACAACGCATCCTAAAGTCGTACAAGCAATGCTTGATGCAACAAAGAAATATGGTGCAGGAAGTGGTTCAGTTCGTGCAATTGCCGGAACAATGGATATTCATTTAGAAGCAGAAAGAAAAGTTGCTGAGTTCAAAGGAGTTGAATCAGCATTGATTTATTCTGCAGGATATACAGCAAATGTTGGATTGATTCCAACATTGGTTTCTGGAGCAGATGATGTAATCATTTCAGATTCACTGAATCATGGTTCAATAATTGATGGCGTTCGTTTGACTAAAGCAGCTAGAGGTGTATATGCTCATAATGACATGGGAGAATTAGAAGCAGTATTGAAGTCACACCAAGATTCAGTTCGTAAATTAATCATTACCGATGGAGTATTTTCAATGGATGGAGACATCGCTCCCCTCGATGAAGTAAATGCTTTGGCAGAAGAATATGGTGCGATGGTCTATGTTGATGATTGCCATGGTGAAGGCGTACTTGGTGATACAGGTGCTGGAATCGTAGATCATTTCAAGTTGCAGGGTAAAGTCGATTTTGAAATAGGTTCGTTTTCAAAAGCACTTGGAGTGCAGGGAGGTATAGTTGCTGGTACTGAAATGACTAGAACACATGCACTCAATCATTCGCGTTCATGGCTTCTTTCTGGTTCTCAGCCACCTGGAGTTGCAGCAGCACAAAAAGCAGCGGTTGAGGTATTGATGAGTGAGCCTCAACATCATGCACAGTTATGGGAGAATACTCATTATTTCCGAAAGGAATTACAATCCCTCGGTTTTGATACTGGTATGTCAACAACTCCAATAATTCCAGTAATGTGTGGAGAATCAAGTGTTGCAAAAGCAATGACAAATGCACTTGGTAAAGAAGGGGTAATGGCGGGAGCAATAGTATTTCCAATGGTTGCACGCGATAAAGCGAGAATTAGAACTCAGATGTCTTCCGGTTTATCGAGAGATGACTTAGATGAAGTATTGCGCTTATTTGAAAAAGTAGGTCCAACTTTAGATTTAATTTAATTAAGATTCATTATGATGGGTAATCGGTAATTCACCGATTGCGGCCCATTCGTTGTAAAGTAGAGATTTCATTTCATGCTCTGCTGCTAATCTCCAACGTTTACGCATTGTTCTCTCAGCAACTCTTCCTTCAGGTACTGCGGTGAAATGAGGCTCTGTAACCGATTCAGGTAACGGTAATTGTTGCCAACTCACACCCCACAATATCAACCATTCAGGAGGTGCTACACCAAAATCAACAGGTATTTCCGGCTTTTCAATAGCCTGTTTTACTTGTTCAATAGTCAAATCACCAATAGACATTTTGAAGATTGCATTTGCAGTTCTGCGAACTTGATTCCAAAGGAAAGCCAATCCTATGATTTCGAAACCTACAACTCTATCATCCACTATCCATGGGGTGCAGGATAGTATGGTTCGTTTTGGCTCCTTTCCCTCTTCTAATCGGGCGAAGTTAGATGCATCGTATGTGCCTGTGAATAAGTCACAATAATCAGCAAATACTTCTCCAGGATATTTCCAGAATTCAATTCCTTCTATCCTATATCTGTAAACACGATATTGAGCAATTCTTGGATTCCAATCATCAGCAACTTGCTTTACATCAAGAAATGAGATCCCTTCACACAATCTATCATCTATTGCGCGAATCATTTTCTTAGCACCTAATGATTCCCACAGACTTTTTTCAATAGTAACTACGCCACCATTCACTCTTACATTTACTCCCGCATCAGTACGGCTTGATAGCACCAAGTTATGCTCTGTACTATTTTTGTCAATCCATTTATGGCTTTGAAATACACGAATTAATTCACCTTGTACAGTTTTGACATCAGGTTGAATTTGGCTGCCGTGGAATCCACTGCCTAAGTATCCAATTCTAAAGGCGAGCTTCACAGTCTCGCCGGTCAAATTTCCACCTCAAAGTTCACGTGTTAGCATTTCAACAGCATCATCTTTGCCATATCCAAGACCGCCAACTGCCCATACGAGTGCCTGTTGAAGCCAAGGTTGAACCATAGGGTTTTGCTTACTTGGGTCCATCACTTCAATTGCATCAACAATATTTCGGCTTGCATTGAAAAGAATTTCATCAACAGGAATATCTTCAAGTTCTAGGCGTCGAGCATAGCGTTGGAATTCTTTGACGGCAACAGGTATACGACGACATTCAAGTGCAAATGATGCAAAATCGCCAATATATTCCATATTCTCTTCATCAAGTTCCATCGCTTTTTTGTACATCATCATAATTTTACGACCAGGAATAACATCCTCTTGCGCCTCTGAGTTCTTCATATTTGCAAATTCAGCATACATGTGGTGCACTTGTGCGTTGTCAGAATTGCTGGATAACTTAGATTCAAGGTATTCAATAGCACCATCAAGGTCTCCTTGATTGAACAAATCAATGGCAGTTTGTAATAATTCATCACTCATAATAGCATCTCCAATAAGTCATGTGAAGGGCTTGAGGTTCTTCAATGACTCGCTCTTAACTGCTGGCAATTATTCTGCTTATGGCTGAGTTAATGAATCCTTTAAATCAGATAATAGGCTTGACGAAGAGTGCTTTTTGTGCATTTCGTCAATTAATAATTTAGTCTTTTCATAATTACGGATAGAATAGAAACAGTTCTTAGGATCTGCCATTACCTTGGTAACTGTTCGTTGGTATGAGAGTAGTCCAATAATACTACGAATCCAAGACTTTCCAGCTGCAGTAGCAGCAGAATCAGAATCACTTTCTCCAGTACCCGGCAGAGTCGCACCTACGCCAATTCCAATAGTTTCTTCCGCCATACCGACACCAGTATCTGTTAGAATTGTAATAGTTGAAAACCCTAATAGTACCCCCAATGGTTTTCTTTCTTCCATTACCTCGGAGATTCTATCGTAAAGAATTCTTCTCCTTGAGTGAGATAATAAGAATCGGTGTTGG
>Ga0206679_10002744_pt1 | contig 13836 bp, 13 predicted proteins | sample M110012015metaG_FD_155464 | JGI IMG/M metagenome (GOLD analysis project Ga0206679, IMG submission 155464) | Ammonia-oxidizing marine archaeal communities from Monterey Bay, California, United States - M1 100m 12015 | ecosystem: Environmental > Aquatic > Marine > Intertidal zone | place: USA... | reverse complement strand
AACGCGTATATACCTCATAAGGAATTTTTGTTCAGCGGGGTGGGGAAGTCAGGTCATCCCGTCGGGCTCATAACCCGAAAATCAGTAGTTCAAATCTACTCCCCGCTATTATGATTTTAAAAATTAGAGATCCATGAAGAGTTTGGATTGAATTTTTCTGTTTTATGTTTCTGATTCATTCTTTGAACAGGTTTGGTTAGATGACGATGTGCAGAAACATCTGGAACATAAAGTTGTTTTTTGATATATCGTGGAATTGATTGGGATTTTTTTTCAGAAGATGTACTTTTACAGCGTATACATTGGAATCCTTGATTTTTGCCCTTTGATTTCATACGTTTTTTACATTTCAGACACAACGGGTTTACAAATTTATATTTTTTTTCAAGTTTTAAAATTTGAATAAATTCTAGATTTAAGATTCGAGGCAAAGTTCGAGTAGATTTTCTAATTCCTCCACCTACTTTGATTTTATCACCTACAATCAATTCTTTTGCAATATCAGTGATTTTTGTTGGTTTGTAAACAGCACAATGAATTTTTTTATTTTTTACAATAATTGTAAAAAATACATGACCTCCTTTTTTTATGATAGGTTTTGAATCAACAATACCATTCAAAACACCAGAAGTATAAGGTAAGAAAGTGTTTACATCAATTTCATTTTTTAAATGATCACCAGTTCCTTGATTAGATTTGAAAATAACATAACCATCAAGTTTTTCTTTTGGTTGAATCATTTTTGAAGCAGAGATTAGTGTTTGAGAGTTTTCTCCACGAATACCAAAAAATACAGGATCCGGTCCATGTGGCATCAATAGAAGTTTATTTTTCTTTGAATCAAAACTATTGAATGTTTTTGGATAAGTTTTTTCTTGCATCTGTTTTACTTTGTACTTATCTAATGAACGTTTTTTACCAAACTGAGATGTTTTCCTATATGACAATAACTCATATGTTTGATCATCAAAATTATATCCAATGATACTAGTTGCACCAACTAGACCTTGTCCATTTCCAAGATAGAAAAAATCAAGATTGTATTTTGATAGAATTTTTTTTGCATCTTTTCTGTGAATTAGTTTCCACATTGCATCAGAACTGAATTTAGAAAATTCTTCTGGAATGTTTTCATCTTGGCAAAAAACAAGACCTGGATTTGCACCATTTTTTACATCTGAATATTGCTTAACATATTTTTTTACTAGATTTTTTATTTTGGTTGGATTATTTGTGGAAATTTTTAGACTGACTGCACCATTCCCTCTAGTTTTCCAAGGAATATTTGGATTAAATCTAATAAGATTTGGAAAATCGAGGAAGTCAACCTTTTCTTTTTTTAGCCTATTGATAATTTTGTAAGCTAAAAATGTGGTACACATTCCTTTAGGAGAATCAGTATCATCAATTCCAATATGAAGAATTTGTTTTGGCATATGCCACCTAAAAGATATACGAATTTTAGTGATTTGACAGAGTGGATTTAAATTAAAAATAACAATCCGTAAAATACATGATAGTAATTGATGAAAAGAGAATTTTTGACATAATATCTCAAAAAAAGCCAGTTACTGTGGCATTAAATGCTCCAGATGGAATGTTACCTCAGGTTCAACAAACTGCTACAAATATTACAAAAAAATTTGATATTCCAGCATTTGTTTTGGCAGATACTACTTGGGGAACATGTGATCTTAATTCAAACGGTGCAAAAGTTTTAGGTGCTGAAATTTTATTCAATATTGGTCATACAAACAAACTTGAAACATTTCCGGGAGAACAAGATAATGTCGTTATGATTGATGCATTTGATGACATACCTTTTGATGTAGTAATACCAAAAGCAATAGAAATTTTGAAAGGGAAAACAATTTCATTAATTACAGACAGTCAACATCTTCACCAAATTGAACCTATTAGAAAAAAACTAGAAGAAGGTGGAATTATTGTAAAAATTGGAAAAGGAAAAGGGCAATTGAATGACGGTCAAGTTTTTGGCTGTGAGTTTTATCCTGCAATGGAAATTAAAGAACAAGTTGATGCAAATTTATTTTTAGGACAAAGTAATTTTCATGCTGCAGGAGTAGCACTATCAACGAAGGTAACAACATACATTTTAGATCCATATTTTAATGAAGTTAGAAATGTTACAGAGTTTGCAGAGAAATTAGAAAAAAAGGCTACATTAAAAATTTTTAAGGCAACAGAGGCAAAAGTTTTTGGAGTTATTGTAGGTCTTAAAGAAGGTCAATTTGCAAAAGTTACAGCATTGAAATTCAAAAAGGAGTTAGAAGAAAGAGGTAAGGAAGTTCAATTATTAGCCTTAACAGATATCACAAGTGATCGGTTAAAAAACTTCACAGGAATTGATGCATTTATTCAAGTTGCATGTCCAAGAATTTCAACAGATAATGAATTTGATAAACCAATGTTATCAACACCGCAGGCTAATGCACTGCTAAAAATGCTAAAAAATGAGAAATTAGATAATTACTTGGAAATACCACACTGGTTGTAAACAAGATATGAAAAGAATGAATTATTTTTTTATTCTCATGGTTTTGATAATACCTTTTTCTGTAACACATGCGTTTGCTCAGATATCATACACTGATGCATATCTAGAAGAATTAGAGGATATAGAAGATTCAAAATATAGAGCTTCAGCAATTACTATAATAAGAAATTCTAATGGAGAATTAATCAGTTTAACAAAAACTGATGCAACAAAATATTTGCCTAATCCTATTTTAGATGAATTTTTAAATTCAAATCCAGAATATTTGGTTAAACAAGGAAAGATTAATGATCAAAATTTTAGCTTATACAATATCAAAGTACAATACGATAATCCAAAATGTTCAGTAGAAATGTTTGTTGGAAATCCAGGATTTAACGGTGAATGTGATTGGTATCATAGAGCATTTGCTACCATACTTGGGGTAACAGACAATGATGGAATAGAACATATACTTTTTCGTGGCTTAAATCATGCAGAGATAATAAAATCGGAATATGAGGTAACAATGTTTTGGAATGTCATTACTCGAGATTAGCTTTTTTTGAGAAAATAATTCCTACACCTATTGCTGCAAATATCACAAATGGGATAAAACGATACGGTAAGATAAAATAAAAATCTGTTATTAGTGAAATTAATGGGCCTGCAAGAATTGAGCCTGCAAGAAGTAATAAAATTGAATCTGCCTGTTTTAATCCTTTTAGTGATTTAATAAATAAACCAACTGTAAGTGGCATAATACATAATACAATAAATGGATCCAATTGCATTGAATTTCCCCAACCAGTAAATCCATCTAAAAATGCATTAAAGTCATATCTTATGATGTCATCATAGATTATATTTCTGCCACTATCAAAAATTAGATACATTATACTAACAGCAACAGCATATGAGCCAAAAAGAATAAGTTTTGATTTTTTTGGTATTTCTGAACGATATATGAAAAATAAATTCATCCAAAAATATGTTGCAGTAAATGCTTTTGTAAAAATTGATAGTAAAAATGCTATCGGGGATGTATGACGCCATCGTATATTTATTAAATATATTGAAATCAGATAAAACAAAACCCAAAAATTTTCATAGACAGCAATAGTATCAAAATCGGTAAAAGTAACACTCTGAAGTAAAACTATCATTGCAATTATTCCAGATAAACGTTTCTTTGAGATTTGAATTGCAATTAATGCTGTAAATACTACAGTAAGTATACTTGCAGTAAATGGAAGAATCTTTATATTTTGAAAAAATTCTTGTGATAAATCAAGCAAAATCATACGAACATATCGCGTATTTTGTTCTTTGACATATACACTCAGGTTATCAGTAGAAGGCCAAATTTCCAATGCAGTTGCTAAAATTGAATAATCAGACCATTGCTCACTTTCATCCAAAAATAATTCAGGTATACTAAATCCAATATAGATAGATAGAATAAGTAATCCAATGATAATAGCAACTTTTTTCGAAATTTCAAAATTTAAGATGTATTCTATTGAATTATGGATCACACATGGTAATTTTTTTTTTAAATAAAGAAAACCTATTGAAAGTAAAATAACAGTGGAAATGATAATTGGAGGTAACCATGGACTAACTTCAAATGGATCAATTTCTACAGGATAGTTATATGTGGTTGTGATTATAAAAGCAGGAAACGATATTGAGACAATACTAATGCCTATGATTCCAAGTGTGAACAAAAAAACAGCATATGTGACTAATTTGCTTGATATTTGTTCACTCACATTATGATAAAATTCTGGTAGTTAATCAATTATGTGAAACCCTAAAAACAAATAATAACAAAATTTTATTGGATTACACATGGATGAAAAACAAAAAATTCCAGGTGAGAAAATTGCACAAATTGAAGAATATCTTCCGGGACATAATACTTATGAAGATAATGATGTAATCAGGTCCACAGTAATAGGTGATGTTCATCTAGATACAACAGAAAGACTGGCATCTATTAACAGACAGAAACAGATTACAGTTCCTAATGTAGGAGATATAATCATTGGCGTTGTAGAAGCAAATTTACCATCAATGATTGCTATAATGATGAAGTATGTAAACGGAAAGAAAGTAGTTGGAGATTTGGAATGTGTTTGTGTTACAAGACATATTAGAAAAAAGAATATCGCCTTAGCTAAAGATGTAGTCAAAGTTGAGATTATTAGTCACATAAATGGAACCATACATGCAAGTATTGATTCACAAGAACTAGGAGTATTATTTACAAAATGTCGAAAATGCTTTGGAACTGTTGCAAAAATGAGAGATGCAGTGAAGTGTAAAGATTGTGGATGGATTGATGATAGAAAATTATCTACTGATTTTGGAAAAAGCGAATTTTTAACTCAAAATTAAGATGAAGAAAGTATCATATCAAGGTGTGCCGGGTGCATATAGTCAAAGTGCTGCAAAGAAATTTTTTGGAGAAGGAATCGATACGTATGGAACAAGTTCATTCGAGCATGCACTAAATTCTGCCGAAGAAGAGAGAACACCATTGGATGTCAATCATTCTATTTTGCCTGTAGAAAATTCCATTGAAGGTACAGTTGGACAAAGTGTTGATGAAATTATAAAAACAAATCTACATTCAATAGGAGAGGTGTATCTTAAAGTGGAACATTGTTTAATTGGTAATGGAAAATTGGGCAACATAACAAAGGTGTATTCACATCCACAAGCATTAGGACAATGCAGCGATTTTATTATAGACCATAATTTGAAAACTGTTCCAACATACGATACAGCAGGAAGTGTTGAAATCATAAAAGACCTTGAAGATAATTGTGCAGCAATAGCAAGTAGCCTTGCTAGTAGTTTGTATAATGTTCCTATAATCAAAAAAGGAATTGCAAATAATTCAAACAACTTTACACGCTTTTTGATATTTTCAAGAGAAAATACTACTGAGACTGGAAATGATAAAACCTCAATTATTTTTTCAGTAAAACATGAACCAGGTTCATTACATAAAATATTGAAAGAATTTAATGATAAGGATATCAATCTAACAAAAATTGAATCTAGACCAAATAAGAACACAAACTGGGAATACAATTTCTTTGTAGATTTCCTAGGACATTATTCAAATTCAAAAATTAAATCTGTATTAGATAAGATTTCAGAAAATACTTTGTTCCTCAAAATAATTGGTTCATACCCAGTTGCGGATTTAGATTAGAATCCTTTTGGTTTTTTTGCACTAAATCCAGCACTAAATCCAATTATCACAACTCCAGCAATAATTACTAAAATTGAATAAGTGAAAAATAATGGATCCCTCTCTAATTCAAACTTATAATCTTCAGTAAATTTAGAATCACCAGTATTTTGTATTATAATTATTGTTTCACCAGAATTAATCGATGTCCATGAAAAAGTGGCTTTTTCCTTAAAACTTCCATCTATATCATTACTGAAATCAGGAGTTGTAATTTTAACATCAAATGAATCTCCAGTGATAGTTAATGATTGAGATGAATTTTCTGGTGAATTAAATTTGATTTTATCCAAATCTCCAACTCCAAATGTTGCAGAATCTTCTTGTATTTCATTTGGAGCACTAAACGAATTAATCATAGACGACGCACCAAGAATTGAAATTATACTTCCGATGATAAGACCAATTATGGTAAATTTATTTAACATAATAAAACTTGATTCTAAAACAATAAAAGATTAGCTATAACACATCAACGTCATGTGGTTGACTTTCAGCAAATCCAGCTCGTGACATTTTTATAAACTCAGCATTATTTTGCATTTGTTTAATATCATGACCACCACAATAACTTAAACCAGAACGTATACCACCAGTAATTTGTACAAGTATATCTACAACAGATCCTTTGTATGGAACCATAGCTTCAACACCTTCAGCAACATAATCATTAAGATCATCCCCAGTATCAATTTGTACAGTTTCTTTTGATTTTCTTCTTCTGGCTGCACCCAAAGATGCCATTCCACTGTAAAATTTGTATCGTTTACCATTTTTAGTAATTGTAGAACCCGGACTCTCATCTGTTCCACCTAACATACCACCTAACATTACAACAGATGCACCTGCTGCAAGTGCTTTTGTGGCATCTCCAGAAGTTCTAGTACCACCATCAGATATAATTGGAATGTCATACTGTTTTCCAATTTCAGCACAATCCATTACGGCAGTAAGTTGTGGGACACCAGAACCTGTTATAACTCTAGTAATACAAATAGAACCAGAACCAACTCCAACTTTTACAGAATCAACTCCAGCCTTTATTAGATCTTCAGTACCTTGAGCAGTTGCTACATTTCCAGCTATCAATTCACAATCAGGAAATGCTTTTTTAATATTTTTCACAGTGCTAATTGCATTTTCACTATGGCCATGTGCAATATCGACAACAATTGCATCAGCTCCTGCTGCAAGTAATGCTTCAGTTCTATCTAGAAAATCACCTTTGACTCCAACAGCTGCTCCAACAAGAGGTCTACCTTTCTTGTCTTTTGATGCATTAGGGAAATTTTCGATATTCAGAATATCTTGTGTGGTATATAGACCAACAATCTGATTTTTATCATTAACAAGAGGTAATTTTTCAATTCTATGACTTTTTAGTATATCTTTTGCATCCTCAAATGTTGTATTTTCTTTTGCGGAAATTACATCTTTGGTCATTAATTCAGACACAATTTTCTTTGAAGTAGTTGATTCAAAAAGTACATCACGTTCGGTTAAGATACCAACAAGTTTAGAATTTGAATCAGCAACTAATAATCCAGAAACCTCTTTTTCGTTCATTAAATCAAGAGCATCTTCAATTGATTTTTCAGAAGATATTTGATATGGATTATCAATCATTACACTTCCAGAACGTTTAACTTTTAGAACTTGATTTGCTTCTTCTTCTATTGTTAAGAATCTATGAATTATTCCAATTCCACCTTGCCGAGCCATTGTTGTTGCCATAGTAGACTCAGTTACTGTGTCCATGTTTGCACTAACTAAAGGGATATTGAGTTTGATATTACGGGATAAGTTTGTTGAAAGATTAGTTTGTGAGCGACTGGTTATATCTGAAAATTTAGGTACAAGTAGAACATCATCAAAAGTAAATCCTTCTCTTATTGTCAAATGAACCTCCTACCAGAGAAAAAAAATCTGTTATAAGCCTTTCTTGGATTTTTTTGTGAGGACTTTTGTAAATTTGATAACATCAGAGGTCAATTTTGGATTATGAGTTCGAATTATGGATGCGCCATTAATTATTGATAACATTTCAGCTATCGCGGTTCCAGTATTTCGATCAGTTGGATCTTCTTTTTCAAGTATTTTCCCTAGGAATGATTTATTGGAAATAGAAACTAATATGGGAAAATTGGCTTTTAATAATTTTAATTTTTTGATAATTTCCATATCTCGTTCAGCCCAATCAGAATTAATTTTGGTGTACGGAAGTTTATTTTTTACATCAGAAGAACGTCTGAAAAAACCGATAGCTGGATCAACCACTATTTTATCTTTAGAGATTTGCGAATTCTGTGCAATCATTATACTTTCATTCAAAAGTTTTTTTGTTTCTGATATAGCATCACCTTTTACAATTTTTTTACTGTACGAACATAAAATTAGAGAAGGATTGTATTTTTCGATAGTTTTTGGCATATTCTTGTCATACTTTAAACCAGAAATATCATTAATTACATCAACACCCAATTCAAGCGCATTTTTTGCAACTGATGCTCTACAAGTATCAACAGAAATCGGAATATTCGATAAATCTTGGATGATTTTGACGGTTTTAGTTATTCTCTCAGATTCAATTTTTTCAGATACAATTGTTTTTAGATATGGTGCAGTTGACATTCCTCCAATATCAATAATATCAGTTCCATTTTCTTCCATTTCAGACACAAATTTTGATATTTGAGATTTTGTTGATTTAATAGAATTTTTATAAAATGATTCAGGACTTACGTTCAAAATTCCCATAATTGAAATTTGATTTTTTCTTCCCACTACAAGATTTCCTAGTTTAGTCATATCATTTATGATAAGGTAATCTATTTGAGTGAATATGACAATGTATGGATGGAAAACTAAATTCAAAGAAATTAGAAGGGAATTTGGTTATAGAGAAAAAGATGATTATCTATCTGCTAAGAAATTGAATTTATTATTAAAAAAGAAATTTTCAAAAAAACAATTGCAAGATATGATCACAGGAAAAACAGTTTTCATTATTGGTGCAGGACCATCATTATCAGAATCTTTAGTATACATCAAAAAATGTAAAAACATTACAAAAATTGTGGCAGATGGTGCAGTAAGAGCATTATTAGAAGAAAATATGAAACCGGATATTTTAGTCACTGACTTAGATGGAGATTTGGATAGTATCAAAAAAATTGGAAGAACAAAAACTCCCATAATAATTCATGCACATGGAGATAATTACGATAAATTGGAAATTGTCAAGAAAATTTCAAATATAGTTGGCACTACCCAAACAGATAGATTTGATAAGATGGAAAATTTTGGCGGATTCACAGATGGAGATAGATGTGTGTTTCTTGCAGAATTTTTCAAAGCGAAGAAAATTGTTCTAGTTGGAATGGATTTTGGGCAAAAAATTGGCAAATATTCAAAACATAAAATAATTAATCGTAAGATAAAAATTAAGAAATTAAAATTTGGGAAGAAAATTCTAGAGTGGTTTGCACCAAAATCAAAAGCAAAGTTGTATTCAACTAAAAAGATCAAGGGTTACAAAACAATCAGATTGATTGACCTAGAGTGTATTGAAAACTTTTAGAATGCGTTTTAATACTGAATAAGTTTTCTAATAATTATGCAATATACTGATGAGCAGATCCAAAAAATGTTAGAATTAAAAGAATCAATCATTGATAAAATGGCAAAACACCAAAACGAACTAGAATTTTTAGAGAGAAATTTAGAAATACTCGATGTAGTTCTAAAAGGTTCTAGTTTTACAAAAGCTTCTTCATTACCTAGAAAAGAAGAACCAAAACCAGAGATCAAAATTGAGAAAGAGGACAAACCAGAATCAATTCAAATTAAGAAAAATAAAGATGGGGAAGTCATTGCCAATGCATTTGTTACTCCTGAAAAAATTTCCATAATCATGAGCGACGGAATTGGTCTTACTGATGAAATACCACCACTCAGATCATTTTTTATCGAAAGAATTATTGGAGAAATGAAAAAAATAGATAGCGCGGATGTTAAAAATGGAAAAATTGATCAGGGTTCAGTAATTGATTGTGTAATTAATAAAAATGGACAAGCAATTAGGGAAATAATCATTAAAAATTACAGACAAAAAGAAAGATTGGATGAGATAATTAATACAGCTACATGGTCACTCACAAGAATGTTAGAAAATTCAGTCAAGTAAGAAAATGGAAAAAATAATTGTTTTAGATTTTGGTTCTCAGTATAGTCATTTGATTTGTAGGAGAATTAGAGAGTTTTCAGTTTATGCTGAATTAGTTCCATATGACATATCAGCTGAAGAACTGAAGAAAATGAATCCAAAAGGAATTATTTTTTCAGGAGGACCATCAAGCGTCTATAATGAAGATGCACCAAAACCAGATGAAGAATTATTCAACTTTGACTTGCCATTATTAGGAATTTGTTATGGTCATCAATTAATTGTAAATAAATTTGGGGGTAAAGTAAAACGTGCAAACAAAGAATATGGTTCATCTCTTCTCTCCATGGAAAAAGATTCAGGATTGTTAGATGGCATTGGCAAATCAATTCGTGCATGGATGAGTCATGGAGATGAGGCTGAAGAAATCCCATCAAATTTTGAAGTTATAGGTCATACAGAAAATTCACATGCTGCTGCAATAGCAAATACAAATAGAACCATATTTGGCATTCAATTTCATCCAGAAGTAGTTCATACTGAACGAGGAACTGATATTTTGAAGAATTTTGTTTTGAATGTTTGTAAAGTCAAACAGGAGTGGACAATGGAAGGTTTTGTAGATAAAACAGTTAAGGAAATTTCAAAGATTGATGGAAATGTATTATGCGGGGTTAGTGGAGGAATTGATTCAACAGTTGCTGCACTATTGAAAAACAAAGAAATAGGAAATAGACTAACAGGAGTTTTTGTAGATAATGGATTGTTAAGATTGAATGAATCTAAAGAAATTGAAGATATGTTCAAGAATAATTTTTCATTGAATTTTCATAGAATAGATGCAAATGATCAATTTCTTTCAAAATTAAAAGGAATAACGGATCCTGAACAAAAAAGAAAGATTGTAGGAGAGGAATTTATTCAGGTATTTACCGAATTTGCAAAAGAAAATGGTCCATTCAAATGGTTAGCGCAAGGTACACTTTATCCAGATGTAATTGAAAGTGGAGTGTCAAAAGGTCCAGCAGCAGTAATAAAATCTCATCATAATGTTGGTGGATTACCAGATTGGTTAAATCTAAAAATTTTAGAACCATTAAGAGAATTGTATAAAGATGAAGTAAGAGATATTGCCAGAATTTTGGGTGTTCCAGAAAAGCTACTAAAGAGACATCCATTTCCAGGACCAGGATTATCAGTACGAATTATTGGAGAAATTACTCCTTCAAAATTAGCAATTTGTAGAAAAGCGAGTAAGATTGTTGAAGAGGAATTATGGGATGCAGGAATTTATGACAAAGTATGGCAGGCTTATGCTGCAGTAGGTGATGATAAAGCAGTGGGAGTTGTAGGGGATGAACGAAAATATGGTAGGATTGTTACAGTAAGAGTTGTAGACTCTATTGATGCAATGACTGCAGATTGGACTAGACTTCCAAATGGAGTTTTAGAAAAAATTAGTAATAGAATTACTAATGAAATTGAGGAAGTAACATGGGTTTCATATGTGATTTCAAGTAAACCTCCAGCTACTATAGAACCTCAATAAAACTATAGTAAACAAGCACCAAATACACCTGCTGAATCACCAATCTCATTTTTTATAATTGGTGTATCAACGGTATCACTGAATACTTTTTCATAAACAGCATTTTTTCCTTCATCATAAAGAAAATTAATGTTAGAAAGTCCTCCCCCAAGGATAATCATATCAGGATCTAAGATATCAATTACGTTGGATAACGATAATGCAAAATTATCAAGAAATATTTTTTTCCAATTTTCAAAATGTGGGTTACCTGAATTTTGCATAATCTCAAGTAATGATTGATTCAGACCAGATAGTTGATGCCAATTTTTTTCTAGTGCAGGACCACTAATGTATGTCTCAACACAACCTTGATTGCCACAGTAACAACTATTGCCATCATTATGAAGACAATGATGACCCCATTCTCCAGCTATATTTGTTCGTCCATGATGAATTTTTCCATCTATGATTATTCCACCACCAACGCCTGTGCCCATTATAACTCCAAATACAATATTATGATCTTTACCTGCACCTAACCGTGCTTCTGCCAAAGCAAAACAATTAGCATCATTTTCAAGAGATATTTTCTGATGTAAGATAGTTTCTAAATCATTTTGCAGATCTTTTCCAATTAGACACTGTGTATTACTATTTTTTATTAAACCTGAATCAAGAGATATTGCACCAGGAGCACAAATTCCAATGGATGTTTTTTCATCTGATTTTTGTGCAAGTTCCAAAACTAAATTTTTGATTGATTCTAAAATAGAATCATACCCATTTTCTTGTTCAGTATGAATTCGTTTTCTTTCAATAGTTTCAAAATTTTTATCAATTAGAATGCCTTCAATTTTTGTTCCACCCAAATCAATCCCAATTTTATTCATGTAATGTGAAGAAAATGAACAATAGATAAGTTCTCAGTGGATTTTATATCTAAAAATTAGTCATACTATTCATGAAAAGTGGTTCTAGCGACAACCTACAAAATTTTTGCCGTCATAGCCAACCCTTACAAGAATTGTCATTTTGTATGTAGGAGTTTTGTTGTTTAGAACCACTTTTTGAAAATTTTATCCCATTGGTGGCATTCCAGGAGGCATACCGCCGCCAGAACCACCAGAGATTGCAATTACATCATCGATTCTAAGAATCATAGATGCAGCTTCTGTTGCAGATTTGATAATTTGTTCTTTTACTACTACAGGTTCTACAATGTTTAGAGATAACATATCAGCTACTCTACCTTCTTTTGCATTAATTCCGGTCCATTTTTTACCTTCACTTTGTTTTGCACGAAGTTTAACCATTGTATCAATTGGATCCATTCCAGCATTTTCAGCAATTGTTAATGGAATAATTTCTAATGCTTCAGCAAATTTGTTAATAGCTAATTGTTGTCTTCCCTCAAATCTTTCAGACCAATCTTTCAAAAATGCTGCCAATACTGCTTCAGGTGCACCACCACCTGCAACTATCTCCGGTTTTTCAATTACATCTTTTACAACCATTAATGCATCATGAATAGAACGATCAACTTCATCAACTACACGTTGAGAACCACCACGAATTAAAAGTGTCACAGATTTTGGATTTTTACAACCTTCAATGAAAACCCATTTGTCAGATTCAACTTTCTTTTGTTGAACCAAGTTGGCTGATCCTAGATCTTTTTCAGAAATGTCTTCTATGTTTGAAGTAATACGTGCACCTGTTGCTTTTGCAAGTTTAGTCATATCACTTTCTTTTACACGTCTAACTGCTAAGATTCCATGTTTTGACAAAAAGTGTTGTGCCATGTCATCAATTCCTTTTTGACAAATTACGACATTTGCTCCAATTGAGTGAATTTTATCCACCATAGTTTTTATCATTCTATTTTCTTCTTCCAGGAACATTTGCATTTGTGTTGGATCATTAATTCTAATTTCTGCACTCATCTCTGTTTTTTCAATTTCCATGGCAGTGTTCAATAATGCAATTTTAGCTTGTTGAATTTTTGTTGGCATTCCAGAATGAACTACTTCTTTATCCAAAACAATTCCTTTGATTAATGTTGTATCTTGAATTGACCCACCAGCCTTTTTCTCAACTTTAAGGTTATCAAGATCTACAGATGGTTTTGTGTCTGTTGTTTCTGTTATGTTCATGATAGAATCAACAACAATTTTTGAAAGAGATTCGCTATCTTCCGAGATAAGTTTTGATTCCATACTGGTACTAGAAATTTTTAATAAAATTTCTCTATCATTAGGACTCACTTTTTTTGAAATTTCAGATAAAATTTCAAGTGCTTTTTCAGATGCAGCTTGAAATCCTTCTATGATAACTGAAGAATGAACATCTTTTTTTAGTAACTCTTCAGCCTTTGC
>Ga0206679_10002741_pt1 | contig 13842 bp, 12 predicted proteins | sample M110012015metaG_FD_155464 | JGI IMG/M metagenome (GOLD analysis project Ga0206679, IMG submission 155464) | Ammonia-oxidizing marine archaeal communities from Monterey Bay, California, United States - M1 100m 12015 | ecosystem: Environmental > Aquatic > Marine > Intertidal zone | place: USA... | reverse complement strand
GGTTAGGTTTTCTTTTATATCATATTTCCATAAATTATTCATAAATGATTGATAAAGAGGAAATTGACAGATTAGGATATCTAAATGTACAAAGAAGTAGAGATAGATTTCTAAATAATAAATTCAACAAATCAAAGTCAATCAGTACAGTAAATTTTTGTAAAGGTGCATTGCTTAGTTTTGACAAGTTTGCATTTACAAAGTTTGGTAAGGACACAACTGAGCAAGTAATTGAGGATGTAAAGAGACTGCCAGAGCCAAGACATGAGGCAGTAATGGTTGAATTATTTCAAAAGTATCTACACTGGAAACATGAAGAATCCAAAGCCAGTACATCAAGGGCATATTATCAGACAGTTGTGGAATATTTTACATATCATCAGTTGAAAATTAATCATTACAACTTGAAACGTGGCATAACATTACCACAAGATCCACAAAATATGAAACATGCAGTATCCTATGAAGAGGTGAAAAAACTAGTAGATTTTGCCAAACCAAAAAGAAAGGCACTGTACACAGTATTGGTAAGTTCTGGAATGAGGATAGGTGAGACATTGGGTTTAAGAAAACGTGACTTTGATTTTTCACAAGACAGAATATGCATTACAATCCCTGCAAAATTAACCAAAAAGAACATGCAACGTCAAACGTACATATCAAAAGAGGCACAGCATTATCTAACACCAATAATTAAAAAAATGAATCAAGATGAGTTGGTTTTCACAGCAAACAAGGATAATAGAAAAGCAGTTGATAATGAAATTTTAAATTTTTGGCATTTGAGAAACAAAACGGAGTTGAATCAAAAATATGATGATTCAACATTGCACAAAATTACACTACATTCCTTTAGAGCATTTTTTGAAACTCATGTATCAAACACACATGGTTTAGAATATGCACATGCATTAATTGGTCATAGTGGGTATTTGGAACAATATTACAGATTAAGTGAGGATGATAGACTAGAGAAGTATATCGAGTTAGAACCAAAATTAACAATAGGTGAGGATTTTAGAAATAAAATAAAAATCCAAAAATTAAAAATTGAGAAATCAGAAATTGAAAGGATTAATGAATCAAATAAAAAATTAGAACAGACCATGAATGAGGGTGCAATTGAGAGTAAAAAAGTAGAAGTAACTACATTGAACATTCTAAAAGATTTATTGGAAAAACAAAAGTCAATGGAAAATGAAATCAAAGAATTAAAAAAGGAAAAATGAATAAAGAGACATTATCAAATTTTAAAATTTACATTGCTTAACACTAGTCAAATAATCTAAAATAAAATTATCAACGGCGTGAATTACACAATCTATTTACAATATTATTAATATCAAAAATTGACTCTACAAAGAATTGAAAATATCTTCATATCCAGATGTTGCTTTCTCAAGTACTGTTGGACGGTAATCCTCAATTAGTTTATCCACTAATTCTATTGCTTTGATATGATATTTTTTCTTTAATGAAACAACACTGGTCTTTACCAATCCATCTTCTACCAATTGTGAAAGATAAAGTGAAACAGTAGAAGGAGACTTTTTGACCTCTTGTACTAATTGAGAAAAATCTAGTCCATCTTGCATGATTAATGCAAGTAGTAAATCCCGAGGAGTTTGTTTTCTTAATGCTTTGATTACAATTGCTTCTTCTTTAGTAATATGAAGAGGGTAGAATCTAGACTGTCGAGGTCCACGATTAACATTGATAACTCCACTTTTTTCTAATTTACCAAGATAATGACTAACAACCCCATTTTTTAATCCAGATGAGCGCATTATTTCACGGAATTGGATTCCAGGATTTTGCTCAATAATTTGTTGAAGTTGTGAATTCCTATCAGTCATTTCTAAACACTCCTAATGCCAATAATCCTAATGTTGCAAATGTCAATAAATGTCCTACCTCTAGTAAGGGCACATCTCCAAGATCAAATGCTGTGGGCCATGTTGCATCAAGCATTAAAATAAATTCAGCCAAAACAAAATTGGCAAATGCGATTGCACTGAGTAGTAATCGTTTAGTTCTTAATTTTCCATATGCAACAAAAGCCAAAGTTGAGATGAATACGGCAAGTGTAATTCCACCAATATGTAGTACAATATGAGCAAGATGAAATCCATGTAAAAAATGAGGGGCAATAATTGGAATTGCTAAAATTCCACCAATATGTAGTACAATATGAGCAAGATGAAATCCATGTAAAAAATGAGGGGCAATAATTGGAATTGCTAAAATTCCAACAATTACTGCAACAATTACTGAAAATAATGAAGATTTTGTCTCAATAATTCGTTCAGGCCTAAACATAACATACTTTTGTTTTTAATGGATTTAAAACGACTGGTTCAAGCTTCGAAATGAGTTGTTTTTGTAGAGATATAGACAAACTCAGGACATAAAAAAAGAAAAAAAGAATTTACTAAAATCTTGGAATAACTCTAGATTTTGCAGTTACTGCTACGATGCTTATGATTGCTACAGATAATACCATCATGGCAATTGTTCCAAATTCTGGAATTACATTTGCAAATTTTACTTGCTCTCCAATGGGTCCAGTTTTATCATCATTCATCCCATATCCTTGAAATGTCACAACAACATCTACAGGATCAGAGGAGTGTAGAGGTGCAGTAGTATGAGTTCCAAAACCACTCATGTGATGCGCACCTGTATCGTGCAAAACTTCTTCTCCATTTTGAGTTACTAACAAATCATGATTTACATGCTTTGCATCTTCAAATTCCATCATGATTTCCATCATTTCATCTTTAGTAGGAACACTTGCCCAAAGTTTTATCACAGTACCATCAGATAACATCCCAGTTGCAGATACATCACCTTCTGGCATATGCATTTCTTTATCATCATGTTTCATTTCGGATTCGTGATCTGTTTCTGAGTCATGTTTCATTTCGGATTCGTGATCTGTTTCTGAGTCATGTTTCATTTCGGATTCGTGATCTGTTCCCATATCTGAATGTTCATCTCCATGTACTTTTTGAACAGTAATTGTACCTACAATCCAAGGTTGGATTTGAGAAAAGTAAGTAAATTCACCATGTTCTTCAAATGTAAATGAAAATGATTCTCCAGTAGCAAGTAATCCTGAATCAAATGTACCATCAGGACCGTCACTTGCAGTACCGCTAGTTATAGTTATTTTAGATACTCCATGATTAGTCCAGATTACCTCACCACCAACATCTAGTGTAACCATGCTTGATGAAAGACACATATCATGTTCGTCACATCCTTGAATTTCAGAACCGGTCATAATGGATACTTCAGCTTGAGAATGATCAGCATATGCAGTAGTACCGCCAATACTAATCATTCCAAAAATAAGTCCAAAAAAGAAAATTTTTGTATTCATTAAAATTAATTGTAATTTTTTTTAATTAATAATTCTGGCACATATCATGAATGTACCATTTTGTTTAACATAAAAATAATTATCAAAATGTAATTCAAAACAGATCAAGTATAAGTTAAAATAATTTTAAAAAAAAGAATGATTATCCACATTTACAAATGTAGACAACCATAAAGACTACACACAACTATGGTCGGGATTTTATAATTATACTAAGAGAAAAAACTATAAAATAAAATTGGTACATTCGAGATTTAAACTAGCATAGTCCAATGAAATAAAAAATAATTCAATATTTTATTAAAAAGATTAAACAGTTAAAATTCCATTTTGAATTAAAAATTGAATTGCTTGAATGAATGAATCATCATCAATTGTACCATCTGCCCACCATCCTGCATTATTTTTAATCCATGAAGGAATAGATGTATCAGAAATTATTTCTTGTGAGATTGATGGAATAGAAATTACATTAGTTTGAATTAAAAATTGAATTGCTTGAATGAATGAATCATCATCAATTGTACCATCTGCCCACCATCCTGCATTATTTTTAATCCATGAAGGTAATGGGTTTTGAACATCTACTAATCCAATCATCCATGGATGCAATGTACAATAATAAGAAAAATCACCAGTAGTCAAAAATGTATGTGAAAACTTTCCATTAGGGGGTAAAACACCACTATCAAAATCACCTGAAGAGCCTAATTTGGGGTTTCCAGAAGTTACAGTGTGGGCTGCAGAGTCAACGTTTTCCCATAAAACAGTTTGATTAGAAATGATATTTACAAAAGATGATGCATAACAAGAAGAATCAAGTTCACATCCAGTAAATGAAGAGCCTTTAGAAATTTCAACTATTTTATCTGCAATTATTTTATTTTGGGGCTCAGATATTTGAAAAGAGAATTCTCCTGTAGTGTCATAATTATTTACATTAGAAATTCTAATTATGACAGCACCATCTTCTGAAAAAGTTACAGGAATAGAATCTTTACCATCAGGAGTTTCTAGTCCTTGTTTTGATTCAATTAATTGTCCATTTAGAAAAATATCCAAATCATATGTTATCTGAGGAATTACAGTGTTTGTTACAGGATCCCTAAACTCTAAATTTAATCTAATTTCATTTTGTGAAAAAATTTGTTCTTTTGGAGTTAATGATAAGTGAAATCTCCAATCTTCTTGAGAGGATAACACAATTATCTTATCTCCCTTTTCTAAAGATGCATCATTTTTTTGTACATCACGTAATTTACCTGATTGAATTCCAAAAACAATTCTATCACGTTCATCTTCTGAAACATCATCATATAATTTTAGTAATTTTTTTGTAGGAATTAAAAAATGAACTACAATTTCTTCATCACCTGAACGATCTATTGTTCCTAAAAGGGAAATATCATTTACGGTCATTTTTATCTCATGTTCATTAAAAAGATTAAATGATTTTGGGATGTAAAATTCAGCATGAATAAATGGAATTTTTTCAATAAAATCAGGATTCCAATTAAAAGGCATTAAGGCAGTAAGTTTTTTGTCTCTGGAATCAAAAGAAAATTCATCTATTCTATCAAAATATGTAGCAAACATAAAATCAAATGATTTATCATCAAAATCTACTTCAAATGGGATGTATTCGCCAATAGTTAGTAAAGTTTCAAAAGTTGAATTTTTAGAAATAGATTTGGAGTTAATTTCCAAAATAGATACATCAACTTGAACCAAACCACCTTGAAGAAATATAGGAGCATGTATTTCAAGAGGCTCATTTACAGAGCCAATCCAGGCATCATTATCATCAGAATTACCTAAAAAAAGAACATCAGAGTCAGGAATGATTGTGGCATGGAAAGAATCATCAGGGGAATATGCATTAAAAGACAATATTTGATGACCAGTTTGAGTATCAAAAATTTTAACATTATATTTTACATTTGAAACTAGTGTATTTTGATCATCGTTGATAGTAGAAATTTTAAATCCAATACTTGACTCATCTCCTGAAAGTACATCAGGTGTTGTTTGAACTTTAACTTTGAAAAAAGAATCATTAAAAAATAAAACATCACTTTCAACAGTTCCCAAACCATGACCATACACAGTTTGAATACCACCAAAAATTAAAACAAATGAAAATACAAAAACAGAGTATTTCAAAAAATTCATTTTATTCCAAAAATAAAATTAGTAAAATTAAGGAGCAGTTAATCCAACAATATGGTCAAACACAAAAGTCTGTGCACGTATATCAATATGGTCTGCTGAAGAATATGGTCCACCAATTAATCCATCAGCATCTTTAGGAAGTGTTCGGTCTTCATATTCTACATAAATGGAATCCCCATCACTAACTCTTAGTTTGTTTTTCTTAGAAGAACTATCATCATAAGTTACATCAAATGATCCTTCTAACACATCCACATAGTGTCCATGTATTCGTCCTTTCCAATCTTCTGGAATATTACCAAGTGTGAATGCATGATGTTTACCAACTACTTGTTTTTCAATAGCTTCTGGTGCTACTTGAAATGAAAAGTCTTGACTTAAACCACTATCAAATATATCAGTAATCACAATTTTTGCAGTTCCTCGCTCATCAAATCTTACTGATTCAACAGCATGACCATCATCTGCAAATTGTTCTGTTCGTTTTTCTATTAATTCACCATTAAGCCAAATCTCCATACCATAACTTAGTTTAGTTTGGTGGATATCAGTCAAGCCATCATGTACCATTAAATTAATTGAATAGTCCTTATCAACACCAATAACTCCACCTGGATTCCACCAGAAATACAATTTGTATTCTCCTTCAGGAGTATACTTTGTCAATGACGAAGCAGCAGGTTCAGATAACTGTACATCTTCAATATCAGCACCACCTAAATTGCCACTATGATCATGGTTTGGCGTAAATTGAACTGGCACATAGATTCCAGCAGAATCAGAATCAGACCATGCGTGAATGTAATAAGTATGAAAGTCTGCATGATGTATCCACAAGTCTGCATCATGAAGTTTGAATGTAATTGGTTCGTTTGCAACAAATTGTTCTTTATCAAATTCAATTTCACCCATTCTCCAATCCCATGTAGCACTTTTTACAATGTGAACATCTTCATTTGCTTCCCATGAAACAGTTACACCACCTTCTTGTAACTTTGTAGGTAATTTAACGGCCACATCATGAGCGCTCATCATCCACGAATATGTGGTTTTACCCATCATGGTCATAGCCATAATGTTATCCATATTCATACCCATTGTTTTAATTTGTACATTATTTTCATCATGAACTACATGCATACTTTTCCCAGTCATTTTCACAACTCCTAAAAATACTCCCGTGTCAGGACCAGTTTCTGTAAATGCAATTTCATCAGCAGTACCGGCTCTAGTTGTCACTACAATTTTCCCTTCACCATTTTGTCCAAGTCCAATACTGTCCATTTTATCAGAATCCTCATTGAACCCATTAGCATAAATTAAAACATAAATTCTATCAGTCCAAGTATAACCCTCATATTTTTCATCACAGTCTTGTAAAGTTGTTGCAGGATTTTGACAAAATTTCATAATAATTCCAGGAGATTTGTAAGTGTTAGAATTCCCATCAGTACTTGCACTTGCATTATCAACTACAGATACAACAGATAATGCAAATCCGATGATTACCATTATTGTCAAGTATGATTTATTCAACAACAACTAAAGTTTAAAATTCATTATAAAAGAAATGGTTTATTCGATAAATGTACCAATAAGACATTAATAAAAAAAATGTAAATTTAACTAACTTGAAGAAATTAATTTTTGCATCCATTATGTTTTTGATCATATTTTCCTTTCAATGGGTTTCGTGGGGAGAAGAAAAAATAGATAATTCATCAAAATTAGATTATTTACTCCCTACAGAAAAAAGGCTTGAAGAAATTACTAATAGACCAGTTTGGAAATATTTTCATAAAGAAACTACATTTGATGTGGATACAAAAATTCTCAAATCAGGACAATTCTTACTACAAGATATTGGAAGGGTGTATGAACCAATTAATTACAAATTCAAGGTCCCAATTATGTTAATTGAAATAAAAGAGTTTGAAAATAAGGACTTTTTGTCAGACTACTGGAAAGGATCTGAAGATAATAATTTTGAAAATATGTATGAAAAAGCACGTTTTTCAGGCATGATTAATGAAAATTTTGAATGTTTTTTTGAATATTCAGGTAATGGTGCCACCACCACATGTCATTATGATACATTCATCATACAAAATACTCTGTCAGACCCATATCAAGAACATTTTGATTATGAAAAGGATAATTTTGAATTAAATCAAAATGAAATTACCACTAAAATAATGACGGAAATTCTCAATAAGATTAACAAAAACATAGATCAAAAATTAGACGTTTACAAAATTTTACAAAAAATAACACATGAAAAAGAAAACACAGTAAAAAAAACAATTGATATAGAAAAAGAAAACAGATATGGTGTAGAAAATTATTCTTGTATTAAAGATGAATTTGGATTAATTACAATTTCAGGACAATACAATAATAACAAAATTCAAAAAGAAAAAGTTATTTTAAAAATAACATTTTTTGATCGTCAAGAAGAACCAATAGGAGAAAATAAACTAGAGTTGAAGAATATTAAAGAATTTGAAATAAAACGATTCATAGGAACCATAAATGAATACAAGTCATTTTTTTCATGTTCAATTAATATTGAATAATTAAGAAATTTGTTTTAAAAAAGAAGATACAATGTTATCAAATTCAGTTTTATGAGATTGATGTTTGGTAAATTCTACACTTCCACACAGTAAAAGCCATTTTATTATATTCTCAAAGTCATTAATTTTAGATTGTTTTAATTCTGAAATTATTTCAAAAGAAGTCATTTCAACATTCAAATTTAATTTATTACAATAGTAGAACCGTATTGTTTGTCCTAATTTTTCAAATGCATCTTTATGAGAATTGTTTTCAAATAAATTAATAGATAAATTTAACATATCTTTAGTTTTTTGCTCAATACTAATAGAGGGTAAATTGGACTCCACCAAAAGTTGAGGATTAGTTACATTTGTTTTTTGTAAGAAGGCATATCCCAATAGGATTGAACCTAATATTACAGATAATAAAATTAAGATAAGAATAATTTCTAGAGAATCAGAATTATTTAATGAGGTTTCAAGAGAGGAATCCAAATTATCAATCACATGTTTTGTATTTTCAAAATTTGTGCCTGGAATCAACGTATTTTCAAATGATTTATCAAAAAGATTTTCAGATACAGTAGTTTTTGAAAATACATTGTTTGTTTCAGGATTAAAAATAGAATCATGTGTGCTTGAAATTTGATCAAATAAATCCAAAGTCATTTTTTGATTAATTATTTTTGGATCACTTGTATCGACATACTGTGGGATGTAATTACGAAGATCATGGTCTCCATTTCCAGAACTTAATTCTTTGGACATTTGGGCTCTTGCATCATCATATTTTATTGGAGAAAAAATAGAATTTGGGATAGATTCAAAATTATCCGCAGCATATCCTCTCTCAAAAAGAAAATATTCTAAATTGGAGTTAATATCGCCATCATAAACACGTCCATTAATTTGATATTTTTGTGGATTTACAGGATCTAAAAGTGCTTCTGCAAGTTCAATGTATCCATCAGAGTATCTATCAAGATAATGTATCATGTGTAGAAAATTTTCTTTATTAATTTTTTTTTGTTCAATTAAAATTTTGTTTAACAATTGGCCTTCTTTTGAATGAACATCTATTTTCTCACCACCAATTGTATATTGATTATTTGTAATAAATTCAGAAAAAATTTCATGTTCATCATAAAATTCAATTATTTCGTTTACAGAATTTTTTTCAGATATAATGGATTCGTTGTCATATTGGTCTTCAAGAATCCAGTCTACTTCAATTTCAGAAATATCACCATATGCAACAGGACATAGAAATAAGAAAAAGACACAGAGACCAATGAAAAAATATTTCAACTTTACTTAAAAATGGAAAAAAATATCTTTAATGTAGTTGGTACATTTATCGAATAAACCAGTGAGTATTAATTTAAAAATAGGGTAAATAACTGATGGAACCACATGATGAAACCATTTTAGAAACATCAAACAAAGAAATACAACAACTTACAGAACAATCAAAAATTTATGCAAAATTACTAAATGAAGCAATTATTGAATCTCAAAAAAATATTGTGGGAAAAAAAGATGTTTTAGAAAAAATTATGATTTCAATAATTTCAGAGGGACATATTTTACTAGAAAGTGTGCCTGGATTGGCTAAAACACTCATGGTAAAAACAATGGCTCAAATTTTTAGTGGCAATCATGTGAGGATTCAATTCACCCCAGATCTTCTTCCTGCAGATATTACAGGGACAAAGATTTTCAAGTCTAAAACAGACACATTTCAAACAGAAAAAGGCCCAATATTTCATAACTTTGTTTTAGCTGATGAAATAAATCGAGCACCCCCAAAAGTTCAATCAGCATTACTTGAAGCAATGCAAGAAAAACAAGTTAGTATTCATGGAGATACAATAAAAATTGAAAAACCATTCATTGTATTTGCAACTCAAAATCCAATTGAAACTGAAGGAACATACAAGTTACCAGAAGCGCAAATAGATAGATTTTCTCAAAAAATTATTGTTCCATATCCAACAAAGGATGAAGAAATAGAAATTATTGAAAGATATACAAAGGATGATGAAAGAAAGATAACTCCAACCATATCCATAAATAAAATATTAGAAATTCAAAAATTTAACAAGAAAATTTATGCAGATAAAACTATTGCAAAATATGTTACAAATATTGTAGATGCAACAAGAAATCCACATCATTATAATCTAGATTTAGAAAATACAATAGAATTTGGAGCATCACCTAGAGCATCAATTTGGCTAATTAAAACAGCAAAGGCAAATGCAATGTTACATGGTAGAGGATTTGTCATTCCAGAAGATGTTAAACAAGTTGCACATGAAGTATTAAGACATAGAATTATCCTTAGTTTTGAAGCTGAAGTAAAAGGAATTAATTCAGATTCAATAATCACCACCATATTAGAAAAAATTAGTCCACCGTAACAATGATCACTATTTCAAAATTACTTTCAACAATAAAAAATTTGGATTTTAATACAGAAAGTTTTGTGGAAGGAATAGAATCAGGAAATTATCGTTCAAAATTCATTGGTGGAGGCATGGAATTTTCAGAAGTAAGAGAATATTGTTATGGTGATGATGTAAAAAAAATAGATTGGAATGTTTCTGCTAGGCACGGAGGATTATTCATCAAAGAATTTGTGGAAGAAAATGATCTAGATGTATTTCTATTAGTAGATGTGTCTGCAAGTAATGAATTTGGAGGGATTAAAAGTAAAAAAGAAAGGGCATTTGAAATTAGCGCATCCATAATTTTTTCAGCATTAAGAAAAAATGATCAAGTAGGATTAGGCATGTTTACAGATTCTATAGAAAAAATTAGACCTATTAAAAAAGGTCAGAGACACATGATGGGACTTTTAAAAACAATAATCAAGCATAATTCCAAAAAATCAAAAACCAATGTATCAAATGCAATTATGGAAGTAATAAAATATTTGAAAAGAAAAAGTATGGTGTTTATAATTTCAGATTTTATTTCAGATGATTTTATAAAATCATTAAAAATTTTAAAAAAATATCATAAAGTTATTTTAATAAATATTTCAGATACAAGTGAAGAGAGTATTCCGGATATTGGATATACATATCTTGAAGATGCAGAATCAGGAAAACAAATTTTAGTTAACACTTCAGATAAGGGATTTCAAAAAAAATATAGAGAGTTATTTGAAGAAATGAAAAATCAAAAACAGGAAAAATTGAATAGAATTGGGATAGATATGATCAATATGGAAAATAAAGAGAATTTTGAAATTACATTTAATCGACATTTTAGAAATAAAAATAGAAGGTGAAAATATGGAATTTGAATTTATTAATGCATTATTTCTTTTTTTGATAATCCCAGGTATTGTCATTTTTTATTTAAAATCTAATTTAAAAAATAAAAAATCTGTTTTGAAATTTAGTTCACTTCAAATTATTGAAAAATCAACAAAAAAAAATAATTTTAGAAAACATCTTCCTTTTGGAATTTTAATGAGTATTTTAGCAATAATGATCATTGCACTTGCAAATCCACAAGTACTAACACCAGATGATGTTAAAGTGATTAATTTTGTTGTTGTTTTAGATGGTTCAGAAAGTATGTCTGCAACAGATTATACTCCAACACGCCTAGAATCAGCAAAAAAATCAATTATTTCAACAATATCTAAAATGAATCCAAAAAACAATGTGGGCGTAATTCTATTTGAAACAGGTGCAACGACCATATCATATCTTACACCAATAAAAGAAAAAACAATGAATGCCATTTCTTCAATCAAACAAACCAGTGGATCTACGGCAATTGGAGATGGTATTGTTTTAGGGGTAGATATGGCATCATCAATTCCAGACAAGAAAAAAATAGTATTGTTATTAAGTGATGGAACACATAATTCAGGATTTGCAACTACACTAGAAGCAACAAAATATGCAATTAACAATAATGTACAAATTCATACAGTTGGGATTGGTTCTGAAAAACCAATATTTTTGCGCAATGACATCTATGGAGAACCTCAATACGTGCAACTAGATGAAGATACTTTGATAAAAATATCTCAGCAAACAGGGGGGAATTATTTTAAATCTTCAAATCAAGAAACACTTGAAGATGTTTTGTTTACAATAAATTCTGAACTAGAATATGAGATGAAATATGATAGTCTCAGAGATTGGTGTATAGTGATTGTAATTGTATTATCTTTGATTAATGTATACATTGTTTATGGGAAATACAGAATTGCACAGTAAACAAAATTAAGTCAAATAGAGTTTCACATATTATTTTTGAGTATATTTTATCAGGTAAAACAAATATTTTTGTATCCAGTAGTGTCAAATCAAGCATAAATCAGTCATTTCTTTGTGATATGTAAATTCCAAATAATTTTTCAGATGTAATGGACAAGTTAAAACACAAATCTTTCTTTAGATGTAAAACAAGTCTATCAAGGTCATCGCAAATAACCTCCATTCTAATCTCAAATTCATCCCCACATGATTAATGAAATACCAACCTTTTTGTAAAACTGTAAATTAAAGAAATTACAATTTGCACGCCGCGAGAATTGGTATTGTATGTTTAGTGACTTAGGTTACTAAACACAAATTCTCCAGTGGTAACTTCGGTTGCCACTGACATTCTTTTGATAATAATAAAACAGATTTACCACATAGTTTGACTAAACTAAAGAATTTTTTATCAAAGGTTGAGCACTAATACCCATTTTATTCAAATGTGTAGCAAATTCCTCGACAAAACCATGTATAGTGTAAACTTGCTCTGCACCAGATTGTACCACCATATCTACAAGTTCATTAAAATCACAATGATCACTCATAGTTACAGAATAATCAGCACGTCTTCCAAAAGAGAATTTCCTGGATTGTGCCCATCCGCTAAAACCAATAGTTACTGCACCATATTTTGATTTCATTTCTTGAAGAAATTTATTTTTAGCAGACAATACAGGGGTAACCATTACCCAGGGTTTTTTATCCAATAAGATATTTTTTTGAGCTTCTGAATGACCAAGACAATTTTTTAAAGGCACACCAAATTTTTGATGTAAAAGATTCATCTCTTTAATTGAATCATGAAGGTACAGAGGATCCCAGTGACCAAACATTTGAGTCAAAGTTTGAGCCTTTCCAAGTTGATAACCCATCAAAATTACAGGAATTCCCTTAGAGTAAAGATCACCAATTAATTGATTCACTTGTTTTTGAATTACATCCATCTTTGGAAATGTAAATTCAGGTAAACCAAATGTGCATTCAGTGATTAGTGTTTTACATTTAGGAATTTTGGCAGCTTTTAGAAATCCTCTATCACGAGTACAAATATCACCAGTATAGAAAATATCATCAAACAACAATCCCTTAGAGCCTAAAACATGTCCACTATCAATTAAGGAAAAATCATCAAGGGATTCAACATGATTCTCCATTGTAAATCCGCGAAGATTAGATATCTCATTTGTTTCAATTGAAGATAAAATAGTACCACCATTTTTGGAAGGTAAATGATCAGAATGAGCATGAGAAACAAAATTAATTCCATCTAAATCAGTTTTTTTAGGATCCAAGTAAACAGATGTCTTATCTAACTCACACAGGATTCCATTTTTGGTCATCCTGACTTTATTGTGCAATAAAATAAAAAAATAAGAGATTTGATATAAATTGCAGCTTTGATTTAGTATTGACTAGTTGCTAAATCTAGGAATTTTAA
>Ga0206679_10002740_pt1 | contig 13843 bp, 7 predicted proteins | sample M110012015metaG_FD_155464 | JGI IMG/M metagenome (GOLD analysis project Ga0206679, IMG submission 155464) | Ammonia-oxidizing marine archaeal communities from Monterey Bay, California, United States - M1 100m 12015 | ecosystem: Environmental > Aquatic > Marine > Intertidal zone | place: USA... | reverse complement strand
TGGGTAGTACTTCTCAAAGTACTTCTCAATAGCAAATACGGATCCAGCTGAAATTTCTCATTTAAAGGGATGCTATACGAGGCCGAAAGATGGTAATGACGGACCAATCTGTTGGGGCCTGTATACAGATTATTGAACTCATCAAACTTGCTTAATTTACTTTGAATTAACTGATTGATGCCCAATCCAATAAGTAGTTTGTTATGAAGTGAATATACAAGTCCAAAGCTCATATCAGGAGCAACTTGAGAAACGTTCATACTCAATGCCGGATCGGGATCTATATTTTCAATTTGGCTGCCGTCGTAGCTGTACTGATTGATGATTCCTGAGAGGGCCATGCTGAGCTTTGAGTTGTTGTTTATTTTCAAAATATAGCTGTAATTGAGCATCGCTCCAGATTGTCTAATAGCTCCTCCACCGTCGTCCAAAAAGATCATTCCACCTAGGCCAATGCTCTGTTTTTTGAGTAGGGTATGTCCACCGAGTGTAAAAGTTGATGGTGCTCCTGCAAATCCCGACCACTGGTTGCGATATCCCAGCTGTATGCGATTGGTATTTGTCAATCCAGTATAGGCCGGATTAATCGCAAAGTCATTCCAGAAGAACTGACTATACATAGGTAATTGCTGCGCATTAAATCCATAAACCAGGCTCAGAAATACCATAACTATAAATGAATTTCTTACTTCTATACTTTTCATATCCTTATAAATTTAACCAATTATCTTTTGAGCGTCACCACTCCGTTGTGTTTTTCTCCGTTCCCCAAATCTATGATGTAATAATAATCCGCTGTGGGGAGATCTTCTCCTTTAAAGGTCCCATCCCAGGGTTCAGTCTCATAATTCCCGGTGTACACCTGCTGACCCCAGCGGTTGAATACCAAAACGGTAGCATCAGGGTAGCTTGACAGCCCATCAATAAGCCAATAATCATTGACCTGATCTCCATTTGGAGAAAGTCCTCCAGGAATACTAAAGCATGCTTCTGTAGGGTATTCTATAACAACAGCAGTTTGTATCATACATCCATTGCTATCGGTAACCTCAACGGTATATGTTCCTGCAGCCAGTCCTGTAACTATTGAATCAGTAGAAATAGAAGCTAAAGAAGCATCTAACCAATTAAAATCAAACCCTGTGTAACAATTTGTTGTAAAGCTTACAGAAGCAGAACCTGCGTCATCAGAACAGGAAGAGTTTGATAAGCTAAGCGGAAGAATGTCTGTTACGATATTAGCACAGGGATCAACACAGATAAAAACATCATCTACAAAAACAGCATCCAGACCAATTGAGGGGTTCGTACAATCTGCACCAATAATAAAGCAGTCAAAATTAGCCGAAGGGGTGAATACCAAATCAAAAGTGCGCCATATAGAATCGATAGATCCGAAAGGTATTGTTGCCATTATTTCAAATCCCTGATCTAAGGGACAGGCTGTTGGAGAAAGTAAAGGAAGACCACCTGAATTTCCACCATAAATCACAATATCAGTGCTTAAAGGTGCTGATAAAACAGCTGTTGTTCCCTGTATTATTTTTAGCTGAAGTGTATACTCTTGACATTGTTCAAAATCATACATCATTCCGAGCATTTCCTTTTCCGGGTCCCCAAAAGGAGCTGTTGAAATGAATCCTGCATAGCCTTGACCATTTGGAGAATCATATGGAGCGGAATAAGTGTTACTACCAAAAAAACCACAGCTTTGATTGTAATAATCCGGTGTTAGGTTTGACTCCACTGCAACATCTATTATTCCGTTTTCCCAATCTGTTACTGTTACAGCCGAATCCTGGTAAATGGAATAACCATCATCAGGACAGCTCAGGTAATTCTCAAAATCTCCATTAGCTATTAAATTTACAGCACAAGGGTGCTCCGGACAATCTGATGTCCAGAAAGTGTAAGCAACACCGGCACTTTCACAAAAATCCACAGCTTCTGTTGCATAATATATATGTACTCCAGGAGTCGTTACATTTCCTAAGTTCAAGGTAGTACCGCTTCCTACATTAGTGCTTAATCCGGCATCGCTGTACCAGTTTATTACTCCGCCACTTTGTGCTGTTGCTGTTAAAACGGCATTTTCATTTGTACAAATAGAACCTATAGTATCTATTAAAGGCAAGGATATTACAGGGAAATCTATAACAACATTTGTTTGTAGCATACAACCAGAACTATCGGTAACCTCTACTGTATATGTTCCTGCGGCCAGCCCTGTAGCAACTGAATCAGTGGAAACAGTAGCTAAAGAACCATCTAACCAATTAAAGTCAAAACCTGTGTAACAATTTGTTGTAAAGCTTACAGAGCCAGAACCTGCGTTATTAGAACAGGAAGCGTCTGATAAGCTGAACGGAATAATGTTTGTTGCCATATGAGCACAGGGATCAACACATAAAAAAACATCATCTACAAAAACAGCATCCAGACCAATAGAGGGGTTCGTACAATCTGCACCGATAATAAAGCAGTCATAATTACCCGAAGGGGTGAATACTAAATCAAAAGTGCGCCAAATAGAATCGATAGATCCGAAAGGAATTGTTGCCATTATTTCAAATCCCTGATCTAAAGGACATACTGTTGGAGAAAGTAATGGAAGACCACCTGAATTTCCACCATAAATTACAATATCAGTGCTTAATGGCGCTGATAAAACAGCTGTTGTTCCCTGTATTATTTTTAGCTGAAGTGTATACTCTTGACATGGCTTAAAATCATACATCATTCCGAGCATTTCCTTTTCCGGGGCTCCAAAAGGAGCTGTTGAAATGAATCCTGCATAAGCTTGACCATTTGGAGAATCATATGGAGCGGAATAAGTTCCGCTACCAAAAAAACCACAGCTTTGATTGTAATAATCCGGGGTTAGGTTTGATGCCACTGCAACATCTATTATTCCGTTTTCCCAATCTGTTACTGTTACAGCCGAATCCTGGAAAATGGAATAACCATCATCAGGACAGCTCAGGTAATTCTCAAAATCTCCATTAGTTATTAAATTTACAGCACAAGGGTATGCCGGACAATCTGATGTCCAGAAGGTGTAAGCAACACTGGCGCTTTCACAAGGACCTACAGTTTCTGTTGCATAGTATATATGCTCTCCAGGAGTCGTTACATTTCCTAAGTTCAAGGTAGTACCACTTCCTACATTAGTGCTTAACCCGGCATCACTGTACCAGTTTATTACTCCGCCACTTTGTGTCGTTGCTGTTAAAACGGCATTTTCATTTGTACAAATAGATCCAATATTATCTATTAATGGCAAGGATAGGACAGCTCCAAAAATCACATCCATGGTATCAGTGGATATTGTATCACCACAATACATCACATGAACCATAAACGTCTGATTAGCCGAAAGACTAATTGTTTGTGTTGTTTTGTTGTTTGGATTTAACACCATTGCTGCAGGCTCCCAAAAATAGCTGGCTCCTATAGAATCACAAGAGCTACATCCCAGATCAACTGGTCCGCTTGTACACAAGGTCGTGTCGTTTCCTGCAATATTTGTTGGTAATAATTGTTCTCCCCATAATTTAAAATCGTTAGCCAAAGAGAGGTCTGCAAGTCCACTTGGATACATATAATTATTTAATAAAATATTGGGGGCAGAAAAGTTATTAGGATCGGTAATCACACTCAAACCAGGCTCATTACCCATATTAAAATAAATCTTTCCGTCATTCCTTGCCTGCATTGTAGCATATAAGCTGGGAATAGCCGAAGTTTGAAGTGTTGCAGCAACAGTACCGGAACCTCCTGACCTATCAAACCTATACATAAAACCTGAATTCGTGGTTCCGTCAAAAACCGACATATATATGATTTGTCCATCGGGGGAAAACGCACATCCGTTTCCTAAAAGGAAAGTCACGACCGTTGGAGGCGAATAAGGATTATTAATTAACACTTCCTGATTAGAAAGCACTCCTGTTAGATTGTCGAAATCATATAAACATGAATTTGTAAAGCCACTTGTTTCAATTATGGCGTCATTAAATGGAGAAGCTGCCAGCCATCCAAAAGCAGGAATAACCGCAGGAGCAGGGGTGTATGAATAGGTGTTGGAAGAAACAAGTGAAACTACCGGGGTATTATTTATACCAGCAGAGCTTACTTCAAAGGACAAAAATTCATCGCTAAGAGTCTTGCGAACAATAATCCAATAGTCTTCAGTTAATCCTTTTTGAACCGAAATCATTTTTTCTGTTATGTCTGATGCCGTATAAATTAACACATTATTTTGTGCAGCAACAACATCTCCCAGGCCTCCGTTTAAGCTCATATCAATAACAGAGTACCTTAATTCGAGTAGGTATGATCCAAGTACAGGCTCTTGTATAGTAAATAAATAGTATTTATCACAATCACCAGGTACTTTAGTTATTACGCAGGCATTGGTTGCTGAAATAAACCCATTTATTGTGCCGTTTCCATTTGGCATTGGATTATTATTGGCATCATATACACTTTCTGCATCACTGTAAAAAAGTATGTTTCCCGAGCCATCTGATATGGCACTTACACCTTCAGTATTTGGATTTGACACGGCTGTACCTGCAACATAGACGGGTGTTCCACTGGTAAAATTATAGCTGTGTTGATCAGCAAACATCCAGTTGTCATTATAATGAGACACATGCTGACCAAAGAGAACAACACTTGAAAAAGTAAAAAGAAAACAAAATGTGATATTCACAGGTCTTATCATTGTGCAATATTTTATGTATAACACCTTGATTATCAAGGTCTCTAATAATTCATTATAGAGAGTTCAGCTTGGTTCGAGTATATTTACCTTTTCAGTGTCACAACTCCATTAAATTTTTCTCCATTACCGAGCTCGATAACGTAATAATAATCGGCTGTGGGGCATTCATTTCCATCCGAAGTTCCGTCCCAAGCTGGGTCTTGCGAAGTACCGGAATACACTTTTTGTCCCCAGCGGTTAAATACAGTGACCACGGCATCTGGATAATCTATCAATCCTTGAATGTCCCAAAAGTCATTTTTTCCATCTCCATTGGGAGAAAGTCCACCAGGTATGGCAAAAGGCAATTCTGTCGCTGGTTTGGTATCGGGCTGCTGAAATCCTAAGGTATGTATGGCGCTGTTTTGTAGTGTGAATGTAAAGGGTTCTCCAATGGTATAGCTCATCTGCAGGTTACTTCCAGCCACCGATTGACCTGCAGTGGCTATTACATCTCTTGTGAGCTGAAGCTGTGCACAAAGACTAAATCCAATACATACACAAAGCACAAAAAGAAGATGTTTCATTTAGATTGAATTTGTACTAAAATAAGAGTTTTGGGGGATAAGCGCAAGTTTGTACACAGCCGTGAAGTACATTGCTTATGATTTATCTATTGATATCCACTTTGGTATCCTTAACGAAAACAATTGGCCATCCTTCAATAAATTCCTCAATTGTTCGGTTATTATAAATCTTTTCCACTATGGGAATAAAATAGGAGTTCAAGTGAATTCTTAGGGTATGGGCTCCATCAGCTAAATGTCCTATGGGTACAAAACAGCTGATACCAATATCATTAACGGAATTGCTCCATTGATTGTTCCATGAAAGGTCGGTATACAAACTGTCGTCAATACTTATGGAAAATACTTGTGTTAATTTTCGATTTTCTTTCTTTTTCTTTGATAAATCCAAGATCTCGTCAGCATGTACGTCATATGGAATAAACAAATCCAAATAATTATCGTGTACTATTTTAGACTGAATAGACATGTAATGATGATACCCATCCCGCTGGGTGTTTCTATAAGAATTTGGAGAAATAAATACACCATCTGACATCTGCCATTTATATTGTCGAGAATCAAATGCATTAGGCCATTTCATAATCCTGTACGTATTCAGGTAACTCAAGGTTATGGCAAAGCTAAAAAAGAGGCATGCTGATATTACAAATTTGATTTTGGGAACATTACTAAAAAACAGAAAGGCTGATTTTTGATATAAAACACGAAAGGTAAGAATGTCAAAAAAGCTGAAAAAAGGAAAAGAAAGATAGGAGAGGTAGGGTATTTTTCTGAACAAACCGCCTAAAAGTAGATCCAGGACGTAAAAAATAAAAATTGACCCTACAGCTATTCCGTAGATTCCACTCAATTCACCAAATAGAATTGTGGGTAAAGTGACTAAACAAAATATTCCAAAAACTATACCTGCCAATAGAAAAGTGCTTATAACGGAAAGGTAAATTACCAGGCCGCAATAGCGGTCTACTTTAACAATGGGAGATTGTAAGTCTTCGTTCTCTTTTACACTAATTTTGAAAGGTTTTTTCCATTTAATTTTGTCTTTATTGATCCCGCCGGGAAAGGCATAATTAATACACACCATGGATAGCCAGAATGCACGAAGAAGCAAATGGGATATGAAGCCAATTTTCAGAATTTCGATTCCCAATGCCCCAATAAGCAGAATCATATTTCGTCCCGGTAAAAAACTGATAAATGAAGCACTTTGGAGCCATTGAACCCAGATATCAGATACCTGAAACAAGGTAAAAATCGCACCACCTGAAATTAGTAGCTCCAGCTCCCAGGAATTTTCCTGAATCAGTTTCAACCATTTGGGTACATGATGTGTCTTATTCTCCTCTTGTGATTCCACGTTATCAAGATAGTATTTTTATTTGAAAAAGGGGATTATAAAATAGATGAAGCAGAATGCATTCTCTTGGGCAAAAAAAAATAGCTAAATTCAAGGTATTCAATTATGCTAATCAATATGATGCTGAAAAGAGTATTAAGTTTATTTTGTGTGTTGCTTTGCACAAATTCAGTGCTTGCATTGAATGGTGCTGTGTTTGATGTTCCGGGAGGATCCTCTACTGAAAACAACTGTATAGACGATACTTTGCATGTGGGCTACACGTACTGGTGGAATAGCTCGGAACCTATAATGGGGATTTATGGAAGGGAATATGCTTTAATCTTCAGTGGAGTGGTCACAGAAATTTCTCCTTATGATGACTATTATGATGAGGACCATGTAGATGATGTAATCTACGATTCGCAGTTTGGTGCAATTGAGATTGTGGAGGTACTTCACAGTAAAAAGCTGAAAGAGGTACACATGGAGGGTCCAAAGTTTTTTACATCTGATTGCTTTTACAATTCTGGATTAAATAAAGGGGATTCGGTTTTGGTATTTTGTTTCGAATATGAAGACAGATACGCGATTCCCGGATATCGTTCCATAGTTAAACTCGATAATATGAATGATCCCTTTCTTCGTTTAATTCAGCTGTACGTGAAAAACAATTTGAATAGGGAGGTGATATTGAGTCATCTGGACATCTGGAAAAATAAAGGTCTTGTGTATAATATGGAAGGGCTGTATGATTCCAATGAAAAGGATTAAATTCAGCTACTGTTTGACAAGGACTGCAGGTTTATAAGAACCCGTAATCTGAATGGTATAGCTGCCTTTTGAAAGCTTATCCAAACTTATTTCTGTCTTTATGCCAGACAGTTCGCCTTTATGTACCAGCCTGCCTTGCTGATCATATATTAGATACTGTTCATATATAGGATCTTCACTTTTTATAGTAATAGAGCCAGAAGTTGGGTTAGGATAAATCAATACCTCTTTGCCTTCTATTTCAAGATTTTCAATACCCAGAATACTAACAAACCCTTCAAAAATCTCGTGAAAAGCTGTATTGGTTGTTATAGGGTCATTTTTATCAAAATAGATGTCTGCATCATTGGTAATCATACTTCCAGGCTCTAAATCGCGAACCTGCTCTACGTGAAAGGTGATGAATCCGTTACTTCCAACCTGGTTTGCAGCACTATCGGGTAGATTGATGTCGTTAAAGGTCCATTCAAGAACTCTTGGGCCATACATCTTAAATATATACGAATGACTCGATACTCCAGAAACTACCGTAAAAATATTCAGGTCTACATCCAGAGTGTCACGTACGACTACGGTAAATGCTGTATCCGTTCCTGTATTCTGAAATCGAATAACATATTGCAGCTGCTGATTTTTGGGAATGTAATTTTGTTCCGTTTCTCCCTTAGGATATCCCGTCTTGTCGTTTGGGTCATAACTTCCAGTAACAACTCCACAATACGCATCAACAACCGGATCAGCATCATCTAAATGGGTGTCATTGATGTCTCCAGGAGGGTCAAGATTATGAGCTCCACATTCTTCAACTCCGGCATTTGGATGGGAGTTCCCTGGATGCAGTGGATGCTGCTCGGCCATAAGTTTCCATAAATAATCCCATCCTGGAAAGGCATAAATAATGGTTTCACCTCCCAAAAGAGATATGGAATCTGTCACCACTACCACAGCATTTCGGGTTACCCATAGTGGCGCATAGCAATCCATGTCTCCATCGCCAAAATCCCCTGTATTCGTAACAGAAAAGAATGCTGTATCATTTTCACACCAGCCCTCCACACTTAGGCTTGATTTGTCCCAGGGAAGGGTACAGGGCACAGGGAAATTAGTAACAGTATTTCCTGTAGGGTCTGCAATTACTGGGTCTGAAGGAATTTCATCCAAGACACAAGGTTCTACAGGTTTGAGGTTGGCTTCCATACAAAGGTGAGTTCCTAAATGTACATCACAGCTTATCGTGGTATAGATGACGATTTGTTCAGATCCTCCTGGGTTAATATCTTCCAGGTTAAATCTATACAAATCATTTCCCAGGTCAGTAAATGGCAATGAAGCACTATCTACAGTAATGAATGGGTCCAGCTCCACTTCTATATAACTATCTATTACCGAACCGGTAGCCGAGCTTGCATTAGAAGCAGCAACATAAATGATCTGCTCTTCGAAACAGGGTCTCATAAATGGCATATATATCGATACATCAGGTGCACGGCAAGGAGTGTTATTGACCATACCGAAGTCAGGACCTGTCACAAACTCATTGAGGTTTGAAATCGTAAAGCTCTGGGTAGTATTCCATACACAAGATGATTTCCAGGAAGTCATTGTATCTACTGTTATTGTATATGATCCCTGAGGAAGGGATTTTAGCCACCAATCACCCATATAGTCAGCGGTAACCACATAATTTCCAGGGTTTATAATCATATTTATTCCCTCAATACCATTTTCATTCATGTCTTGCAAACAGTTCAGGTCTGAATCGAAAAAAACTGTTCCCGAAGTACTTACTTCTTCCAGTTTGACAACCCAATAATCTGATAATCCTTGATTTCGAGACAAATCGCCATCTTCAGAATACGAGTATCCCGCTATAATGTATCCACCATCTTCGGTTTGTTGAATGCTTCTTGGGTCATCAGTTGAGCTTCCTCCAATTGTTTGCTGCCAGGAAAAATCACCTGAATTGTCCAGTTTCGAAATCCAGTAATCTGAATCTCCATGATTCCCTGCTATGTTTCCATTAGTGGAAGTGGAAAAACCTGCAACAATACATCCTCCATCACTGGTTTCTGTTACAGAATACGAAACATCTGTGTCTTCTCCTCCCAAAGCACTTTGCCATATAATTCCTCCTGTGTCGTCCAGCTTAAGTATCCAATAATCTCTTCCTCCGTTGACATCTGTTACATCACCATTGGACGAAGACGAGATTCCTGCCACCAAATAACTACCGTCTGAAGTTTGGACTACAGAGTGGGCTACATCATTAAAGCTTCCACCCAAAGAATTTTCCCAGGAAAGGTCTCCGTTAGTATCTAATTTAACGACCCAGTAGTCTGAAGAGCCATGGTTCGAAGAAATATCACCGTCATTGGATTGTGAGCTTCCTGCAACTATATACCCTCCGTCAGTTGTTTGTTGTATACTGTTAGCTTCTTCATCAGAGCTACCTCCTAGGCATTTTTGCCAGGAAATATTACCTGTATCGTCAAATTTTACCAGCCAATAATCTGATCCACCATGATTTCCAATGACATCTCCAGCAGTGGATTGGGTGTATCCGGCTGCAATATATCCTCCATCTGCTGTTTGTTGAATAGAGTACGCTATATCCGTTGCATTTCCTCCCACAGCATTTTGCCAGGAAATATTACCAAATGAATCTAATTTTACAACCCAGAAATCCCGACCACCATGGTTACCACTGACATCATCATCATTTGAGGCGGTATAACCAGCAAAAATATAACCGTCATCAGAAGTTTGCTGAATAGAATATGCTCCATCACTTGCACTGCCACCATATGTTTTTTTCCAGGAAATTTGCCCATCTGAGTCGAGCTTTACGACCCATACATCAGTCTCTCCATGATTTCCTGCCACATCGCCGTCATTGGACTGAGAATTTCCCGCCACGATAAAACCTCCATCTGAGGTTTCATCAATGCAGTAAGCGTAATCTGACAATGTGCCTCCAATAGATTTCTGCCATTCGATTTGAAATGGAGCTTGAGCACTTAGGAATGAAGAAATAAAGAATAGATAAACAAGAGTTAATCTTTTCATAAGTAGTTAATTATTTAGCATTATAAAAATACCAAAATTTCTATAATAAACTTTGGTTTGCCTAAAAGCTAAAATTTTACACACGAAAAAAGGTCTTGAGTAAGCACTCAAGACCTTTAATCACGGTAGTTTAGTTTAGTAGCGAGACGGAGAGTTGAACTCCGGACCTCAGGGTTATGAATCCTGCGCTCTAACCGACTGAGCTATCTCGCCATTCGAGGGGCAAATATAAATAGTTTTTTATTATTACAATAAACTTAGGCTTCAAGCTTTTCAAGTTCTTCTTCCACAAATTCTGCAAGCCTACAAATGTGAGAACCAGAAAAGTCAAACGAAATCCCCGCCGCTTTAAAAACATCGGGCATTGACTCAGTGTATCCAAGCTTTAATGCTCTTTCATATTGCGCTACGGCATTTTGAAAATCTTCTTTGCTGTTTTTCCACACTCCAATAGCTCCCAGCTGGGCAATTCCATATTCTATGTAATAAAAGGGTACTTCAAACAAATGTAGCTGTCTTTGCCATGAGGACTTCAATACTTCTTCATGTCCTGCCCAATCCACAAGTCCGGTCCCGAAGCGTTCATTAAGCTCCATCCAATACCCAGTTCGTTCCTCAAGTGTATGCTCATGGTTCTCATATACCCAGTGCTGAAAGGCATCAATTTGCGCAATCCAGGGGAGTAGGGTAAGAGTACCTTCAATTTGTTCTTTTTTTGCACGGTATAAATCGTCCTTTTCAGCGTAGACCTTATCCCAGTAGTCCATGGTCAGGAGCTCCATTGACATAGAGGCAAGTTCCGCAATTTCTGAAGGAAAGCTTTTAAATGAGGTAAGCTCCAGCTCATGTGTCAAAAAAGAGTGAACCGCGTGTCCGCCCTCATGAACCATAGTCGTGAAATCGTTTTGGGACCCCACCGAATTCATAAAAATAAATGGTGCTCCAGTTTCGTATAAAGGGTAGTTGTATCCTCCCGGTGCTTTACCCGGCTTTGATTCAAGGTCAAAATGCTTCATTTCTTCCATGGTTTTCAAAAAACCTGAAAACTTGGAATCAATTTCGTTGAAAATAGCAATGGTTTTATCAAGCATTTCCTGGCCACTATTGAATGGTTTTAGCGGAGCTTTGCCGTCAGGATTTACCACGGTGTCCCATGGCTTGAATTTGGTTTTTCCAAGCTTAGCTAATTTTTGCTCCTGTATTTTCTGAACAAGAGGAACAATATGCTTCTCAACGGCATTCTGAAAGTCAATGCACGATTCTTTGGTGTAATCGAATCGACCCATCTCTTTGAATTTGTAATCACGGTAATTCTCAAAGCCTGCATTTTTTGCAAGCTCAGTTCTCTTCGAAACAAGATCTGTATACAGGTCATTCAATGCTGACACATCTTTTAATCTGCGCTCCGCAATCTTTTCAAAGATGCTTTTTCGAAGCGCCTCATCCTGCTCTTTCAAAAGCATTGATGCCTGAGGCATGGTCAGGTTTTTTCCATCATGATCTATATTTTGAGCTCCACTTATGGCACCAAATTCCTGGCTTTTTTGGCTAAGATAGGCTTGAATTGAAATGTTTTCCTCGCGATACAGCTCAAGCTGCGTTTGGACTCCTCTAAAATATATTTGATAAGCCGTTTCTTTTTCGAGATTGTTACGATGGCTGCAAGCCATTAATTTTTTATTGAGCTGATCATCAAAAGGTGCAAGCTTAGGTTGTATTTCAGAAACAAAAAAATTGTAGGCTTTCGAATACTCCTCATTAGTGGTGTCAATAGACATTCGTATGTAACGCCAGGCCATGTCTTCTTCAATTACCGCTTCGAGTTCACTTTTATCCTTTAACCATTGTCTTAGATCTTCCTTTGATTCAATTTGTCTTGTAAGCAATGAATTCAAATAACCCTCTACAGACTGAAAAGAGTCTATTGCCAAATTTTCGTCAACAAAGCAACGACGATTCTTAGTAGTTTCCATAATCAGTTGGAATTAATTTCCTCTTTGCGAGCCTGTTTTTGTCGGAGCAGATATTTTGGCAGAAGAAGGTTTGGCCATTTTCGATTGTCCTGGCCCTTTCATTGGGGTAACATTTTTTGCAGAAGTTTTGACATCTGACTTACCTGATTCTTCTTTATTATCTGAACTTTCTTTCTTTTCTTCTTTGATTGGAATTCCCGCGTTAATCAAAATATTGTACCATTGAAATATTTTTCTCAAATCAGATTTATATACCCTCTCTTGGTCGTAATTCGGAAGAATTTCTTTTAAAAAACCTTCAAGTTTTGAAAGCTCTTCCTTATGGGAAGGACATAGCTCGCCTTTGTATTTGTCATTGAATTTTTCTAAGACTTCAATCAGCTTGACATCTTCATCTGTGGTATATATACTGATGTCTCCAAGTGTTGAAATGCGGTCGGAAGCATGTGCTGGAAATCTCTTTTTGTCTACAATTGATTCCACGATGACGCTGTTTTTACCCTGTGTTACCACCTTAAATAACCCAGGCCTACCTGTGATTGATATGATCTCGTTTAAGTTCATGTAATTAATTTGTTCAAAAATAGAAAAACTTCACAAGTTAATGCCCTATAAAGTTCGAAATATACATTATGTCGCACAATAATCGTATTACCAGTCTTTTATCCATACCTTTGCACCCAATTTTAAAAAAATAGAGATGACATTTGAGGAGCTGGGAATGAGAGAAGAGGTGCTGAAGTCGTTAAAAGAATTGGGTTTTGAGGCACCGACTCCCATCCAGGAACAAGCAATTCCACATCTAATGAAAGATCAGGATTGCGACTTAGTCGGGTTAGCCCAGACAGGTACGGGAAAAACTGCAGCATTTGGCCTGCCGTTAATTAGTAACATCAATTTAAAATCGTCCTTGCCACAGGGATTGATTATTTGTCCAACAAGAGAGCTTTGTTTACAGATTACCAGAGATTTGGATACCTATTCCAAATACCTGAAATGTAATATTGTTTCCGTGTATGGTGGAGCAGATATTCGAAGACAGATGACTCAGATTAAAAAAGGGGTGTCAATTATAGTGGCTACTCCTGGTCGTTTGATGGATCTAATCAATAGAAAAGTGGTTAAACTTTCCGAAGTAAAAACCGTCGTTTTAGATGAAGCCGATGAAATGCTGAATATGGGATTCAAAGAGGATATCGATGCCATTTTGGATACTACACCCCCTACAAAAAGCGTTTGGCTGTTTTCGGCCACGATGCCTAAAGAGGTAGCTAGAATCGCTAAAAATTATATGACTGACCCATTGGAAGTTTCAATCGGGCATAAAAATCAGAGCAACGAAAATATTGATCACATTTATTACCTGGTTAAGGAGAGGGATCGTTATGAAGCAGTA
>Ga0206679_10002739_pt1 | contig 13843 bp, 15 predicted proteins | sample M110012015metaG_FD_155464 | JGI IMG/M metagenome (GOLD analysis project Ga0206679, IMG submission 155464) | Ammonia-oxidizing marine archaeal communities from Monterey Bay, California, United States - M1 100m 12015 | ecosystem: Environmental > Aquatic > Marine > Intertidal zone | place: USA... | reverse complement strand
CTTTCTAGATTCTAGGACTCCAACACTTGCCTTCAGTGTGGTTAAGGGGCTTCTCAACTCGTGGCTCACTTCAGAAGCAAAGCGTGCATCTCGATGAATGCGTTCTTCAAGAGCTCTAGCCATTTCATTAAATGATTCCGATAGTCGATCTAGATCAGGATCACTTTGTCGAATTAATCTTGTGTCTAGACGCCCACCAGCGATAGCTTCGGCTGCTTCTCTTACATTTCTTAGAGGCCGTAATGTACGGCGGCTTATCCACCAGCCGAGAAGTGCAGCAAGAGAAGTGACACCTGCTCCGGCTCCAAAAAGAATTATACGCAGGTCGTCGAGTGTTTCTTCTAGGTCAGTTAGGTCAACTATGGCGAAATATGCTGCATCGAATACTTGAAGTGGAATCCCTAAAACGAGACGAGTTTTGCCGTTAATTTCAGCTCTTAACTGACCGGCTTTGAGTTCTGTAACTCGTTCTAAAATATTCTCTGGAATATCTTCTCTGTCTAGTTCTTGTGAAGGGAGCCAGTGATTACCAATCCTTATTAATCGTTGACTTCCTTCGATTTTTGTCATTGAATCTACAATCGATGGTAGGTCTTCTACAGAAGAGTCTGGTGTTAGCTGATTTGATAAACGTGTGGCATTGGTCGAAGCAAAAGCTGATGCAGCGGTTTCACGGCTATCGATGAGTTGTTGCCTGGTAAGGACAAGAGTTACTCCCGAAAGTCCGATTGATACGAGCAAACCGCCGACTGCGAAGAAGAGGGAAATCCTAGTTCTCAGACCTAGTTTCAGTTTGTAAGAAAGAGTTTCGGTTTGATCATTCTTTTCATTTGGCATTGGTTAGTTAACACTTTTAACCGACATTAAAACTGGGTTTTGAGCTTGTAACCCAATCCTCTTACGGTGACCACGTATTTTGGATTTGCGGGATCCATTTCGATTTTTGTTCGTAGACGTCTAACGTGTACGTCTACAAGTCGACTATCTCCGAAATAGTCATATCCCCAAACTCGTTCCAGTAAATCTTCGCGACTTAGAACTTTTCCAGAGTTGGTAGCTAGTTCGATCAGAAGTTTAAATTCGGTGCGCGTTAGATGAACTTCCTTACCGTTAACGCGGACCATCCCTTCATCGGCAATTATTTCAAGTTGGTCAAATAGAAAATTTGATGTTGAACCTATTGTCTTAGATCTTCTAAGAAGTGCTCTAACGCGTGCAGCTAATTCCTTTTGGTCAAAAGGTTTCCTCAGATAATCATCTGCTCCTGCTTCTAGGCCGGCCACAACATCATGGCTATCTAAGCGGGCGGTAACCATAACGATTGGGACGTCACCTAAACGCCGTATTCTTCGACAGACTTCAAATCCGTCGATCCCCGGAAGCATAATATCTATCAACACGACATCACTGGGCTGTCTCGAAAATGAAGCCAAAGCATCTTCACCATTGGAAGTTTCTTCAACCTCCCAGCCTTCCTCTTGAAGAGCTAGACTGACGGCAGTTCGAATTCTTTCGTCATCTTCTACTGTAAGAATTCTTACACTCATACTTTAATGTTGCCTCATTTCTTGGATAGTTGCGGCATTTTGTAGAAATTGAAATTTTTCTCTGTTTTTATTTTAGAAAGTGAACTGGTTTTAAAAGGGTTTTTTGAATATTTATAAAATAGTTATGAATAATCTACCTGACTGGTTATTAGTAATTCCACTACTTGATCTATTAGATATTTAGAGGAAGCTACTGTAATTGAGTTCTCAGAAATATCTGAAGAGCTTTTTAATACATTTACTTCAGGTTGGCTGTAGTCGCCCGATTGTGAAGGATTGATCACCATCAGTATGCCTCCAGCATTTTTCACAAGAGCATGACCCGCTGAAATGTCCCACGGGGATAGTCCATGTTCAAAAAATGCGTCGACCCGACCGCAAGCTACTGATGCGAGGTCAAATGCAGCTCCACCGATCCGACGGATGTCTCTAATTTTTGGCAAAATTCCAACCAGGTTTTTAGCTTGAGTGCCTCTAAATTCAGATTTGTAAGAGAAGCCTGTAGCGATTAATGCATTGGAGAGTTCATTTGTTTTACTTACTTCAACTTCTCTACCATTGCAGGTTGTTCCGTGGGAAGATGAAGCACTAAATAACTCATTTAGTAAAGGGGCGTATATCGCTCCAACTTTTGTTTCCTTGTCGATTTCAACTCCTACTGATACTGAAAACCCAGGGTGACTGTAAACAAAGTTTGTTGTTCCATCTATTGGGTCGATAAACCATCGGATATTGTTCTTCCCTTTTATGTAAGTCCCCTCTTCACAGATAATTTCATCGTTTGGTCTGCGAGAAGTGATGTATTTTGTGATCTTTTTTTCTGACCATTCATCAATTTCAGTTACAAGGTCAGTAGCAGAACTCTTGGAAGTTAATGTGTGGCTTTCGCCGAGTCTTTTGGCGATTTTTTTACCTGTTCGTTTAGCAATATTGGAGGCAAGGGTTCTTAAGTCTTCTTCGATTGATTTATTACTCAACTGGAAATCTTTCACGCGCCGACTGCTGACGCTCGGTTGTCTTCCATTCGGACATAGCTTTAAGGGCCAGATTCGCAACCACAGAGACACCACCAGCAGCCAGTAAGGCAGAACTTAGACCTATGAAACCGGAAAGTGTCTCACATTGATTTTGACACTGTAAATCCGTAACTGCGTATCCAACCAGACCTCCGCATAATCCGGAAACAGTAATTGCAGTAATCGCCATAATTCTTGCTTTCACCGAGGGGGCTGAAGAAGTGGACATATAAATTAATACTCCTGATTCTGCATTATCGAGTAGGTGCTAACTTTAGATTATAGGTCAAAGTAACTACTTAATTAGGTGAACAATATTGATATGAAAAATGAATCCTTTCGAAACTGGTCGGTTGTGGGGGGGCTTATTCGAAAAGACTCTAAAATTTTATTGGTCGCTAATCGACGCAGGGGCAAGTTGCACCGTGGAAAAAGAGGTGGAATAGATTGGACTCCACCCGGAGGTGTGATTGACGAGGGTGAAAGTGCAATCGAAGCTCTGGAACGTGAAGTGTATGAAGAGACTGGATTGCAAGCATCAACTTGGTCCGAGTTGGTTTATGGAGTGTCTGTAAATTTTCTTAAACAGGACATGGCTCTACAGGTCGAGGTTTTTGAAGCGATTGAGTGGACTGGTTCGTTAGTTATAAATGATCCAGATTTGATTGTTGAAGAAGCTGAATTTTTTTCTGAAAAAGCTTGTGAAGTTCGATTAAAAAACTCTCCAGTTTGGGTTAGAGAACCAGTACTTGCATATCTAAAAGGAGAGATACCCTCCGAAAAAAGTTTTACCTATACAGCTGTATCTGACAAGGCTGGCAACATGATCGTGGAACGCAAGTAGTGACAACCTCAATACTCCATGTAGACATGGATGCGTTCTTTGCTTCAGTTGAATTGCTTCGCTATCCGGAATTGGTAGGTAAGCCTGTTGTAGTAGGAGGAAGTGGAAATCGTGGTGTTGTAGCCGCGGCTTCTTATGAGGCGCGCTCCTACGGAATTTATTCTGCTATGTCATCCAGAAGAGCTAAAAGACTCTGTAGGGACTTGGTATTCATTTCTGGAGATTACGAATTCTATGTTCAGGTGAGTGAAAGAATTATGAATATTCTCAAAAGTTTTACTCCGCTGGTTGAACCATTGTCTCTGGATGAAGCTTTTTTAGATATTGGAGGAGTGCGGAGAGTTCATGGAGAACCTAAATCAATTGCTTACAAAATCCGAGATGCGATATATGAAGAAGAAGGTCTTAGATGCAGTGTTGGAGGGTCTGTAAATAAGTTTTTGGCAAAACTCTCGAGTGAGAATGCAAAACCGAAAGTAGGGCCACGAGGTCCTGTATATGGTGAGAGTGTTTTCCTTCTTGATGAAGACAAAATAGAAATTTTTTTAGATCCACTTCCTGTTAATGCAATTTGGGGTGTAGGACCTAAAACTCATAAAAAGTTAACTGATCTAGGAATAGAGACTGTGGGGGAACTTAGTCGAGTTTCTGAAGGGAGTTTGGTTTCGAGCCTAGGGAAAGCAGCTGGTCAACAACTTTGGCGTCTAGCTAGAGGTATTGACAATCGAAATGTAGTCGTAGAGCAGGAAGCTAAATCTATTGGACATGAGGAAACATTTTCGAAGGACTTAACAAGTCGAGAAGACCTAGAACGCGAGTTGGTTCGATTGGTTGATTCTGTTTCATGGCGCTTAAGGAAATCTGAAAAGAAATGCCGCACAGTTTCTTTAAAGATCCGTTATTCAGACTTCACTACTTTTTCTCGCTCATATACCTTTCCGGACCCCACTTCTCTTTCTTCTACAGTGTTGGAAGAAGCTAAGAAGTTGCTTGGTGCGGTGGACCTAAGACATGGAGTCAGACTTCTTGGAATTTCTGTGACAAATTTCGATAAAAGCTTCGGAGAGCAACTTAAATTTTCTGAAAATACCCATTCCAATCGGAAAAATACTGAAGATGCTGTCGATTTGATTCGAGACCGGTTCGGTGTGGCATCAATTGGGCCGGCGAGCATACTCAGTTCCAATGGGATGCGCATTAAAAGAAAAGGAGAACAGCAGTGGGGTCCAGATGAAAATTCAAATGATTGAATTAGGAAGGGTGACTTTTTGATAGGTGTTATGCCTTGATTAACAGTTAGAATTTTATTTATAGATATTTACACGGGTAGGAGAGTTGGATAGATGCCACTTTCAGAAGATGAAGAGAAGATTCTTCTTGAAATAGAGGAAAGTCTTTACGAGAGTGATCCTGAATTAGCGCGTGAAGTTTCCGAAACTACTGTTTACACAAAGTCACTCAAAAATTTGAAATGGTCGGTTTTAGTTTTTTTTATCGGAGTGGTTTGCATGCTCCTAACGTTGTCTATTTCTTTCGTAGTTGCGTTTCTCGCGTTTCTACTGATGTTATTTTCAGCACTTGCAATTGAAAGAAATGCCAGAAACCTCGGTCGAACTGGTATTCAACAAGCATCTCAATCTTCAATGTGGAGTGAAAAAGGTATCAAATTGGGAGACTCATCACAGAAGTTTCGAGATTTGATGAAAGAGCGTTTCCGTCGCGATAATCTCGGTTGAAATTATGAAGGGGAATGTTAGTGAAGGATATTCTCGCATTAGATGTAGGTGCAACTAAACTTGCCGCAGCCCGAGTCACTTTGGATGGCGTGATTAAAAAACGGTCTTCAACCTCCACACAGTCCAGCGATGGGGAAGAGTTATTTCAGAAACTGGTTTCTTTGTCTGAAGCAGTTTTAGAAGGAATAGAGGTCGATGGTTGTGGAGTGGGAAGCGCTGGGCCTATGACGAATAATGGAGAGGAGATATCTCCATTAAACATTCCCCAATGGCGAAACTTTCCGTTGCGGTCGAAATTATCAGAAGCTCTCGATATGCCAGTAGTCCTCGATAATGATGCTAAAGCAATTGCTCTAGGGGAGGGCTGGGTAGGGGCAGCTTCCGGTTATAAAAATTATTTAGCGATGGTAGTTTCTACTGGAATCGGTGGCGGGTTTGTAATCGATGGAAAGCTCTTGAATGGAGAAGCGGGGAATGCGGGTCATATAGGACATATAAATGTTGAATCCGGTGGTCCTCTATGTGTATGTGGTAGCAGTGGTTGTCTCGAAGCGGTTGCTTCAGGTGGTGCAATAGAAAAAGAAACAGGTATGCCCGCTGAAGAAGCATCAGAAGAGGTAAAAGCACGTTGTGGCCATTATGTTGGAAAAGCTATTTCGATAGCCGTTAACCTGCTCAATATCCCTACAGTATTAATAGGAGGTTCGGTTGCTTTAGGGTTCGGACCTATCTTTCTTAATCAAGTTCGTTCAACTGCAGCAAGTTTTTGTGGTCTTGATTTTACAAAAAATCTGGAAATAAATTTTGCAAGCCTTAAAGATGAAGCTCCTTTGATTGGAGCTGCTGCGGTTTGGCTGAACACTAAAGGTAGTAATTAATGTTGAAAGTCAAGTGGTTGCTCAAGCTTTTGTTTGCCCTGCTGCGTAAACCTTCGTTATGGCTTACAAGCATAAGGCAGATTTTTATTCTCGCTAAAAGTAGATGGCCATTGATTCCTCCTTTTTTGCCATTTCCTAGTAACGATTTTTTGGAATTCAGAATTATTACTTACCAGGGCGAGTCAGAAAAGCTGCCAGAAGTTGATGTTGTTATCACATGGCTTACATGGGTAGCAGATTTAGAAAAATCAAAGATTTAATCACGTGGGAAGCTGGAATATTAAAAGACCTGAAGGAAGTGTCGCTGACAGGCATCTAACATTTCCTACTTTTGAGTCTCGACAAATAATAATTCATGAGATTGATAAACCAACAATGGTTTTTGGAACTGCGCAGAAAGATATGTCTTTAGAAGTTGCTATCGAATGCGATTATGTTTATAGAAAATCAGGAGGAGGAGCTGTCTTTCTTGAACCCGGTAAAGTTCTATGGGTCGATTTTGTTGTACCGAGAGAAGACCCTCTATGGTGTAACGACATTAGACATTCTTCGGTGTGGCTTGGTGAACTTTGGGTAAGAGCAATGAAAAATATTGGTCTTAATGGAAAAGTTCATAATGAAGAAATCCGAAAAACGGAACTCTCTCGACTCGTATGCTTTGCAGGGCTAGCAACTGGTGAGGTTACGGTTTCGGGAAAAAAAGCTGTTGGTATTAGTCAAAGGCGAACTCGAGAAGGGGCATGGTTTCAGTGCGCTGCATTGTTTTCCTGGCCTGCGGAACGAATTGCTCAGCTACTTCAAATGGAACCAACAAAAAAGGTTGTTGATGATTTACTTGAATTGGCAGCTCCTATTAGAGCAGATCCAGATGAGTTACTGCTCTCACTCATAAAAAGCCTTAATTAGAACCTATTAAGCCGCAATAAATCATGAAAATTGATTAAATCTCTCCTAATTGGCGCGCCTATTGACAAAAGTGGGGTGTTATACTAGAAATGTGGAGGAAAATGGGGCGAAATGGGAAGTATTTCTTTTCACTTGTTTTCTAGCAAATTTTTAATACAGGTAGAAAAAGGAAAACAGAATGCTTTTTGTCGGAACACATGAACATTCACTCGATGAAAAAGGACGTGTCGTTCTTCCCGCAAAGTTCCGATCTCGCTTTTCTGCAGAAGCGTTTATTGCACCTGCTGCTAATTGCATTGCAATTTATACGCCTGAAGCTTTTGCAGAAATGGTGTCACGACTTCAAACGCAAGTCCAGGAGGGAAGTGTCGAACCCAAAATACTTAGACGACTTGCAGCTAGTTCTGATGAACAGCGCATAGATAGTCAAGGCAGATTGAGTATCCCACAACGTTTACGTGAATTTGCTTCTTTAGAGAATGAGGCACTTCTCTGTGGAGCAATCACGCACATAGAGATTTGGAACCCGGATGACTGGGAAGGAATGGCAGATGATCTCGACAGATCTTTAGCTGACACTTTCTGGCAGGGGGGAGGAATATAACCACTGGTCATTTAAGTATCGCAATCTTCCGATTATGGATCGTTCTCCGGATAGCAGATGGAAGGCCCCTCCTCCACCTCCTCCCATCAAGTTCTTTAGGAGAAATTCTTAAGTTTGGTTATTCGGGGAACGGTCGATAGTCGGAAAATATTTCAAAGGTAATTAAGTGAACAATAAATTAACTTCAAACTTTAAACATCAGGCAGTGATGATGGGCGAAGTGCTTGATGTGGTTGAAAATATTCCACCTGGGGTTTTCATCGATGCAACGCTTGGCGGAGCTTCACATTCAGAAGAAATACTTGAGAGACGCACTGATATTGAACTTGTTGCCATTGATCGCGACCATTTAGCATTAGAGGCAGCGCACAGCAGGCTTGAAAGGTTTTCGGAAAGAGTTAGATTTTTTCATAACTCTTTTTCTTCATTGGAGAAAATATTCAATGAAGAAAATATTCCTTTAATTTCTGGGTTTCTTTTCGATTTAGGTGTTTCTTCACCCCAGCTAGATAATGCGGAACGAGGTTTCAGTTATCGCTTTGACGGTCCTCTAGATATGAGAATGGATATTCGTCAGGAAAGAACAGCTTCTTATTTATTGAATAATTCAGATAAGTCTGAACTGCAGAGAATAATAGAGAAGAATTCTGACGAAAGATTTGCAGCGCGCATAGCTGGTTCAATTGTTAGGAATCGTCCAATCAGCAGCACTTTAGAATTTGCTGAGTTGGTTAAAAATGCTATTCCAGCGGCAGCGAGAAGGAGAGGTGGACATCCCGCTAAAAGAACTTTTCAAGCAATCCGCATGGAAGTCAATCAGGAACGCGAAGAGTTGATTCAAGGAGTGACCGCTTCGATCAACCGATTACAACCGAAGGGATGTGGAATAGTTATTTCTTACCACTCTGGTGAAGATCGGATAGTCAAGGAACTATTTAGAAATGTGGTTACTGGTGGTTGCGCTTGTCCGAACAAACTTCCGTGTGTCTGTGGTGCAGTCTCAAAAGGCCGGTTGCCTCATTCAGGTTTGACTCCTTCAAAGGAAGAAATAAAAGAAAATAGACGAGCAAAGAGTGCTCGAATGAGAGTTTTGGAGAGCTTATGACTGTCACGGTTGATCTTCCAATTTCTCAAAAAAAGATAGTTGGAACTGAAACGCGAAGAGAAAAAACTGGAATCACTTTCCCAGTTTTTCTAGGCGTGGCTATTTCCTTCATTCTTCTACTTTCAGTAGCGGGTTCACATACTTTCCTAGTTTCTGTTCAACATGAAGTTGATTCTCTTCAGAAGCAAATAACAGAAGGAATGGGTAATTCAAGGGAACTGCGGATTGAGGTAACTGAATTGAAGAATACAGAAAGAATTCTTTCTGCAGCCGAAGGGCGTTTAAATATGTTGCCGCCGCCCAATAGAAAACAATTACGACCAATTTTCGAACTGCCTCCGCCGTTGAATAATCCTTTCAGGCGACCAAGTTGATGTTCAATAAAAAGAAAAACTCGGGAAAAAAATCCATGACCTCTCCATTGAAAAGTTTTTTTCGGAGGTCTATTTTTGTTGGTTGTGTGATGATTCTAATTTCTGGAGGTCTGGTTTGGAGATTGGTACATTTTCAAATATTAGATTCCGAGCGTTATATAGCTCATGGAGCGAGTCAGAGAATGAAGACAGAAGAAGTACTTGCTCAACGAGGGTCAATACTTGATAGACATGGAGTTGATTTGGCAATTTCTGTTCCAAGAAATTCTTTAGTTGCTAACGCAAAACTTGTTCAAGACCCAGTACAAACTGCCAAAGCTTTAGTTCAGATTTTAGGTGGGGATTTGACGGAACTAGAAAATAAATTGAACAGTGGAAAAGAATTCGTATACCTATTTCGACAAGTAGAAGAACGTTTTGTAGATGCAGTTTTATCATTGAAGCTTTCGGGCATTTATACCGAAAAAGAACAGAGTCGAGTTAGGCCGGATGGGGATGCTGTACTTGCGATCATTGGAAGAACAGATATCGATGGAAACGGTATAAGTGGTTTAGAAAAATCTTATAACGAATATCTATCTGGTAAGAATGGAGTGCAAAGAGTTGAGCGCGGCCCTAGAGGGTCAACGATTCCAGGGGGAGAGTATTCTCTAGAGCCAGCTGTGAATGGTAAAACAATTGTCTCAACTTTAGATCGCTCTCTTCAATTTGAAGCTGAGACAATTTTGGTTTCTGGAGTTGAGAAAGCAGGAGGTAAGGCGGGCCTATTGGTAGCAATGAGACCATCTACGGGCGAAGTACTTGCCTCAGTGGCGGTGGAACGAAATCCGGACGGGAAGCTCCACCAAATTACTGAACATCGAAGTGCAACATGGACTTTTGAACCAGGTTCAATAATGAAGCCATTGACCTTTTCTGCAGTTATGGATGCTGGTGTGGCTTCCACTGATTCAGTTAGGAAAGTGGCAGATGAGATACATGTTCATGACTCCGACTTTTCAGACTGGTTTGACCATGATGAAACAGACTGGTCAGTTTCTGAGATTCTTTTCAGATCTTCGAATGTCGGAACTATTCTCTGGGCTCAAGAAATTGGGCCATCACTTTTGCATAACAAGTTGCAAAAATTTGGCATTGGAAGAAAAAGTGAATTGAATTTTCCCGGTGAAGCGAATGGAATTCTTCTTCCGGTTGAAAAGTGGTCAGGAACTTCTTTGCCGACTATAGCTATCGGACAAGGGGTCTCTGTTACTCCTATTCAAATGTTGACTGCATATGCAACTATTGCAAATCGTGGATTGAAGCCCGCGCCCACTCTTATACGTGGTATGGGGGATAATGTAGAAATGCCTGTCAATGCATTAAATACTCAGCCTGAAAGAATTATTGAATCACGGACTGCTGAGTCGATAGTTGAAATAATCGAAACAGTGGTGAGTTCGGGTACTGGAAAGAATGCGCAAGTTCCTGGTTACAGGGTTGCAGGGAAGACTGGAACGGCATGGAAACCACAATTAGGTGGTTATGGAGAAGAGGAAGAGGATCGTCGTTACGTGGTAAGTTTCGCTGGATTTTTTCCAGTTGATGATCCTGAAATTGTAGCACTGGTGGTAGTAGACGAACCTTCTGGATCTGCTGACTCTGGAGGAAAAGCGGCTGCTCCAATTTTTGCAGATTTTGCCAAATTTGTAGCGCGACAATTAAGAATCCCATCCGAAAATGAAAAAGTTGACTCCTCTTTTTCGGAACGAGTACTCGCTGTCACACCAGCACAAGCGGAATTGTTGACTACTGAGTTTGATGAATTCCCTATTGAAGAGTTTCCTGAAGAAATTGCAGGATCTCTAGTTGAATAATGCTTTTATCAAACTTGATCGACGACATTGAAGGATTGCTTGATGGTAATCAAGTTGATCCAGAAGTTAAACGTGTTATTCATGACTCGCGTGAGATTATCGAAGGGGATATTTTTTGTTGTCTAAGAGGTGAGACCACTGATGGTCATAATTACATCCAAGAAGCAATTGATTCAGGTGCTTCTGCACTCTTGGCTGAAGAAGTAAGTGGGTTCAATATTCCAACGTTTCTAGTTGAAAATGTTAGAGAAGTCTTACCTCGTATTGCTTCTCGAATTGTTGGTGATCCATCAAAAGAAATAAATGTTGTAGGTGTTACCGGTACTAATGGCAAAACGAGTGTAGTGAGCATGTTGGCTGAGATGTTGCGCACTCACGGAATCCGCACAGCGACAATTGGGACTTTAACGGGAGTGTTAACAACCCCAGAATCTCCGGAACTTCAACGAGAATTGCGTAAATATTGCAGTGACGGAGTCGAAGTAGTTGCGATGGAAGTATCTTCCCATTCCCTTGTTCAGAAGCGAGTGAGTGAAACGAATTTTTCAAGTGTTGCTTTTACGAATCTGAGCCATGATCATCTCGATTTCCATGGAACGATGGAAGATTATTATCTCGCAAAAGGCCTCTTGTTTAGTAGGGAATTCTCAGAAAGAGCGGTTGTTGTAACAGATTCAGAGTATGGGCGTTCTTATTTCGAAAAAGCTCTTTCAAGTGGAATGGAAGTGGAAGCACTTTCAATAAAAAATAGAAATGTCGCATTTACGCAGAAGAGTTCTTCTTTCGATTGGAGGGGGGAAAGGGTAAGCATTCCATTAGGCGGGCCTTTCGCGTTCTCCAATGCACTTGTTTCTGCTGAAATTGCTATTCAACTCGGATTAGGGGTTGCAGAAGTTGTTGCTGGATTGAATTCGTTAAATGGTATTCCTGGTCGATTCGAGCCTTTGGCAATCACGCAAGATAGTTCAGCGATTATTGACTATGCACATACGCCATCTGCACTAGCAGAACTTCTTGAAGGGTGCAGAAAAATAGTCACTGGACGAATTATTCTTGTATTTGGTTGTGGTGGTGAAAGGGATTCGGAAAAACGTCCCCTAATGGGAGAAGTCGCGAGTTTGGGAGCTGATGTGAATATTTTGACAAGCGATAATCCTCGCGGCGAAGACGCAGAAAAAATAATTTCTGAGATTGCTTTTGGTATGACTGTAAAACCGAAAGTTATCGAAGTCGATAGACGAAAGGCCATAGAACAAGCTTTTAATGAAGCTGAATCAGGTGATCTGCTCGTAGTTGCTGGGCGTGGCCATGAGGAATATCAAGAAATTGACGGAAAGAAGATCCCTTTTTCCGATAAGACTGTATTGCTAGATGTTGTTTCAAAAGCATCTTCGCCAGGAGAGCAATGATACGAATTCTTATAGCGGCTGCTATTGCTATGGTTGTTTCTTTGTTTTTAAGTCGAACTTTGGTTTTTTGGTTGACTCGGTTGAAAATTGGACAACCAATTCGTGAAGATGGTCCGGCTGGTCACATCACAAAAGCAGGAACACCAACAATGGGAGGTGTCGGAATTGTGGCCGGCGCTACAGCCGGTTACGTCATTAGTGACTTGTACCACGGTATTTACACTCGAACTGGAATTTTTGTGATGCTGAGCATTCTTGGAGCTGGAGCAGTGGGACTAGTCGACGACTGGATCAAAGTAGTCCGTGAGAGAAACCTTGGTTTAAACAAAAAAACAAAAATGTTTGGACTTTTTCTTGTTGCATTAATTTTCGCCATTTTGATGATCACCTATTCTCCAGTTCATACTAAAATTTCTTTTACTCGTTTTGATTATCCTGGCTGGGAGATCGGCGAAGTTTTGTGGGGCCTATGGGCGATTCTTCTTATTTCAGGATCAGCAAATGCGGTTAACTTAACTGACGGATTAGATGGTTTAGCTGCGGGAGCCGCTATTTTTTGTTTCGGCGCTTTCGGCGTTATTTCATTTTGGCAGTTCCGATACCCCGATTTATATGAGGTCCCACATGCCTTAGATCTTGCAGTAATTTCAGCAGCCATGGCGGGTGCCTGTCTAGGTTTCTTATGGTGGAATTCCGCACCAGCACAGATTTTTATGGGTGACACTGGATCGTTGGCAATTGGAACAGGGCTAGCTGCACTTTCTCTCGCGACAAACACTCAACTTCTTTTACCTATTGTTGCGGGCTTATTTGTTGTAGAAACGCTTTCAGTAATAATCCAAATATTGAGTTTTAGATTTTTTTCTGGGCGAAGAGTTTTCAAAATGGCACCCCTTCATCACCACTTTGAATTATCTGGCTGGCCTGAAACCACTGTTATTGTACGTTTTTGGATGATGTCTGGCTTGTGTACAGCTCTCGGTATAGGCCTGTTTTATGGTGACTCACTTCGCTCCGGAATAGTCGGATTAATTGCCGGTATCTATTGATGGGCGATGAGACTTTAGTGCTCGGATTAGGAATTTCAGGATGCGCCGCGAGCGAGGCGCTTCTCTCACGCGGCTACAAGGTATGTGCTGCAGATGACTCTCCTTCAGAATCTATTAAGGAGTGGTCTAATAAATTGTCACTAGAACTATTCCCAGCTCCTACGACTGATAAATGGGATAATTTCCTTCAAAGATTTTCACAAATTCTCATTAGCCCTGGTATTCCTGATTCACATCCTGTCTTTGGCGCTGCTTCGCGGGTTGGGACGACCATTATCGACGAAGGTGACCTAGCTAATGAATGGGATGACAGACCTCGATGTGCAGTCACTGGAACTAACGGTAAAACAACAGTTGTAACACTTGTTACGGAGATGCTTAACCGGTCGGGTGTCAATGCTGTTGCGGCTGGCAACTTGGAAAAGCCAGTGGTGACAGCGATAGAAGATAGTTCAGCGGATTGCTTTGTGATTGAGGCATCATCTTTTCGGCTTGCTCATTCTCTTGAGTTCAAAGCAT
>Ga0206679_10002734_pt1 | contig 13858 bp, 14 predicted proteins | sample M110012015metaG_FD_155464 | JGI IMG/M metagenome (GOLD analysis project Ga0206679, IMG submission 155464) | Ammonia-oxidizing marine archaeal communities from Monterey Bay, California, United States - M1 100m 12015 | ecosystem: Environmental > Aquatic > Marine > Intertidal zone | place: USA... | reverse complement strand
CAAAAGAAAGTAGGCAAGGTATTGCTGATTAAGTAACTATCTTTTACACCTAAAATGTTTGTAGATAGGGTAGTGAAACAAACAGTCATCTAGGTTTTGTCCGCAACAGATATTATGTACCATTAATGGTGTTCCGACTTCCGTTTTTAGGTGCGTAACAATACCGATATGGTCTATTTTCCCACCAAGTTTCTAATAAAAAATATCTCCTGGCTTATAATCATCAGAATTATCAGTTACCTTATCTTAACGAGAGGATTAAGAAATATATTGTTTAACTTAAATTTATCTTAAATCGATAACCTCTACTCCTGGGTGATTTTTCTTTTTAAAGATAAAAGTACTTTCCGGAATCCCAGAGTTCGTAACAAACTTATTTATAGTGTATGTAGTAATTCCACCATCTCTGTCGTAAAGTTTAATGGATGTAAGTTCGGTTTTTTCTGCATCAATATTAAGTGTGAATTTAATTATAGTACCACTTTTTTCTGGGTACAGATTTATACTATGTACTCTTTTATTACCTTCCGAACTAGCACCTTTATACTCATATTTATATCCTTTTTCATAGATTGTAAATATGTTAGATGGATTCATTTCATCATCAGGATCGTTTTCCATTATTTGTACTTCTGGTACATCCTTCATAAAATACCAAAGTGTTTCTCCATTGTTAATAATCGAAAGGTCTGATGACATATCTAATTTGTACATATCCTCTTTTATCCATATTTCCCCTTCTGAGTTTTCATCTATCTCTTGTGATGAGTTGGAGAAATTAAAATTAAATTTAGTATAAATATCTGTATAAGATTTACTTTTTTCGGATAGCTGATCTAAAATTTGTTTTGCTACTTCATCTTGCCCAAAAGAGTTAAAGGTTGTAATAATTATTGATATAAATACAGAAAGTATTTTATTCATTACTATTTAAATTATTTAAGAGTTCATCTAATTCCATTTCACTTTTAACAAGTACTTGTCTGGCTTTACTACCTTCAAAAGGACCAACCACACCAGCAGCTTCTAGTTCATCAATTATTCTCCCTGCTCTGTTGTATCCAATCTTCATTCTTCTTTGTATGTTTGATGTACTACCAGTCTGCATACTGACTACCAAACGAGCAGCATCATCAAATAGTACGTCTCTGTTATCTAAATCTGCATCATTTCCTGTTCCTTCCGTATCACCAACATATTCTGGTAATAAATAAGCATCCGGATACGCTCTTTGGCTTCCTATAAAATCACAAATCTTTTCTACTTCCGGAGTGTCAATAAAAGCACACTGCAAACGTACTAAATCATTTCCGCTTGAGATAAGCATATCTCCCTTACCTATAAGCTGATCAGCACCACCAGAATCTAATATTGTTCTGGAGTCAATTCTGGATGTTACTCTAAATGCAGCTCTTGCAGGGAAATTTGCTTTTATAATACCTGTAATAACATTAACGGAAGGCCTTTGCGTAGCAACAATTAAATGTATTCCAATAGCTCTTGCCAGCTGAGCTAACCTTGCAATTGGAGTTTCTATCTCCTTACCTGCAGTCATAATTAGGTCGGCAAATTCATCAATTACTAAAACAATATATGGTAAATATCTATGTCCGTCATTTGGATTTAGCTTACGAGCAATAAACTTTTTGTTATACTCTTTTAAGTTCCTGCACATAGCATTTTTAAGTAGTTCGTACCTTTGATCCATCTCAATACAAAGGGAGTTTACTGTGTTTACTACCTTTTTTGTGTCGGTAATAATAGCTTCTTCTGTGTCTGGTAATTTTGCCAGAAAATGTCTTTCAATTTTATTAAAAAGAGTAAGTTCTACCTTTTTTGGGTCAACTAAAACAAACTTTACTTGGCTTGGGTGTTTCTTGTAAAGTAAGGAAGTAAGTATGGCATTTAATCCAACAGATTTACCTTGTCCTGTAGCGCCTGCCATTAATAAGTGTGGCATTTTTGCCAAATCCACAACAAATGTTTCGTTTGATATTGTTTTACCAAAAGCAATAGGTAAATCCATGTTACTATTTTGGAATTTCTCGGATTTCAGAACAGTACTCATTGATACTGTAGTGGCATCATTGTTCGGAACTTCAATACCAATTGTACCTCTCCCAGGAATAGGAGCGATAATTCTAATTCCTATAGCTGCCAAACTAAGTGCAATGTCATCTTCTAGGTTTTTAATTTTAGATATTTTCACTCCTGCTTCTGGTACAATTTCATAAAGTGTGATTGTTGGTCCAATTGTTGCAGAAATAGAAGCAATGCCAATTTTGTAATTTGCTAGTGTATCAACAATTTTTTGTTTGTTTGCTTCTAGTTCTTCTTTGTCTATATTTATCTCTCCACTACCATAATTATTTAGTAAATCTGTAGTAGGGAATTTGTAAGATGATAATTCTAAAGTAGGGTCGAAATCTCCTAATTCTTTTAATTTTTTTTGTATTTCTGTTTCTTCTAAAGTTTCTTCCTCCTCTATTTTGTTTATGCTGACACCCAAATCTTCACCTTCTTTTTTAGGGGGTTCTGTAGGTTTTGGTGGAGTAATTTCTGCTATTGTTGGTTGAATAGCTTCTTTTACTTTTAACTCAGTTTTTGGTTTTACTTCTGTAGGTCTTATAGTTTCTGTTACTTCTTCAATCGTTTCAATTTTTCTCTCTTTATTTTTTTGTGGCTTTAAACTATTTATAAAATCAATTATTTTCTTAGGAGTGATGTTAAACTTTAAAGTTAAGAAAATAAGGAAGGTTGTAATAAGTAATAGTGTTGTTCCTATTGAACCTAAAACTGAATTTAAAAAATCAGAGCTAACTAATCCTGATCCTCCTGCAAAAACCTGAGATTCGAATGTGTGATATATAAATACAGGAGTCCAAATAAGTATCCATATTGATTGACGAATAAACTTTTTTAAAGAAATAAGATGATATCCTAATAACTGAACTCCAGAGAAAAATAAGAATAACGGTATGACATACGCACTTATTCCGAAACAAACATAAACAAATAAATATGAAAATAACGCACCGAATTTCCCAAGGGAATTATGAATTGTTATTTCAGAGTTGGTTAGCACAGAAAACCATGAATTGTTTTTTACAATATCATAATCTTCTTTCCAATTAAAAAATGAGGAACTAAAGGATATCAGAAAGTATACTGAAAACAGAATAAATATAAATCCGAAAACTTTCTGATTGTTTTCATTTTTAAAGAGTTCTTTAAAGTTTTCAAATCCTTCTGATTTTTTATTTTTAGTTAGGATAGTTTTTTTCTTTGTCATAATCTCATCAAAAATACAAATACTATCTTAATTTCTACTTTTACTTTACTTTACATATTAGCACGCTTTTGTTAATAAAAGTTGAATCCTTTTTCTTTTATAATATAAACATTAAATACTTAAGTTTGCAATCTTATAATGATAGATATTAACATACATAATGAATCTTCTGAATTAGAAATTGTAGTATTAGGAATTCCTGATGAATTTGGAGGATCTCCTAAACTAGAAGAATGCTATGATCCGAAATCAAAACAACATGTAGTTAACGGGACATTTCCTTTGCAAAAAGACATCAGTAAAGAGATGAATGAGTTTTTGGAAGCTCTTGAAAAATATAATGTAAAAGTATTACGACCAAAAAATATTGAGGGATTAAATCAGGTTTTTGTAAGAGATATTTCTTTTGCAATAGAGGATAAACTTATTGTACCAAATATTATTGAGGATAGAAAAAAGGAATTAGAAGCTATCTCACATATTTATTCTGATATAAATGAAGATAAAATTATCAGAATGCCAGAAAATGCCAGAGCAGAAGGTGGTGATGTAATGCCATGGAATAATTATATTTTTGTGGGATATTCTGAAAAGGAAGATTTTGATAAATATAAAGTTGCTAGGACAAATACAGAGGGAGTAAATTTTTTAAAAGATCATTTCCCGGATAAAGAAATAAAATCATTCGAATTAAATAAATCTGATACAGACCCAAAAGAAAATGCTTTACATTTGGATTGTTGTTTTCAACCAATTGGAACAGAAAGTGCAATTATGTATAAAGGTGGTTTTAAGTATGAAGAAGATATAGATTTTTTAGTAAATTTGTTTTCGGAAGAAAACATTATTTTCATTACTAAAGAGGAAATGTATAATATGAATTCAAATATTTTTTCAATTTCTGAAAAAGTTATTGTATCAGAAAAAGGATTTACAAGATTAAACAATAACTTAAGAAAAAGAGGGTTTGTTGTTGAGGAAATACAATACTCAGAAACAGCAAAAATGGAAGGACTTTTAAGATGCTCAACAATGCCATTAAAAAGAAAATGAAACAGATTACAAATAATATAATGATGATAAAGCCAGTCGCGTTTCGTTACAACGAACAAACAGCTGTAAATAATTATTATCAAAAGGTTTTAGATAATTTAACTCCTGAACAAACGCAGGAAAATGCTCTTTCAGAATTTAATAATTTTGTAAAAATTCTAGAAGAAAAAAGCATAAATGTTATAGTAATTGAAGACACAAAAACTCCAGATACACCTGATTCTATTTTCCCAAATAATTGGGTTTCTTTTCATGAAAGTGGAAATATTGCCTTATACCCAATGTGTGCTGAAAATAGGAGAGATGAAAGGAGAGAAGATATTTTTGATATTTTGGTTGATGACTATAATTTTGAAATAAATTATCTGAAAGATTTTACTGAATTTGAAAATCACGATAAGTTTTTAGAAGGAACAGGAAGCATGGTTTTGGATAGAGAAAACAAGATTTGTTATGCTGCTATTTCTGTCCGTACGGATGAGCAAGCAGTTTTGCAATGGTGTGATGTTTTCGGATACACTCCGGTTTGTTTTGCTGCAAATCAGGATGTAGAAGGAGAAAGAATGGAAATTTACCATACAAATGTTATGATGTGTGTGGCAGATAAATATGCAATTGTTTGTTTGGATACAGTTGACTATTCTGATGAAAGAAGATGGCTTAAAAGTTCATTAGAAGGAAGTGGAAAGGAAATAATTGAAATAACTGAAGATCAGAAACATAGGTTTGCTGGTAATATGTTACAACTTCTGGGAGATGAGAAATACTTGGTTATGTCCAAATCTGCACATGAAAGTTTAAGTAAAGAACAAATAGATAAAATAGAAAGATATAATCCAATTATATCTAGTTCGTTAGACACAATAGAGGCATGTGGAGGTGGTAGTGCCAGATGTATGATGGCGGAAATATTTTTACCAATACAAAAATAATGATAGAACAAATTTTACATACTGAAATAGAAAAATGTTTATCAGATTTATATTCTGAGAAAGGAAATATTCAGTTTCAGAAAACCAGAAAAGAATTTGATGGAGATATTACTTTGGTTGTTTTTCCTTTATTAAGAATATCAAAAAAAGGACCAGAACAAACTGCAGAAGAAATAGGTGTTTACTTAAAAGAGAAAGTATCTGAAGTTTCTGATTTTAATGTATTAAAAGGATTCTTAAATTTAAGTATTTCCCCTGAATTTTGGTTTAATCAGTTTCTGTCTGCTTATAAAACTACCAATTACGGAATTGTTGAAGTTCAGGAAGACTCTCCCACATATTTGGTGGAATATTGTTCCCCAAACACCAACAAACCTTTACATTTAGGACATATCAGAAATAATCTTTTAGGGTATTCGGTTGCAGAAATTATTAAGGCTTCTGGTAAAAATGTAAAAAAGGTTCAGATTATAAACGATAGGGGAATCCATATTTGTAAATCAATGGTAGCTTGGCAGGATTTTGGAAACGGAGAAACTCCAAAATCTTCAGGCATTAAAGGAGATCATCTGGTAGGAAAATATTATGTAGAGTTTGACAAGCATTACAAAGAAGAAATTGCAGAATTAGTTTCTTCTGGTATGGAACAAAAACAAGCTGAAAAGGAATCTCCTATCTTTAAAAAGGCACAACAAATGCTAATAAAGTGGGAAAATAAAGATGAGGAAGTTATCTCTCTTTGGAAAAAAATGAACGATTGGGTTTATTCTGGTTTTGATGTGACTCACAAAAGATTGGGTGTAGATTTTGATAAAAACTATTACGAAAGTAACACCTATTTACTTGGAAAAAAAGTTGTTGAAATTGGTTTGGAGAAAGGTGTTTTTTATAAGAAAGAAGATGGTTCAGTTTGGATTGATTTATCAGATGATGGTTTAGATGAGAAGATTATATTACGTTCGGATGGAACTGCAGTTTATATGACTCAGGATATTGGTACTGCCATACAACGACATGAAGATTTCGGTTTTTCGAATATGGCTTATACGGTAGGGAACGAGCAAGATTATCATTTTAAAGTTTTATTTTTAATACTTGATAAACTAGGATATGATTGGGCAAAAAGTTGTTATCACCTTTCGTACGGAATGGTTGATTTACCTACTGGAAAAATGAAATCCAGAGAAGGAACGGTGGTAGATGCAGATGATTTGATGCAAGAAATGGTGCAAACTTCAAAATCGATTGCAAAGGATTTAGGGAAGTTAGAAGGTATGTCAGAAAAACAGGCAGATGAGCTTTATGAAATAGTTGGTTTGGGAGCTCTTAAATACTTTATGTTAAAAGTAGATCCGAAAAAACGAATGATGTTTGACCCGAAAGAATCTATTGATTTTAACGGAAATACAGGACCATTTATACAATATACTTTTGCCAGAATTCAGTCGCTTATTGCAAAATATAATTCTGAAATATCAGATATTAAATTTGTAGAAATAAATAAGGAAGAACAAACTTTGATAAAACAAATTTTAGACTTCCCGAATGCAATTCAGGAGGCGGCTACAAATTATAGCCCTGCAGTTATTGCAAATTATACTTATGATTTGGTAAAAGAATATAATTCTTATTATCAGAATACAACTATTTTAGGTGAGGAAAATGAGGAGATAAAAATGTTTAGAGTTTCTCTTTCGTTTAAAATATCAGAAGTTGTAAAAAACGCCATGAAACTTTTAGGGGTAGAGGTTCCTAACCAGATGTAGTTAATTAATACGTTACATCGTAATATGTCTTTAACTCTTCTAACATTTGTTCTGATTTTCTAATCTCCTCTCCTTTTCTATTTATCTCATTAAAATTAGGACATCCTTCTAAATCTTCTCTTTCCCATTGATTTCTGTGGTAACATTCTTCTATTTCATCCATTTTAGATCTGAATATTTCTATTTCTTTTACAATATCTTGTGGTAATTCATCTTCTGGCACATCTTTATATTCTTGTTGGATGTCAATTCCTCTATCTAGTATTATCCCAGCAGATTCAACTAAATCACAAGGTTCATTTATTTTTGAGAAATCAATATCTTCTATGTTAGAATTTCCGCAAGCAAATATTAATGAGACAAATAATAATAAAGATAATTTTTTCATAATGCTTAGTTTTTTTACAAATATAGTTATTTTATATATTACTTAGAATTTCTCCTTCTCTTTTTCTCCTCAATAATATTAGTAAGTTCTCTCCCCATTTGCCCTGCAATAGAAGTGTTTTCTTCTGCACGTCTTATAAGGTAGGGTAAGACATCTTTTACCGGTCCATAAGGAACATATTTAGCTACATTAAATCCTGAATTAGCAATATTGTAACTAATATGATCACTCATTCCTAATAGTTGAGAAAAAAAGATTCTTTTATCTCCTTTTTGTATATTGTGTTGCTGCATTAAATCCATTAATAGAGCGGAACTTTCCTCATTGTGTGTTCCGGCACAAACAGATATTCTATCAATATTTTCCAAGCAAATTCTAAGCGCTTTGTTGTAATCTGTATCCGTGTTTTCTTTTATAGTATGAACAGGACAAGGGTAGTTTTTCTGTTTCGCTCTTTCAATTTCTTGTTGATGATAGGCTCCTCTCACAAGTTTTAATCCCACAAAATATTTGTTATCTTTTATATCTGAAACTAACTCGTTTAAGTAAGTAATCCTATCGTTTCTATACATTTGTAGGGTGTTGTAAATACAAGCTTCTTCTTTATTGTATTTTCTCATCATTTCCATTGTTATATTGTCAATGGCATTTTGTATCCAACTTTCTTCTGCATCAATAAAAATAGGGACTTTGTTTTCTGCTGCTGTTCTACAAATATTTTCTATTCTGGATAAAAATAATCCTTTTTCTACTTCTTCCTTTTTTGTTAAAACAGAATGATCACTCATTTTTTTTAATAAGGAGAAGCTACATAAACCAGTAAACTTGAAAACAGAAAATGGGATACTTTCTTCTTTTTCCGATTTCAATATTGTTCGGATAGTTTCTTCCATTACATGGTTAAAATCTTCCTCCGATTTTTTTCCTTCTGCAGAATAATCTAAAATAGTCCCAATATGAGATTCCCACAATTTATCCATTGACTTTTGGCTGTTTTTTATGGTTGTGCCTCCACAAAAATGTTTAAAAACCGTAGCCTTAATTATAGGAGTGATGGGAAGTTTTAACCACAAACAAATTTTTACAACAGAAGTAAGTAATTTAGAAATTACAGGACTACTAATGGTTTTAAATAGTAGGTGAGCTCTGTTAAGGTCCGAATTACTTTTGTCAGAGAAAGCTACTTCTAAATTGTTAAATTTCATCATTAATTAAATCTGATTTTGTTTGTTGCAAATGTATTAAATTATTCAGAAATTTTTCTGCAAATCATCAATCCATCTCTAACAGGAAGTAATACATTTTCTACTCTTTTATCCTCATTAATTAAGGTATTGTAATCGTCTAATGCTTTGGTTTCTTCATCCATTTCATCTTCTACTACCTTTCCACTCCATAATACATTATCTGCAATTATATATCCTCCTACTTCTAGTTTTTCAAAAACCAAATTGTAATAATTACTGTAGTTTTCTTTATCAGCATCAATAAAAACCAATTGTATTTTGTCTTTTATAGTAGGCAATACATCTACAGCATATCCTTTGTGTTGCTTTATATTTTCTTTGTAATCTGATTTCTGAAAATATTTATCTGCAAAGGCAATATATTCTTCATTTATATCAATGGTGTGTAGTGTTCCGTTTTCCGATAATCCTTCTGATAAGCAAAGTGCAGAATAACCAGTATAAGTTCCTATTTCTACAATGTTTGATGGACGAATCATTTTAGATAACATACTTAATACTCTACCTTGTAAGTGTCCGGAAAGCATTCTGGGTATCATTACTTTTGCCCAAGTTTCTCTATTTAATTCTGCTAATAATTCAGATTCTTTTGTAGTATTATCTGTAGAGTAGTTTGATATTTTTTCTGGTAAAAATTCCATAGTTTTTGGTGTAAAAAAAGCCACATTTCTGTGGCTTTATAATATTAAAAAAGTAATTGATTTTATTTTTCTTTACTACAGCAAGATTTTTTTTGTTCGCTTTTAGAACAAGATTTCTTTTCAGTAGATTTAGAACATTTTGATTTGCTCTTAGAACAGCTTTCTTTTTTTTCTTTACTACAGCAAGATGTTTTTTCTTTACTTTTAGAACAAGATTTCTTCTCCGTTTTTGAACAAGATGTTTTTTCTAAAGATTTCGAACATTTTGTTTCTTTTTTGGAACAAGAAGATTTTTCTGATTTAGAACATTTTGATTTACTTTTAGAACAACTTTTTTTCTTTTCTCCATTACAGCAAGTTCCTTCTTTTTTCTTTTCACAAGTATCGTCACATACTTTCCCTGTTTTAGAACAAACTTTTTCAGTTTTGTTTTCTACTTGTTCTTCTGTTGTAATCTGTGCACTTACACTAGTAATTCCTATAAAAAGGAATGATAATAATACAATTGATAATTTTTTCATTTTCTTATTTTTTTTTAAATAGTTCGACAAATATACTAAATATTAGTAAGTAGCAATTATACTTTGTCCTGCTTTTACAACTTCACCCATTTTTACATTTACTTTTGTACCTACAGGTAAAAACACATCTACTCTAGATCCAAACTTTATAAATCCATATTCATCAGAAGAAGTAGCTACATCTCCCACCTTAGCATAGCTTACAATTCTTCTGGCTACCGCTCCTGCAATTTGTCGGAATAAAACAGATATAGTATCATTTTTTACCACCACTGTACTTCTTTCGTTTAGTAGAGAAGATTTTGGATGCCATGCTACTAAATATTTCCCAGGGTGATATTTAGTGTACTCTACTTTTCCAGAAATAGGATATAACTGATTATGAACATTTAAGGGCGACATAAAAATACTAACTTGTATTCTTTTATCTTTATAGAATTCTATTTCTTCTGTTTCTTCAATTACTACTACTTTTCCGTCACAAGGAGAGTAAACTGTTCCTTCTTTTCTTTCTAGTTTTCTGTTAGGTATTCTGAAAAAGTTCAAGGACATAATAAATAAGAAAGAAGTAAGTGCTGTAATGAAATATGCAAAATAAACATGCGTATATTGGTGTGATAAATAGTTTAAAATAGCGAAAATTATAATTTCGTTTCTTAGGATTTTCATCCCTTCTTTGTGTAGTGTCATTTATAATAATTTTGTTAAAATATATAATACTGGTATTGTAATCATAAAGGCGTCCATTCTATCCAACATTCCTCCATGTCCTGGTATGAAACTTCCAGAATCTTTTACTCCAGCTTTTCTTTTGTAATAAGACTCTATAAAATCTCCTAAAGTTGCGGTGAATGGTAAAATAATACTAATTATTAATACTTCTTGGAAAGATTCGAATTCAAAGTAAGAATAACTTAAGTAAGATGCTAGAATAGTAAAAGTAAATCCCCCTGCAAATCCTTCCCAAGATTTTTTAGGAGAGATAGAGGGCATTATTTTGTGTTTTCCAAATTTCACTCCAAAAAGGTAAGCAAAAGTGTCAAAAGTCCAAGTAAGTATAAACATAAATAGAACTAATTCACGATTAAGTTGGAAAACTAATAATATAGGAGTTAAAACATATAAGCTAGATAGTAAAATATATAGATAAGAAAATTTAATAGTTAATTTCCCCATTTCCCTATTGCAGATCAATCCAATTATTCCAAACAAAATAATAAAAGATTTGTCAGAATAAGAAGTCCCAAACCACATAATAGCAACATATACCGCACCAGAAAGAGCTCTTTTAAGAGTTTCGTTCATTATATAAATTTATTATCTCCTTACTTTCTTCCACATCAGTATCTTTTACATATAATTCAATATTCCCAAAAATAGTATAAGAAGAGTCTTTTTTGTTGATGGATACTGCTGTAATCTCTTTTTCTTCCAAAAGAGTTACCAATAAATCTACTAAATTAGGATTGGTAGAAACAAATATTTTAGTCCAATTTTTCTCCACTATCTGTTTCAGTATTATTGTTCTTTTCTTGTTTTTTTGTTTCTTTCTTCTTCTTTGCTTCCAAATCCATTTCGTTTAGCTTTTCCTCTTCATAACTTTTCCATTGTCTTTCTCCAAAAATACTTTCCAAGTCCGTTTTAAAAATCACTTCATTCTCTAAAAGTGAGGTAGCTAATGCTTCTGCTTTTTCTTTATTGTCTGATAATACTTTTTTAGCTCTTTCGTATTGAGTTTCTACTAATTTAGTTACTTCTTCATCCATTATTCTCGCTCTTTCTTCAGAGTAAGGTTTTGTAAATCCATTGTTTTGTCCAGAAGAATCGTAATAACTAATGTTCCCAATTTTATCACTCATTCCATAAATAGAAATCATAGCATAAGCTTGTTTGGTTACTTTTTCTAAATCAGAGAGTGCTCCAGTTGAAATCTTTCCAAAGAAAATTTCTTCAGCCGCTCTACCTCCCAATGCTGCACACATTTCATCTTCTAATTGTTGAGTCGTAGTAAGTTGCCTTTCTTCTGGTAAATACCATGCTGCTCCTAACGATTTTCCTCTTGGAACAATAGTTACTTTTACAAGAGGAGATGCATATTGTAACATCCAACTTACGGTTGCATGTCCTGCTTCATGAAAAGCAATTGTTTTCTTTTCAATAGGAGAGATGATTTTAGATTTCTTTTCCATACCTCCAATAATTCTATCCATTGCATCTAAAAAATCTTGTTTTCCGATACTCTTTTTTGATTTTCTGGCTGCAATTAGAGCGGCTTCATTACATACGTTTGCTATGTCGGCACCAGAAAAGCCTGGAGTCTGACGAGCAAGGAAGTTTCTATCAATACTTTTTGTTAAAGTAAGTGGTTTTAAGTGTACTTCAAATATTTCTTTTCTTTCTAATAAATCTGGTAAGTCTACATAAATTTGTCTGTCAAATCTTCCCGGACGGATTAAAGCTTTATCTAGTACGTCAGCTCTGTTTGTTGCCGCCATTACAATAACTCCTGTGTTAGTTCCAAAACCATCCATTTCGGTTAAAAGTTGATTTAGAGTATTTTCTCTTTCATCATTCCCACCAGTCATTGCATTTTTACCTCTAGCTCTACCAATAGCGTCAATTTCATCAATAAATATAATAGACGGAGCTTTCTCTTTTGCTTGTTTAAATAGGTCTCGCACTCTACTTGCTCCTACTCCAACAAACATTTCTACAAAATCAGACCCTGATAACGAGAAGAAAGGTACTTTTGCTTCTCCAGCAACTGCTTTAGCGAGTAATGTTTTTCCCGTTCCTGGAGGTCCGATAAGCATTGCTCCTCTTGGTATTTTACCTCCTAGTTTAGTGTATTTTTGTGGAGATTTTAAGAAATCAACAATTTCGGTTATTTCTTCTTTCGCTCCTTCTAATCCAGCTACATCATTAAATGTAATAGATATATCTTCATTATTTATTAGTTTAGCTTTCGACTTTCCTATATTAAATATTTGGCCTCCACCTCCTCCGGTCCCTCCTCCCATTCTTTTCATAATTAAAAACCAAATCCCAATAAAGAAAACCAATGGTAATATCCAACTAAGTACTTCTCCAAACATTTGATTTTCTTGTTTGTAAGATACACTAATTGGATCTAAAGATTCTTCTAAGATAATATTATCAATTTTATTATTTAGGTATTCTGTATCTCCTCCATAGTTGAAAATAAAATGAGGTTTTGATTTGTTTTCATTTTTTATTTCTACTTCAGCATTGCTAGTATTAGTAATAAAAGTAAGAGATTGAACTTCATTGTTTCTTAGTTTACTAAGAAACTCAGTTTGACTTATTTCTTCTCCATTTTTAACGGAAGTAAATTGTAGACCTAAAAAGATTAGAGCTATAACTCCATAAATCCAATAAATTTTAAACCCTCCTAATGGAGAATTACTTTGAGGAGCTTTTTTATTTGGTGTTTTTTTTGATTGCATTTACTTATAAATTTTCAATATTTCTTATTTCGGCATCTCCCCACAAATCTTCTAAATTATAAAATTCTCTTGTTTGTTCCTGAAAAACATGAACCACAATATTCGAATAATCCATTAAAATCCATTCTGAAGTATTTTGACCTTCAGTATGCCATGGTTTTTCTTGTATTTCTTTCGAAACAGTTTTTCTTATACTATCAGAAACAGAAGAAACGTGTGTGTTAGATGTACCGCTACAAATTACAAAATATTTGCAAATTGCAGTTTCAATATTTTTTAAATTTAAGATAGTAATATCTTTTCCTTTTACATCTTGTATCCCTTCAATAATTGTTTCCAATAAGACGTTAGAACTATCTAGTTTTTTTGTGCTCATATTTATTTTTTAAATTGCGACTGCAAAAGTAAGAATTTGTATGGATATTAGCACTCTTATTATGAAAGTAGAATTTAATAAAAATATAATACATTTTAAGGAGATAGAGTCTACAAATGACTTTGCAAATAACTATCTGAAGCAAAATAATTTATCTGAAGCTATTGTTATTACA
>Ga0206679_10002727_pt1 | contig 13875 bp, 13 predicted proteins | sample M110012015metaG_FD_155464 | JGI IMG/M metagenome (GOLD analysis project Ga0206679, IMG submission 155464) | Ammonia-oxidizing marine archaeal communities from Monterey Bay, California, United States - M1 100m 12015 | ecosystem: Environmental > Aquatic > Marine > Intertidal zone | place: USA... | reverse complement strand
TAATCTGAGTTAACAGTATTTCTTCTGCGCCCTTTGAAGCATGAGGTTTAATTACTTTTTCCATTATTCTTCCTTGGTTAACATGGTTTCAATAAACTCTGGTCTATGCATCAAGTAGCCTTGACCTATTTCACAACCTATCTCTAACATGGTCTGTTTTTGTTCTTCTGTTTCTATGCCTTCTCCAATCATTTCTAGAGAGAGGGCTTTACATACTTCAACAACAAAACCTATTAATTTAGAAGTAGTAGAGTCATCAAGTCCGTTTGTAAAATGCTTATCCAATTTAACTACATCAACAGGTAGATCTTTTATGTATCGCAAAGAAGAATACCCTGCACCAAAATCATCGAGAGCTATTTTTATGCCCTTGTCTTTCAATTTTTGTAAAGATTTAGCAGCTTCTTCTGTATTACTTAATTCTGCAGTTTCTGTAACTTCCAATCCAAACTCATCTCTTTTAAAGTTCATTGAATCAGAATAGTTAGCAAAGATTTCACCGAATTCCGGATGCATTACAGTGTGGGCAGAGACATTTAGGTAAACAGTTGCTTCGTCAAGACCGAGTTGGCTTTTTATTTTAAAGAATTCAGAAAGTTTTTTTAATGAAGATAAGACGACTAAAGAAAAGAGACTCTCACCCTCTATTTGAGGAATAATTAAATCATTAGGAATAATTTGACCAAATTCATCTCTCATTCTAAGCAATGCTTCCACCCCAGTAATTTTTCCAGTTTTTAGGTTAAATTGTTTTTGGTAAGCCAAATCTATCCTATCGAACTCGATGCAAGATATTGTTTGCTGTATGGCTTCAAGACCAGTTCGAGAATTACACAGAATCTCTATTAAAAGAAAATTATCAGAATCAGATACCGGAATAACATGCACTCTGGTTCTGATAAAAAATTTAATCTCTCTTAATTGAACCTCTATAGGCGTAGTGTAGGAGCGTGCTATTGGATCCGTGAAGTTAGAACTTTGTAGAGAGGCAACGTCTAACTTAATAATTGATAGTTCTTTTAAGTCTTCAATTCTAAAGATAAATTCAGCCGCTAAATTAGCCCACTTGATGTTTCCTTCCAAGTCATAAATAAGATAAGGGCTTGGATGATGCAGTAAGGATTTAAATAGATAATCTAAATGTTCTTCTTTTTGTTGTGTTTCTAATGCCATCTATTATTTGTTCAGTTTTTAGAAGTTATTTCTTTATCAAGGTTGTCCTCAAGATCATTATCTGCATCTTGAGCATTTAGTTCTTCTTCGGGAATTTCTTCTACCTCTGAAGTTTGCTCAGGAATTTCTCCTATTTCGTTCTGGACCAGTGTCACAAAATCTTTAGGAAAAGTAGGAGCAACCCAAGACCATATCCTCAGGTTTCTTTCGTCTTTTAAAAGGGTCTTGAATGAAGAAAGCATGGCATCCCATTCTGCTTCATCTAACATTCCAAGCGTGTATTGATAATGTTGGCTTTGTCGGCCTCTTAAAATTGCCGTGAAGTGCGTTAAATAGGCAGTTTCCTCAGCATCAGTAAGTTCTTCTCCTGCGCGGATTTTAACTTTTATACGAATTATAATATCTTCAAGCCCCGCCAAAGTTAACCTTTGGTGACTGTCAGCTATGTTTTGTCTGGCATTTGCTCTGGCTACTCTGTTTTGTTCTCTCAATTCAGTCACTAAAAAATAAACAGTAACTAGTACCGTAAATGGACCTACCGTTTGCAAAATAAGTATAATAGTTTCAAATGTCATTACTATTTCCCGTTTCCAGACAACTTTATCAGTTTAGGAGAGTTAGATGCATAAAATTTATATAAAATTTCTTTTGTTCTTTTCCCTTGCGTTAAATCAAAATTTATTCTCTTCTGATATATTTCTTGAGCCTTCAGTGAACTCTCAAGAAGAAATACAGGAAGCCCTTATATTAGCTAACCCAGGAGATACCTTGAAGTTAAGCAAAGGCACATACTATTTTGAAGATGGACTCTCCTTGGATGTTGATAATGTAATAATTGAAGGGGCAGGAATGAACGAAACCATTCTTGATTTTAAAAATCAAATTTCAGGTGCTCAAGGACTCTTGGTAACCTCAGATCGTGTAACTTTAAAAGACTTTACTGTAGCTGATGCTAAAGGTGATGCGATTAAAGTCATTGGAGCTAAAGGGATTTATATGGTTAACCTTAAGACGGAATGGACTGGAGGTCCAAAGAGTACTAATGGAGCCTACGGGCTGTATCCTGTTGAGTCAACAGATGTATTAATTGATGGTTGTATAGCTATTGGCGCTTCAGATGCTGGTATCTATGTAGGTCAATCTAGAAATATTATTGTTAGAAATAGTGTGGCGCAATATAACGTAGCTGGAATAGAAATAGAAAATTCTTATTACGCTGATGTTTATGACAATTTAGCTTCCCATAATACTGGAGGAATATTGGTTTTTGATCTTCCTGATCTTCCCCAACAAGGGGGTCATCATGTTCGTGTTTTTAGGAATAAAGTCCTAGATAACGACACAGATAACTTCGCTCCTGAAGGAAATATCGTAGGAGAAGTTCCAAGAGGTACAGGGATCATTATTCAAGCCAATTCAGATGTTGAAGTATTTGATAACGATATATCAGGAAACGGAACAGTTAATGTATCCATTGTTACTTATTCGAATGAAACACAAGATGAAGACTACAATCCTCATCCAAAATCAATCCAAATTCACGGAAATAGATTTGGAGAAGGGGGCTTCGATCCAGACATTGAAACTGGAGAACTTGCAGCGGCACTATTCGAGTTATCTGGCGGCAACATGCCAGATATCTTTTGGGATGGTGTTCTACCAAATTTCCAGATAATTTTTGGACAACCTGATGAAGAAAGGTTGGTTTTAAGCAATAACGGAGATGCAACTTTTTTAACCATCAGCCCGATTAAATATTTATTACCTTTCTTAGATCCTGTAGAAACAGATATAAGTGAATACGAAGGAAAAATTAAGCCATTAGCAGAAATAACAATCGATAGTTTCTAAATTCCAAAAAGAGAGACAATGAAAAAAGCATTAGTTGGGATTTTTTATGTTTTTATCTCATTGCATATATTGGCCGTAAATGACGAACTTATATTAGCTGAAGATTTCCCAACAAAATTATCTGAATTTAGTTTTTTTAACGATACATCAGCCCAAGTTCCTGCTGAGGGAGTCATTCCTTATGATTTAATTTCAACTCTCTTCTCAGACTATACTTATAAGCAAAGGTGGGTCTATATTCCTAAGAATCAGAAAGCTGAATACAGGGAAGATTGGGTTTTCGATTTCCCTGTTGGCTCTGTTCTTATTAAGACTTTCTATTATCTGCATGATGAAAGGAACCCAAAGTTAGGAAAAAATCTCCTAGAAACAAGATTGCTTATACGTAAAGAAGATCAGTGGCACGCAGTTTCTTACGCTTGGAATGACGAACAGAATGAAGCTTCTATTAAGATAGCCGGAAAAACTATTAAAACTTCATGGATAGACGAATTTGGAGAAGAGAAGTCTGTCAGGTATAGAGTTCCCAATAAGAATCAATGCAAAGAATGCCATGCAGCCAATGACTTGATAACTCCAATAGGACCTAAAGCTAGAAATCTAAATAAAAAATATAAATATGATGATGGATCGTTTAATCAACTTACTTATTGGATTAAGAAGGACTTTATAGATTCCGTTCCTTTGAATATTAAATCACCAGTGGATTGGACCAATGAAGATTTAGATTTAGATAGCAGAGTCAGGTCTTATTTAGATATAAATTGCGGTCACTGTCATGCAACTACAGGTGTTGCCAATTCAACTGGCCTGTATCTGCATTTAAATGAAGATAGAGACATACACTTAGGTATTTATAAGAAACCGGTAGCAACGGGTAGAGGGAGTGGGGGTCATGAATTTTCTATCTCACCCGGAAAGGCAGAAGAATCTATTCTTCTTTATAGGATGATTTCTACTGACCCCGGAGTTATGATGCCAGAGTCTGGGAGATCTTTAATACACACCGAAGCTATTAAAATAATAGAAGATTGGATAAGTTCTATGTGATTTAGTTCTTAAAGAAGCCAAGAGCTTGACCATTTGACCAAAAATGTTATTCTGGTCATATGAGTAACTCGATCTCCGAACTTTTTGATACGATTACTGCGTCACCAGGTTTAGGAAAATCCTTAGAACCTAAGGATTCTTCAAGCTACAGCATTCAAAAAAAGCTCGTAAAAGTTGCAACAAATCATTTTGTGAGGTTTGGTTACCGCAAAGCTAATATTGCAGAAATTGCTCTCGGTGCTGGAATCGGAAAAGGGACCATTTACCTTCACTTCGAAAATAAAAAAGAACTCTTCCTCACTTGTCTGATTTCTGAGGATCAAAAACTTTTACCACAGCTAGAAATAATTGAAAGTTTACCGGAAGAAGAAAAGCTAAGGGCTTTTCTTGAGGCGATATTTAATTTCGCTCTAACGTCACCGCTTAACAGAGCACTTCTTTCAAGAAGCCAAGAATTTACTGCTTTAATTGAAGAGATCGACATAAATATTTTAGAGGATAAGGATAAATTAATTAACGAATACGTGATTAACAAACTGATAAACCCAGTAACATCAAATCTAAAAGCCAAGGAAAAGAAAACTATCACAAGCACTATAAACCTTGTAACCCACGCCATTGGATATTTACCTGATATGGCCTTTGACTTGCCTGGTCAACGAATAGATACTGACAACTTTTCTAAGACCCTAGCCATGATCATAGAACGTGGCATAAAAAGTACTTAAAAAAATGTAACCTATATTTCTCTTGATGAAAACTATAAAATTGATTAACAGATAACTAAATGAGCGATAAAGAAGATTTACTAAATAATCTAAAAATTGATAGAAGCGCTCCTCAGTCTGAAGACCCCATGAGTCCTCAAGTTAGATACGGAATATTAGGAGCTATATCAGTTTTAATAGTATTCGGATGGCTATTTTTTACTGGTGAAGAGCCTGTAGAGGTTACAACCTTTACCGTTAAAGAGGTAAATCAAAACAACATGTCCACTTCAAGTATTCTTGATGCTTCAGGTTATGTTACGGCAAGAAGGCAAGCAACCGTTTCTTCTAAGATCACTGGTAAGGTTTTAAAAGTTTATATTGAGGAAGGTGATTTGGTTGAAGAAGGTCAGCTTTTAGCACAATTGGATGATAGTACTTACGTAGCTGAAATGAATTACGCTGAAGCTCAATTTAAAGAAGCAAAAAGAGTATTTAAAAGAACCTATGAGCTGATTGAAGGACAATTAGCTAGCCAAGCATCATTAGACGCAGCAAGAGCTAATATGGATGCTTTAGAGGCTCTTTTGAACGTTAGAAAACAATTTGTCTCTGATATGAAAATACGAGCTCCTTTTGGAGGAGTTGTTGTCTTTAAAGCCGCACAACCAGGCGAGATGGTATCACCTGTCTCTGCAGGAGGTGGCTTCACTAAAACAGGCATTTGTTCGATTGTTGATATGGATTCTCTGGAAGTTGAGGTAGATGTAAATGAAGCCTTTATAAATAGAGTTGTACCTGGACAACCAGCTGTAGCTAATCTAAATGCTTATCCAAAATGGGACATACCTGCAAATGTCATTGCAATTATCCCAACGGCGGATAGAAATAAGGCAACGGTAAAAGTAAGAATAGGTTTAATAGAAAAAGATGAACGAGTTTTACCTGACATGGGTGCAAGAGTTTCTTTCTTAAGAAAAGTTGAGGAAACAGAAAACCAAGTTAAGAAAGAAGGCGTCATGGTGCCTCTCAACGCAGTAGGTGAGATGGAAGGTACTAGTTATGTGCTTATAGTCTCCAAAGGAAAAGTAAAGCTTAACGAAGTGGAGGTTGCAGAGGAGACTAGTAATTACGCTAGAATAATTTCTGGACTATCTTCAGGTTTGAAAGTGGTAGCAAGGTTTGATTACGAGTTAGAAGACAATCAAAAAGTAACAATAAATTAAAGGAGTTATATATGAGTAATCTCATAGAAGTTCAGTCAGTCAATAAAACATACAAAAGAGGAGAAGAGACTTTAGTGGTTCTAGATGATTTAAGTCTTCAAGTTCAAAAAGGTGATTTTTTAGCGTTAATGGGTCCTTCAGGATCAGGGAAGTCTACTTTATTGAACCTAATCGGAGGACTTGATACACCAACATCTGGTCAGATAGTAGTTAATGAGCAACATCTAGAGACTATGAAAGCTTCAGCTTTAAGTACTTGGAGAGCTAACAATATTGGTTTTATATTCCAGTTTTACAACTTATTGCCGGTTCTAACCGCTCAAAAGAACGTTGAGATACCTCTTTTACTGACTGGTTTATCTGGTTCTCAAAGAAGAGAACACGTATCAACCGCATTAAACGTAGTCGGCTTGTCTGATAGAGGAGGTCATAAACCTAATGAACTCTCAGGTGGGCAACAACAAAGAGTTGCAATAGCAAGAGCTCTTGTATCTGATCCCGATATATTGGTTTGTGATGAGCCAACTGGAGACCTAGATAGGAATACCGCGACTGAGATCTTAGATCTGCTTCAAATACTCAATAGGGACCATGGAAAAACTATTCTTATGGTAACTCATGATCCAGTAGCAGCAGAATTTTCTAAAAGAACCCTGCATTTAGATAAAGGAAAGTTGACCAACTAATGTATTGGACCTTAGTCAAAATGGGGCTTATAAGGAAAAGGTTAAGAACCTTTCTTACCGTCATGTCTATGTTCATAGCTTTTTGGCTATACGGGACATTAAACACCTTTGCAGCTGTATTTACTGGCAGTATAGATGGCCTGAGTGATGAAAACATTATGGTTATGCCTAGATACGATATGTTTGGAAAATTACCTCTTTCCCATGCATCTTTCATTAAAGAAATTGAAGGTGTTGAACAAGTCATGTTCATGGATTTTTTAATGTCAGATGGCATAGAGAGCATGTTGGATGGTGTTGTTTATGCAGTTAGTCCAAACTTTTTTGACGTATACGATCGTTTTGTGACTGATGAAGAAGCTCTTGTTGAAATGATTAGTAATCCAAATGCGGCCATAGTAGGAAAACTAATGGCCGAAAAGAAAAGTTTAGAAATTGGAGATATCTTAGCCATTAAATCTAATTCAATGAATTCTGACGGAACATACAATTGGTCTTTTCAAGTTGTAGGGTTTTACACGGCAAAACAAATAAAAGGCGATGAAATGGGAGCTATTATCAACTGGGATGGTTTTGACGAAGCTAGATTAAGTATGAAAGGAACGATAGGTTATATTATAGCTCAGGCTTCAGATGCATCTTTAGCTAATGAGATTAGTGACATTATTGATGAAAGGTTTATGAATTCTGCTTATGCAACTAGGAGTGGTCCTGAATCTGCAATAGCTGTTGAAATGGCTGGAGAAATCGCTGATATTGAATTAATAGTTAATGCAATACTATTAGCAGTGTTTTTTACTATTTTGCTGGTCTCAGGTAATACCATGGCTCAGTCCATAAGAGAAAGAACCAATGATATAGGAGTCTTAAAGTGTCTTGGTTATAAAGATAAGACCATTTTCTTCTCCGTTGTCTTGGAAGCGATAACAATTTGTTTCGCTGCAGTGATTAGCGGTTTGCTTTTTACTTTGATCTTAATCCCAGTAATTGATGTAGCCAGCGGGGGTTTAACGGCAGATGCTATATCTTTAAGCCCCTCAACAGTTTTTGGATCTTTTTTGGCAGGTTTAATAATTGCTTTTATGGCAGCAGCAGTACCAGCTTATCAATCACTTAGGTTAAAGGTAGTAGATGCCTTGAGAGAAGGATAGCCATGAAGTATTGGACAATAGTAAGAGCTGCATTAACACGAAAAAGGGTTAGGACTTTCATGACCATTGCTTCTATTGCAACTGCTTTTTTGTTGTTTTCTTTAGGAAGGTCAGTAGCTGTAGCTTTTACCAATGAAGTTGACTACGCAGGAAAAGATAGACTTATTGTTTCTTCTAAACTTTCTTTTACACAAGCCATGCCCATGGCTTATGCAAATAGAATAGAGGCGCTAGAAGGTGTTGATCAGGTTGCTTGGCGTCAATGGTTTGGAGGAGTTTACATTGACCGAGCTAATTTCTTTGCAAAATGGACTGTGCCGGAAAGTTATTTTGATATTTTTCCTGAATTTATTGTAAGTGAAGGTGGAAGAGAGGCTTTTTCTCGAAATATACAAGGAATGATCGTTGGAGCTGATTTAGCTGAGAAATACGGATGGAAAATAGGCGATAGGATTCCCATTATAGGAGACATCTGGATTAAGAGTGATAACACCAATAATTGGGAATTTGATTTGGTAGGAACATTCACTCATGCAAGCGGCGGACCGCAAGATGAAGCTTACATTAATTGGAAATATTTTGATGAATCTAGAGCATATGAGAAAGGTTTAGTAGGAGGATTTGCCGCAAAAATTAGAGACCCAAATCAATCTGAAGATATCGCAAAAGATATTGATGCCTTATTTGCTAATTCACCCGATGAAACTAAAACTTCTACGGAAGAGGCGTTCAGCAGAATGTTTGCAGAGCAAGTTGGAGATATTGGGTTCATCATTAATTCTGTTTTAGCCGCCTCATTTTTTACTATCCTATTATTATCATCGAACACAATGAGTCAGGCTGTCAGAGAGAGAACTAATGAATTGGGTGTGCTTAAGTCAATTGGTTACCCTGATGTATTGATAATGATTTTTGTTTTGATGGAGTCAATATTTATTTGCATGATAGGAGCTGCAATAGGCGTTTTGATAGCTTTTGCCTTGTTTCCTTTCTTTTCAGAAGTGGCTTTAGGGTTTGCCGGGCAGATAGAGTTTTCATTTTCAATAGTCTTAAGTGCCATAGCTTTGGCTTTATTAACCGCTACTGTTTCTGGATTATTGCCCGCTTATTCAGCCATGAGACTAAACGTAGTAGATGCTTTAAGGAAAAATTAATATGAGTTTTATTAGACAAGTTCTATCCATAACAAAAATGAACCTACAGAGCGTGCTCCAACGTTCAGGAGCTTCAATAGTGATTATAGTTGGAATAGCAGGTTCGGTGGCTGTAATGGTCTCGCTTTTAGCTATGGGAGAAGGGCTGAGTTCAACCATTTCAAATACTGGTCAAGAGGATAGGGTTATCATTTTGAGAGACGGCTCTAACTCTGAGCTAAGCAGTGGATTAGGAATGCAGGAAGTAGATATCATTCTGAATTCACCTGGTGTAAAAGAGGAGAACGGAGATCCACTCGTTGCAGGTGAGATTTATGCCATCATAGATTTAAAAAAGAAAGGAGCTGAATCGACTTCCAACCTTCCGTTCAGAGGAGTGCAGCAAAACAGTTTCAGAATAAGACCAGAACTGGAGATCATAGACGGAAGAAATTTTAATACAGGTACGGCTGAAGTGATCGTAGGTAAGGGAGCCTATGATCAATATGCAGGAGTAGAAATTGGAGACCAAATAAAAGTAAGGGATGGCTTTGTTACTGTGGTTGGGATTTTTAGTACAGGAGGAGACGTTCACGAATCTGAGATTTGGGGAGATTTACCCATTACTCAAAATATTTTTAGAAGGGAAGGCAGTGTTTCTAGTGCAATTGTTAGATTAGAAAGTAAAGACACTTTTGATGACCTTGGCATTTATATAGAGAATTATCCGAGTTTAGAGTTACGAGTTCTAACTGAATTAGATTTTTTTGATAGCCAAGCTTCAGGTTCAGATTTAATTAAAATATTTGGACAAGTGGTGGGTTACATAATGGCAGTAGGAGCAATATTTGCAGCTCTTAATACTATGTATAGCGCTGTATCCACTAGATTGGTAGAAATAGGCACTTTAAGGGCTCTAGGCTTTAAAGGATCGACAGTGCTCGTCTCTTTGATGATCGAAGCAATGATCTTGGCAATGATAGGGGGTCTGCTTGGTGCAGGTATAGCTTTCGTTTTATTTAATGGATATACCGTTTCAACCTTAGCTGGGGGCTCTTTTACCCAAACAGCATTTGCTTTTGCTGTCACAGGTGAAGTTGTGAAACAAGGAATGAGTTTAGCTCTTATAGTGGGTTTAATAGGAGGAGTATTTCCAGCTTGGAATGCTGCTAGAAGAGATATAACAGAAGCACTAAGATCTATTTAAGAGAGATCTATTTCTTTTTTGCTCAATAATAAGCCATTATTGTCAGCGTAGATATAATTACCTGATTGGAAGGTTAGTCCTCCAAACGAGATATCCATACCAATCTCACCTTGGTTTTTCTTTTCGCTTCTAACTGGCATAGTGCCTAAGGCTTGAACTCCTATATCTAAAGTTCCAATAATATCCACGTCTCTTATGTATCCGTTGATGACAATACCGTTCCAATTATTATTGACTCCCGCTTTTGCAATCATATCTCCAAGCAATGCAACCGTGTTTATGGCACTGGCATCAACCACCAGAACTTTGCCGTTACCTTCAGAGTTAAGAAGTTCTTTTATGAAGGAATTATCATCAGGGCATTTAAGCGTTTCGATTTGGCCATAAAAGCATTTCCTTCCACCTAGATTTAAAAGAATAGGCTCTAAAGCTAAAGCCTCAGGGTTTTCATCTGATAAGTCAGGCGTTGTAAAATCCATTTTAATTTAAGCTGAAGCTTGCAGAGATTTTTCTCCTCTTATTAAAGACCCTGGCATTGCTCCTGTAGCTTCATCATCTTTAAAGGTAACTACGCCACTTTTAATCGTGGCCTTATAGCCTTGAGCTTTTTGGATAATTCTTCTACTTCCTGTAGGTAAATCATGGACCATCTCAGGTTTAAAAACACACAAATTATCATAATCAATGACATTTATATCAGCCATGTAACCTTCTTTAATTTGCCCTCTATCCATTAAACCAAAAGTTTCTGCCGTTTCTTTAGTTTGCTTTCTGACAACAAATTCCAAAGGTATTTTTTCTCCTTTTTCTCTATCTTTACTCCAATGAGATATATTCCAAGTTGGCATGCTGGCATCACATATAAGACCACAATGTGCTCCTCCATCACTAAGTCCTGCAACAGAACTTTCAAATTCAATAATCATCTTATAAAAATCTAAGTTATGATTAGGGTAAGGTCCAAACGGAGCCCATATAAAAGTTTTCCCGTCGTTTTTAAGAAGCTCTTCGTAGAGTACTTCCATTACTGGTTTATTAGAGCTTTCTGCAATGCCCGCAATACTCGCCTCTATTGGAGGTTCATAATTAGGAACATGGTCCATAGGGAACTGTTTGTCGAACGATGTCATTAGCGTGTAGATCATATGATTTTTATCTACTGCAGGCTCTTCAGATAGGATTCTTTCTCTAAAAGAATCGTCTCTCATTTTAGACACTTTTTCTTCTAGTGACTTGTCAGCAATTTCTGAGTAACTAGGATGTGCTATGAAAGGATGCACGGTTGACTCTAAACTAAATAGCATGCCCGTAGGCCTACCGCTATATTGAGGCCTAATCTTTACTCCTTTCGAGAAATTTTCTTCACAATATTTCCATGTTTCAAACGGGTCACCGCTTGTTTGAGCATAAGTTAAAGTTCTATCTGATTCTTCTACGAACTCTTTAACCCATTCTAATTCAATATCTTTATCCATCCAGTCAGAAACAATCTCTAAGGTGCCTTTCCCAAGATCAGCAATTGTATTGGCTATTTTTCTCATTTCTTTGGCGCTAGCTTCTGTGCCTGGAACATATTCACCAAATTTGTCTCTATGCAGGTATGTCCTAGATGTGCTAAACCCCAGAGCTCCTGCTTCTATAGCTTCTTTGGTTATCTCTGCCATTTTTTCTATCTCAACATCTGTAGCCTCTTCTTTGCCTTGGCATCTATCATATCCCATGACATAAGATCTAATTGGCCCATGTCCGATCATCGCTCCTACATCTATGGCGTAATTCTTTTTACCTATAGAATCAAGATACTCTGGGAAACTTTCCCAGTCCCAAGTTACCCCTTCATGTAATGCTGTTCCAGGTATGTCCTCTACACCTTCCATTAATTGAACAAGAAACTCCTCGGTTCCAGGTTTAACAGGAGCAAAACCAACTCCGCAATTACCCATTACTACTGTAGTAACACCGTGCCAGCAAGATGGAGTTAAATAGGAATCCCAACATACTTGGCCATCATAGTGAGTATGGATGTCTACCCAACCCGGAGTTACTAGAAGTCCTTTGGCATCTATCTCTTCTTTCCCCTTACCTTCTATTAAGCCCACTTTAGTAATTCGGTCGCCGTCTATAGCAATATCCCCTATAAAGGATTCTTCACCACTTCCGTCTACTACTTTTCCATTTCTTATGACTAAATCATGCATTTTGATACCTTCTATATTTATCTTTTAAACAATAATAATCTTTTTTTAATCCACTTAAAACTTAATTGCAGTTTCTTACACGTCTGCTTTAATACTTCCTTATCAGATTCTTATATATCTAGGAGAGTAAAAATGAAAGTAGTAAACCCCAAATCTGTAGGACTAGACTCTAAAACTTTAACAAATATTAGGTCTTATTTAGATGAAACGTACGTGAAAGATGGCAAGTATGTTGGTACTTTAACTTTGGTCGCTAGAAAAGGTGAGGTGGCTTATTTAGATTCTCTAGGTCTAATGGATCGTGAAAACAATAAACCTATGCAGGAAGATGCCATATTTAGGATTTATTCTATGACTAAAGCAATTACTAGCATTTCTATTATGCAATTGTTTGAAAAGAGTTTGTTTAGATTAGACGATCCTGTGCACTGGTATATACCTTCTTGGAAGAATTTAAGAGTTTATCAATCGGGTGTTTATCCAAATTTTATAACCACCAGACCTAAAAGACACATGACTATAAGAGATCTTTTGTCTCATATGTCAGGCCTTACTTATGACTTTATGTATAAATCCAATGTCGATGCTGCTTATCGTAAAACAAAATTACAACAAGCTGACTCATTAGAAGAAATGGTCAATATTCTTGCCGGCCTTCCTTTAGAATTTTCTCCCGGAGACGAATGGAATTATTCCGTATCTACTGATGTACTAGGTTATCTGGTTGAAGTTTTGTCTGGCATGAAACTAGATGAATATTTTAAGAAAAACATATTCGAGCCTCTTGATATGGTGGATACCGATTTTTCTTGTCCTGAAGAAAAAAAAGATCGCTTGGCTGCTTTATACGAGCATGATCCTAAAGGAGACCCTAGGCTGCTAGAGATACCTTTTTTGAACACTAAAATGTTATCCGGAGGAGGAGGCTTGTTTTCAACCATGTCTGATTATTACAATTTTTGTTCGATGATAATTGGTCAAGGTGAATTTAATGGCAAAAGGCTGATAGGAAGGAAAACTATAGAGTTGATGAGTTGTAATCATCTCCCTAATGGGCAAGATTTAACTGAAATGAGTAAGTCTGCATTCAGTGAAACTCCGTTCGCAGGAGTGGGTTTTGGGTTAGGATTCTCAGTAATGTTAGATCCTGCAAAATCTCAATCTTTAAGCGACGCAGGAGAGTACGGATGGGGCGGTGCTGCAAGCACCGTGTTTATGATAAACCCTAAAGAGCATATGGTTATAATTTTCTTAACCCAATTATTGCCATCTTCAACTTATCAAGTTCGAAGAGAGCTTAGATCATTAATCTATTCTGCTTTAATGCCTCAATAATGATTATATTTTTAGTTACTATTTAAACAATGAAGTATCTACACACCATGCTTAGAGTAAGTGATATTGAGTCTTCGATTAATTTCTATTGCGATGCCCTTGGTCTTTCGGAGGTTAGGCGTGTTGAAGTTGAGCAAGGAAGATTCACTTTAATTTTT
>Ga0206679_10002726_pt1 | contig 13879 bp, 15 predicted proteins | sample M110012015metaG_FD_155464 | JGI IMG/M metagenome (GOLD analysis project Ga0206679, IMG submission 155464) | Ammonia-oxidizing marine archaeal communities from Monterey Bay, California, United States - M1 100m 12015 | ecosystem: Environmental > Aquatic > Marine > Intertidal zone | place: USA... | reverse complement strand
TTATGCAGTCCATGATGTTACGCAATTTTCGCAATATAATTGCCATAAATAAAGTACTCCTTTAAACAGAAATAATGAAGCAGATTTATAACTCTCGTTATCAGATGTTCCTCAAAAATATATTCTAAAAAAAGTGGTTTGAGACTAATTTTTCTACAAATGCTCTACAAATGCTCTACAAATGCTCTACAAATGCTCTACAAATGCTCTACAAATGCTCTACAAATGCTCTACAAATGCTCTACAAATGCTCTACAAATGCTCTACAAATGCAGGACACTTTTTCTTCTACATATAGTCTACTTTTTTATTCATTTTTTAGGTTTTCTACATGTTTTCTACGTAGGTATGAAAAAAGGTGGGAGTCTGAAAGTACTATATTTATTATGATTTTGGCGCGCCCGATAGGACTCGAACCTATAACCCTCAGCTTAGAAGGCTGATGCTCTATCCAGTTGAGCTACGGGCGCCTCTCATGATCTTAAAGTGGTCGGGGCAGAGGGATTTGAACCCCCGACCCTCTGCTCCCAAAGCAGATGCGCTACCAGGCTGCGCTATGCCCCGATTAAACTTCAAAGAAGTGAATCGTATTATACTGATCAAAATCTAAATTCCATTAAGATTTTTAAATTATCTGGATGTCGCTTAATCAATCTTTGATATCATGGATCAACTCAAATGGAGGCAAAATGACTGCTAATATCATTGACGGAAAATCGATTGCAAAAAAAATACGATCTGAGATAAAAGATCAAGTCGATTTAATTGCAGATAAAGACGATCAAGTGCCAGGTTTGGCGGTGATTCAAGTGGGGCAAGATCCTGCCTCTAGCGTCTATGTCAGAAATAAAAGAATGGCTTGCAAGGAAGTCGGTATGAATTCCTTCAATTATGATTTGGAAGTTGATGTTTCAGCGGATCATTTGCTCAAACTAATTAAAGAGCTCAATGAGAATGATGAAGTTACTGGAATTTTAGTTCAACTCCCACTTCCGGAACACATCAATGAGACAATTGTCATAGAAAGCATAGATCCAAAAAAAGACGTGGATGGATTTCATCCCTATACCATTGGTAGACTCATGCAAAGGATTCCTTTGTTAAGACCATGTACTGCAATCGGTGTCATCACAATGCTGGAAGAAATTGGAATCGATCCCATAGGAAAGCATGTTGTCATCGTGGGTGCATCAAACTTAGTCGGAAGACCTCTCAATCTTGAGTTTCTACTTAAAGGCGCTACAACAACGGTTTGCCATAAATACACAGAAAATCTTCGATCGCATGTAGAGCAAGCAGATATTCTAGCTGTTGCGGTGGGTAAAGCAGACTTTATACCAGGAGACTGGATCAAGGAAGGTGCCGTTGTCTTTGATATTGGAATCAATCGAGATGACAATGGAAAACTCACTGGGGATGTTGATTTTAGCTCTGCGAAAGAACGAGCTTCTTGGATTTCTCCTGTACCCGGTGGTGTAGGGCCAATGACTGTAGCAATGTTGATAAAAAACACTCTACTTGCGAGGGAATTAATTCTAAAATCTAATTCATGAAAGATATATTCAAAAAGCTAATCGCACTTTTAGTCATCGGTTTAATAACTTCTGAGCTTCATGCTTCTGAAAATTATCCTCAAATAGAAATTGTTACCACCTCTGGGACCATTGTGATTGAACTTGATCGTAATCGAGCCCCAAAAAGTGTAGAAAATTTTCTTAACTATGTTGAATCAGGCGTATATGTTGACACAATTTTTCATCGAGTCATTCCAGGGTTTGTCATTCAGACCGGTGGTTACAATGTAGATCTTTCTGAAATTGATACATTGCCAGAAATAATCAATGAGTCTGGAAATGGCCTGAAGAATCAAAGGATGTCTGTGGGCATGGCAAGAACCAATGATCCACATTCAGCATCCTCTCAGTTCTACATCAATTTAAATGATAATTTTTCTCTCGATCCAATGCCGACAAGATGGGGTTATGCTGTGTTTGGTGATGTCATCGGTGGGTTTTCAGTCGTTGATGATATTGCAAGCAACGCCACACAGAGCACAAAAGGATTTCAAGATGTTCCGCTTGCGCCAATCATTATTCTTGAAGTCAATCGCATCGACTAAATCCAAATGGCGACCTATTTCATTTCTGATCTTCATCTGGAAAGAATTGAATCCTCAATCACAAACATTTTTACTCAATTCTTGGATGACCTGAACCAGAATGATTCTCTGTATGTCCTTGGAGATCTATTTGAGTCATGGATTGGAGACGACAATGTTTCAGAACTGAGTCAATGCATTAGTGATCGGCTTGTTTCACTCTCAGAGCGAAACATAAGTGTCGCGATCATGCATGGCAATAGAGATTTCTTAATTGGAGAAGAATTTTGTAAAGTTTCATCGATCGAATTGATCAATGATCCATGCATCATTGAAATTAACACTAAAAAAGTAATGCTCACACACGGTGATCAGCTATGCACCGATGATAAAGAATACCAAGCATTTCGTTCTGTGGTTAGGAATCCTGTATGGCAAAAAGACTTTCTTAATTTTCCAATATCTAAGCGTGAAAAAATCGCAGGCGAAGCAAAAGATGCGAGCAAAGACTCAAAGGAGAGTAAAGCAATGGAGATCATGGATGTAAATACAGATGCTGTCTTAAAAGCCTTCGATGATCATGCTATAGAAATAATGATTCATGGTCACACCCATAGGCCAAATATTCATAAGATTTCAAAAGAAAACAAGAGCCTTACTCGATATGTATTGGGAGATTGGAGTAAAGATAGTGCAATTATACTTAAATGGAATGAGGCTGAAGTTGAATTAATGGATTTAGCTCAAAGTCATTGATGACTGATCTTGAATATCTATTTGCCTGCGCTCAATCTCTGTCTTTGCCTTTGCTTCATCATTTCTTTTTTCCTCAATAAATTCCAGATAGTTTGAGGTCACATCACCCGTCACGTATTCACCAGAAAAACAAGAGGTGTCAAAAGCCTCGGCATCTGATCCATCAAACTCAACAGCTGAAATGAGATCACCCAGTTCCTGAAAAATCAACCAATCTGCACCAATATACCTCGCAAGATCCTCCTCTGTTCTGTTGCTTGCCAATAGCTCTGCTGTTGAAGGCATATCAATACCATATACATTGGGATATCTAACAGGTGGTGCTGCCGATGCAAAAAACACTTTATTCGCACCTGAGTTTCGTGCCATTTGTATTATTTTCTTAGATGTTGTCCCCCTGACAATAGAGTCATCGATCAATAAGACATTTTTATCCCGAATCTCAACCTCAATTGGATTGAGCTTTTGTTTTACAGATTTTTTTCGGATCTCTTGACCAGGCATAATAAATGTTCGCCCAATGTATCGATTCTTAATGAACCCTTCTCTATACTTGACACCGAGATGATGTGCCACCTGAAGTGCAGTGGATCTGCTGGTATCAGGAATTGGAATCACCACATCGACATCATGATGAAGACCTTCCTTGATGATCCTTTGAGCCAAATATTCTCCCATTTTTAGTCTAGACTTATAGACAGATATGCCATCAATAACTGAATCCGGTCTCGCAAAATACACAAACTCAAATATGCAAGGCGTGTAAGACTTTGGTTTGATGCATTGTTTAGAGAAAAACTCCCCTTCTTTGGTAATAAAAATGACTTCTCCAGGTTTAACATCTCTCATGATTTCAAAGTCAGCGATATCCAATGCCACACTTTCTGATGCAATCATATATTCTGTCCCTTGACCAACTTCCCTTTTCCCAAGTATGAGTGGACGTATACCATTAGGGTCTCTCATTGCCACTAGCCCCTCGTTCAAAATCATTGAAACAACCGCATACCCTCCTGAACTTTTTTCAAACATATGCGTAGCAGCCTCAAAGACTATTTCAGGCGTAAGTTTGCCTTCAAAATTTTCCTGTAGCTCATGAGCAAAGAGGTTTAGCAAGGCTTCTGTATCCGATTCAGTATTCAAATGTCTCCGATCCACTTCTCTAAGATGCCTTCTCAGTTGATCGTTATTTACCAAATTGCCGTTGTGCGCTAAACAGATTCCAAATGGCGAGTTGACATAAAAAGGCTGCGCCTCTGATGAACTCAATGTTCCCGCGGTTGGATATCTAACATGGCCAATACCCATATTGCCTCTGAGTCTTGTCATGTGTTCTATGGAAAAAACATCGTTCACCAAACCATTGCTCTTTCTGAGGCAAAGCACGCCTTGATTATCGGTCATGATTCCTGCAGAGTCTTGCCCGCGGTGTTGTAGCACCGTCAGTGCATCATATATTTCTTGATTAACGGGCCTGCTGCTGATGATCCCGACGACTCCGCACATATGATATTTCCCCTGATTAATCCTTCACTGGATTACTAGTTATAATACTTCAAAAATAAATTATAGAAAAACTCTTTCACTTGCTTAGCCTCCTCCAATAAGACAGCGTCTTGAATGATGGGCTCATTGTATAATTGCGTATCCTCCAAGATCAGCATCAACAAACAAATTAATACGAGTCCTCGTAAAAAACCGAAACCCAAACCAATCAACATGTCACCAGAAATACTTGAACCAACCGTTTTAGATACCCTGTTGCTTGCTAGACCACCGATAAATAACATAAGAGTCAATATCAATAATCTTGCCACCCAAATTCTTAATACTTCAGATGACAATATTGACTCAAAAACTACTTCAATTTGACCACCAAGTGCATACGCAACAGAAACGGCAATGATCCATGTGAGAAGAGATAGGACTTCAGTAAGGAATCCTTTAAAGAAACCATAGATACTTGATAATCCCAATGTCAGAACAAGAATGAAATCTAACATAGAGACGACTTCTTCAGTGCCGAAAATATTAATGGGAAATGTGACTGGGAATGGAAAAGGTATATGAAAAATCATTGTTGCCCTTTACCTAAAACTTGAAACTCATAATCGCCTCTTTCAAGTTTTTTGATAATGGGATTGGCCTCTTCATCTTCAAAAGAAGGCCTTATTCTTACTCTGAATATTTTTTTTCCAGAAAAATCTTTTGAGCTGACATAGGTATTGTAGCCTTTTCTTTCAAATTGCCTCGTCAGACTTTTTGCATCTTCTAAATCCTGAAAAGCTCCCAATTGAATTACCCATGGATAAATAAGATCCGATTGGATTGATGCCTCTTCAACTGTTATAGACTGTCTTGCCTGAATTCTTTGTTCGATCTCTGCAAGTCCATCACCTTTTAAATACATGAAAGAAAGAGCCACAATCACTGCAGCGATGGTTAGTAGTCCTATTATTCTTTCTTTCATATTTTTCCCTGAGATTCCAATAAGAACTCTCTAATGGGCCCGACCAATTCAAATGATCCAGAGACAATCACATTGTTACTTATGCTCACATTTTTTTCTAGAGTCTTTATTGCTTCTAAAGGAGATATTGCACAATGAATATTATTGATTCCCATAGTGTTCATCTTTTTTTCTATTTGTTTCACACCAAATGATCGGTCCGTTTCCATTTCACAAATGATCCAAGTTTGCACCAAGTCTTTGAAAGTATTGAGATATAACTCAAGTTGCTTGTCTTTCATCATGCTAAAAATCATTGAATACTCAGCGCTGAAATTAGAACGATTGATTCTTTGCCTCAAATTCTGGGCTGCGGATGGGTTATGTGCAACATCCAAAATCCATCTATGATTGAACTCATGCAGCTCAAATCTACCGGGCATACTAAAACCATCAATGACGCCTTGAAGAACATCCTGAGATGGGAAAAATTCACCATTGGCCTCCATTGCTGAGAGTGATGCAGCCAAATTATCTGATTCTCCATCGCCCCAGTTCTTTGGAATAGAAATATTGTCTATGCTTTTATTTATTCCCTTAAATGTGAACTGATTCTCATCGATATATGCATTGAACTCATGCCCTTTTCTTCTCAGCTCAGCTTTTCGATCATTGCACCCTTGCTCGATGGATTCAATTGCAACAGTATCACCATATATCAGTGGTTTATTAGATTTAGCGATGCCAACTTTCTCTACTGCAATCATTTCGATGCTCTCTCCAAGCCATTCCTCATGGTCCATAGCAATGCTTGTTAATACTGAAACAGAGGGATCTATGACATTTGTGGCATCCAGACGGCCGCCCAAACCAACCTCAATAAACCATGCATCGCAACCACTATCAGATAGCATCTGGAAAGCAGCAAGTGCACTAAACTCAAAATAAGTCAGAGGAATATCATCTCTTACACCCTCAATAATCTTGAAGGCTGATATCCAGTCTTGATCGGCCGAGTTATTTAGATTAATTCTGACGCGTTCATTGTAGTGATTAAGATGTGGTGATGTGAAAGCACCCGTCTTAAACCCATAGTTATAAAACAAATGCTCTAGGATTGCAGTTGTGGTTCCTTTTCCGTTGGTGCCACCGATTAAAAAAACATTTTTTTCTGGAATATCTATTTCCAGCTTGTTAAAAACAAATTGAACCCTCTCCAGACTCAGATCAATTTCTTTAGGGTTTATGGTTTGCTGAAAACTAAGCCATTCATTTAATGTGGAAAAGCCCATGATTTTGTTTTAATTAATGATTCATTAAGTTGGATATCAAGGTAGAAATGGTGTCTCTCATTTCTCTACGATCAACGATCATATCAATTGCTCCCTTCTCCAAAAGAAAATCACTTCTTTGGAATCCTTCAGGCAAAGTCTCTCCAACGGTTTGCTCGATTACTCTAGGGCCAGCAAATCCTATCAATGCACCGGGTTCTGCAAGGTTTATATCTCCAAGCATTGCTATGCTTGCGGAAACACCACCCGTTGTGGGGTCAGTAAGAACCGATATGTATGGGATGCTTTTTGCATCCAACTCAACTAAAGCAGAGGTAGTTTTCGCCAACTGCATCAAAGACAAGAAAGCTTCCTGCATGCGTGCACCACCGCTTGATGAAAAACTAATCAATGGTGCCTTTTTTTCGATACTTAGATTGACTGCTCGAACAAATTTTTCCCCAACCACTGAACCCATAGATCCACCAAGAAATTTAAACTCAAAAGCACATGCGATCATTTCAATCTCATTGACATTGCCTGACATGACAATCAAAGCGTCTTTTTCCCCAGATTTCTTGGTTGATTCTGTTATTCGGTCTCTATACCTCTTGGTATCTCTAAATTTTAGAGGATCATTGGCTGTGAGATTTGCAAAATATTCGGTGGTTGAAGCAGGGTCAAAGAAACTCTCCAGTCTTTCTCTGGCAGACATTCTCATATGGTGATCGCATTTTATGCATACATAAAGATTTCTCTCAAGCTCTGCTCGATACAATTGGGCACCGCATGAATTACAAGTGATCCAAACACCTTCGGGGACAGATTTCACCCTTTGTTGTTTCTTTGTGGTAATCCTAGAAGGAACTAATTTCTTAAACCAATTCATTTGCACTAATAATTATAGGTTTTAATCATATCATCTCAAATGAACGATAAGGGAAATCATAATCTTTAGGGTAATTGATCTTGGTCAGATGCAGTCCTTTTGCTGAGGCAGTCTTTGATGCTGCTGATCGATCCCTCTGATGCATTATCTTTTCAAAGTCTTTAGGGGATAATTTCCCACTTCCTACATCTATAAGCGTTCCAATAATATTCCTTATCATATGATGCAAAAAGGCATTGGCAGTAAAGCTTATGGCAATCAATTGGTCAGCCTTTAGATCAATATTCTTCATCTCTCTGATGGGGTTATTTGATTGACAACTTGATGCCCTAAATGAAGAAAAGTCATGCTTTCCAATTAAAAGTTGAGAGGCTTCGGTCATTACATCTGTATTCAGTGATTGCCTTACATAAAGCGCTCTTTGATGATTGAAAACATCAAGATCATTGTTATTGATGAGATAAACATAAGTTCTTGAAAGAGCCGTTCTTCTTGCATCAAAAGCTTCATCTACAAGCTGAATCCATTGAATATGTATATCGGATGGCAAGTATGAATTGATGCCATCTAGCCATTGGTTTTCGTTTCGATTGGCATTCGAAGAAAAATGAAAAACTTGACCATAGGCATGCACTCCTGAATCCGTTCTTCCAGCTGAATAGATCCTGAGTCTTTCATTTGCTACCTTAGACAAGGCGCTTTCAATTCGGTCTTGGATGGTGTCTTGATTATCCTGGGATTGCCAACCTTTATAATCAGTTCCTAAATATTCAACACCACATGCGTATTTGGTAGAACCAGAATTCATCATCAGTAATTGGATTCAAGGATGGTCTCAGCTATTTGAATGGAGTTCAGTGCCGCGCCTTTTCGTATATTATCTGCAACAACCCATAGATTGATCCCATTCGAATGATTCAGATCTGCTCGAATCCTACCAACATAAACATCATCGGTACCCTCTCCCTCCTTAATTGGTATGGGGTACGAATCATCATCATTCATTAATTGAATCCCACTGGAATCAGAAAGCATAGCCCTGACTTCTCCAATGCTAAGATGTTTCTCAGTAACAATACTGATTGCTTCAGAGTGACCGTATCTTACCGGAACCCTGACCGCTGTCGGATTTACTTCGATATTTTGATCTTCGAAAATCTTATGCGTCTCCCAAACCATCTTCATTTCCTCTAATGAATAGCCATTGTTCTCGAAAGAGCCAATCTGAGGGATAACATTATGTGCAAAGCAGTTCTCTTCTTGTTGAGGATATTTTGGATCTAAAACTTGACGATCATATTCATTGAGCATCATTCGTCCTGCTCCAGATATTGATTGATATGTACAAACATTGATCGATCTAATTTTTGCCGCCTCATGAATAGGATTAAGCGCCACTAACATTTGGATGGTTGAGCAGTTTGGATTGGCAATAATATTATTGTTCCTAAAATTCTCTAATGCATGCGCATTTACTTCAGGCACAACCAATGGGATCTGATCGTCGTATCTGAATTCAGAGGTATTATCAATGACCACTGATCCAGCATTTGCAGCCTTTGGTGCAAACATCCTAGAAACCGATGATCCTGCTGAAAAGAATGAAAAATCAATGTTCTCAAAATTAAAATCATCCAAAACCAGCACCTCGTAATCATGGTCATTGAATCGAATATTTTTGCCTGCAGATCTTTCACTTGCAAGTGGAATAAGCTCTTCAACAGGGAAAGATCGCTGCTCAAGGATTCTTAATATTGCTTGGCCAACCAGTCCTGTTGCGCCAACAATTGCTACACGATTTGACACAATCTAATTGCCTTTATTTTCTAATAAAACATCTGAGTTTTGGGCTCGATTTCTTAAAAAATGATCCATTAGTACAATCGCCAACATTGCTTCTCCAATTGGAGTTGCTCTCAAGCCCACGCATGGATCATGCCGCCCTTTTGTAACAATTTCTGTGCTTTCGCCTGTTTTATCGATTGTCTCAGCAGGTTTAATGATGCTAGATGTTGGCTTTAAAGCAATGCTTGCAAAGATATCTTGGCCACTTGAAATGCCTCCCAAGGTTCCGCCTGAATTGTTCTGCTTAAAACCATCGGTATCGATCTCATCTCTATGCTCACTTCCTTTCTGGTTAACCACTGAGAATCCTGCACCAATTTCTACCCCTTTCACGGCGTTGATGCTCATCAAACCGTGTGCAATATCTGCTTCAAGCTTATCGAATACGGGCTCCCCCAGTCCAACTGGGACATTTGTTGCCACAAGGTTAATCCTAGCGCCGATGGAGTCACCTTCTTTTCTCAATTGATCCATATAAGACTCAAGCTGTGATAATTTCTCAGGATCACCACAAAAAAATGGGTTCGTTTCAATAAAATCTCTGTCTTTCATTTCAAGATGTATGGGGCCTAGTTGTCCCAAATACCCAAAAATCTCTATCCCTGTTTTTTCCAATAAGTATTTTCGAGCAATTGCACCGGCAGCAACTCTCATGACGGTTTCACGAGCAGAAGATCTTCCTCCTCCCCTGTAATCTCGAATACCGTATTTATGAAAGTAGGTATAGTCAGCATGTCCCGGTCTAAATTTATCTTTGATGGCACTGTAGTCTTTTGTTTTCTGATCCACGTTCTGAACAACGAGATTAATTGGTGTGCCTGTTGTTACTCCCTCAAAGACGCCCGACATGATAGTCACTTCATCTTTTTCTTTTCTCTGAGATGTAAACCTGGATTGACCGGGTCTTCTTTTGTTTAAGTCTTTCTGAATATCTCCTTCATCGATTTCAAGTCCTGGCGGACATCCATCAATAATAGCCGATAAACCAGGTCCATGGCTTTCCCCGGATGTAGTAACAGTAAATAATTTTCCTATAGTATTTCCAGCCATTATCAGTCTCAGTATCTGGTTCCTATTTTAGTCAATTTTTGAGGTTAGAGGCATCTATTAGTGCAACACCCTCGCCTCCTTTTTCAAAATCAATCCAAATAAAAGGCATATTGAATGCTTCTTCCATTTTTTCAGAGGCAACACCTGCCTCAATTATCACTATACCGTTATCGGATAAAAAAGGACGTGCATCATGCAATATCCTAGAGATAAAATCCAGTCCATTGTCCCCTGCAGCCAATGCTAAGTCTGGTTCGTGGAGGTATTCATTAGGCAAATCAGCCATGACATCGGTTGGAACATAAGGTGGATTGGTAATAATCAGATCAAATACACCAGTCACATTTTCAAATAAATCAGACTCTATTATTTTAACCTGACCGTCTAAGTCATGTGCTTTTGCATTCCTTGAAGCAACATCGAGTGCATCCGATGAAACATCGGTCGCGACAACTTCAATATCAGAAAAGATCGCTGCTATGCTCAAAGCGATACAGCCGGATCCAGTTCCGATCTCAAGTATATGTTTTAATGAGCTTGCTTTGAGCCATGGCTCAAAGCGATTATTGATAAGTTCAGCAATCGGAGACCTTGGGATAAGCACTCGTTCATCAACATAGAATCTTTTTCCACAAAAATAAGCCTCGTTGGTTATGTAAGGCAAAGGCTTTAATTCAACAATGCGTTGAAAAAGAATCTCTTTTGCTTTTTCCCGAAGACCCATTTGGATAGAACCTTTAAGTTGATCTTCTTGCAGAGGATCTAGGGATTGCAAAAGATGCATGATGATTGCCATTGATTCATCCATGGCATTATCTGTTCCATGCCCATAAAATAGATCCTCATTGCTGAGTATGGTTTCTATATCATGCAAAAGCTCATGGTATGTAGAACTTCTATTAATCAATTCAAATCTGGTGTCCATTATGACAACGATGTTACATTAGATTCTTAATATTGCCTCTATCTAAATGATGAATGAATAATTTGATTCAAGTTTCCCTGAGTAATGCCCTACAGAAGATAGTCTTAAAGGTTTCTCTTCTGAAGATCGGCATTCTTAAAAATATCCTCATAAGAATGTTTATCAAGCATTATGAGATTGATATGACTGATTACCCAAGAAAATCCTGTCACCAATATAAACATTTCAATGATTTCTTTACGAGAGAGATCCTCCCCGATAAAAGGCCCATTGATAAAAGTGAGAACGCGTTAATCTCACCTGCAGATGGAAAGATCATTGAGCATGGAAATATTGAAGAAGGTAAATTGATCCAAATTAAAGGAGTGAAATACGAATTATGTAGACTCCTTGATAACAATATAATGCTGAGTGAGGACTATAAAAATGGATCATTCATCAGTATTTATCTTGCGCCTTTTAACTATCATCGAATCCATGCCCCTCTTGAAGGAAATTTAGAACAAGCAATAATGGTTCCAGGTGAGATGAATAGAGTAGATGCCAAAGCATTGTCCAATATTGAAAGTCTTTATACAAAAAACCAAAGACTTATTGCCAAATTTAAAGGGCCCGACTTTGATTGTATTTTGATTATGGTTGCTGCAAGAAATGTGGCGTCAATGACATATGAAAAGAAAAGCGAAGCTTTTAGTAAAGGCGATGAATTTGGACGATTTAATCTTGGATCGACAGTTGTAATCCTTCTTCCAAACGAGACTGAAATAGAATGGGCCCCAAATGTTTCATTTGGGAACAATGTAAAACTTGGTGAAAAAATAGCTCAACTCAGTAAGATCAAATAAGTAGGAGAAACATGGACGGCTTAATATTTATAATCATCATCATCGTAGTTTTCTTAGTGAAATCATTTAAATATTTCAGTAAGCGAGTATCCCCTTCAGAAAAAAAAGGTGAAAAGGAAAACAGCTAGAATGGTTGAAAAATATTCTTCATACCAAAAAGTATTGATATCACCATTAAGGCAACAATCAGATAGTAAATGATCTTTTGTCCATTCATTACTTGACCCTCGATAGATACTCTCCAGTTCGAGTATCGACTTTAATCTTCTCACCTTCCTCTATAAACAAAGGTACGCGAACTGTGGCTCCTGTCTCAACCACTGCAGGCTTCACGCCTCCTTGAGCGGTGTCGCCTTTAAGCCCTGGATCTGTTTCCGTGACTGTTACATCAATATTATTAGGAGGCTCAACTGCGATTGCTTGATTGTTCCAGATCGTAACGCTGCATATGCTTTCCTCTTTTAGCCAGATCAGCACATCTTCAACTAGTGATTTCGATATGCCAATTTGTTCGTAGCTGTCTGTATCCATAAAATGCCATTGATCTCCATCGTTATAAAGATATTGCATCTCACTGATCATGACATCTGCGGCCTCAAGCGAGACACCAATTTTGACGGTCTTTTCGAGAACCTTTCCATTCTTTAGGTTCCTCAACTTCACCTTATTGAAGGCTTGACCTTTGCCTGGCTTATGAAAGTCACTTTCTACGATATTATAGGGCTCTCCATCAATAAGAACCTTGAGTCCTGACTTGAGATCACTGCTTTTATACATCACCATTGTATGCCTCTTATTTTGGTTCCACTTCTAGGGAATCTATTTTTTTAAATGGAGGCACCGATCGTCCCCTCTTCCCTCTTTCACTCATGTAATTTTCAAACTCGTTGGGTCTTATGATCTTTGGTTTTTTACCGCTATACACTCGAATTGAATCCTTTGGTCCAATAACAATTGCTGAAACCATCTTCTCTTTGCCTTCTTTGAATTTCTTAGAGTTAATTCCTATGATCTTCAGACCCTTTCCTTTGCTCATTTCCATTAATTCATTGCTTTTAAAAATGAGTAATTTACCGGCTGAATTTGCTGCTGCAACATATGTTTCTTCAGGGTATCCATAAGCAGTTGCATTGGAGGGTGCCAATACCTCTGCACCTTTTACGCTGATACAGGTCTTGCCCTTTCTATTTTTGGTGTATAGATCTTCCAACTTAACAAAAAAACCATAACCGGAACTCGATGACAACAGCCAATGCTGATTAGGATTACCAGATATGACTCCTGCAAAGTAAGCTCCATCTGGAGGATTGAGTCTGCTGGATAAAGGTTCGCCATTGCTTCTGGCTGATGGGAGTGTATCGGCAACAATGCTATAAACCCTTCCAGTGCTATCTATAAAAACTGCAAACTGATTGCTTCTTCCAGGAACCGAGGAAAGATAATCATCTCCAGACTTATAATTGAGAGACTGAGGATCCTCAAGGGCTCCCTTCGCAGCTCTCACCCATCCCGCTTTTGATAGGACAATAGTCACAGGATCACTGCTGGCAAGCTGAGTTTGATCAAGCGCTTGTGAGGTGATTGTTGATTCATTCATTGTGGTTCTTCGGTCATCACCGAAGTCTTTTGTATCTTGTTTAATCTCGTTTTGTATGAGTTCGTTAATTTTCTTTTTACTCTTGAGTATCTTTGTTAACTCGCTTTTTTCTTTCTCAAGATCATTCTTTTCTTGAAGAATCTTTTCCTCTTCA
>Ga0206679_10002725_pt1 | contig 13885 bp, 8 predicted proteins | sample M110012015metaG_FD_155464 | JGI IMG/M metagenome (GOLD analysis project Ga0206679, IMG submission 155464) | Ammonia-oxidizing marine archaeal communities from Monterey Bay, California, United States - M1 100m 12015 | ecosystem: Environmental > Aquatic > Marine > Intertidal zone | place: USA... | reverse complement strand
GCATCTGTGGCTGCCGGGCTGTTATCGAGCTCGACTTCCGTTGCAGTAGTCGAGTCAGCCGCGGAGGCCGCCTCGGAATCAGCGGAGCCGCCTAGGGTGCCCATGAGGGCATCCAATCCAGGTAGGGGCTCGAGACCCGCGAAGGGGTCTCCCCCACCTAAGGCCGGGGCTCCCGGGTCGCCGCCGTCCATGCCCAGTGCAGCCGCGGGGCTGGCGGGTGCCATGGGATCGAGGGTGCCCGCCAGCAAGGCGGCCATGTCGTCGTCAGTGGGCTCGATGCTGCCAAAGCCGCCGATCTCGCCGAAGTCGATGTTCTTCTTCACACGGGTTCGGCTGTGGTCCCGGAAGCCGGTACCCGTGGGCACCAGGTGTCCCAGGATCACGTTCTCCTTGAGGCCCACGAGGAAGTCTCGCTTGCCAGCAATGGCGGCCTCGGTCAGCACCTTGGTGGTCTCCTGGAAGGAGGCCGCCGAGATGAAGGAGTCCGAGGAAAGCGATGCCTTGGTCACACCCAACAGAAGGGTGATGCCCGTGGCCGGCTTACGCCTGTCACGACGCATGGATTCGTTAGCGGTCCGGAAAGCATGGCGGTCCACGATAGCGCCCGGGAGGAAGGTCGCGTCACCGGGATCGGTAACCTGCACCTTGCGCATCATCTGTGAGAGGATGATCTCAATGTGCTTGTCGTCAATGACCACAGACTGACTGCGGTAAACATTTTGGATCTCGCCCAACAGGTATTCCTGAGCGGCTTCTTCGCCACGAATACGCAGGATGTCATCAGGATAAAGAGGGCCGTCCACCAGTGCTTCACCGGCTTCGACCTCATCACCCTTGTGGACGCGCAAGTGCTTGCCCTGGGGCACAGCGTGCTCGGCTTCCTGGATCACTTCGCCGCTTTCTCCGAGGGCGCGAACGATGATCGTCCGCTTGCCACGTTTGCGGTCGCCAAGTTCCACGACACCTTCGATCTCACTCATCACCGCGGGCTCTTTCGGGCGTCGGGCTTCAAAGAGTTCGGTCACACGGGGCAAACCACCAGTGATGTCCTGGGTACCGGTAGCGGCCCGGGGAGACTTAGCAAGCAAGGTTCCCTGACTGATCTTGGCACGGTCTTCAACTTCCAGGTAAGCCTTCTCGGGCACCGGATAGATCGCCAGGGTCTCGCCCTTGGAATCCTTAATGGCCAACTGCGGGTGTAGATCGCCCTTGTGCTCGATGACCTGAGCGCGCGAAGTGCCACGTCGGGCATCCCGCTCGATCCTGAGGGTCTTGCCCTCCACCAGGTCCTCGAAATGAATCGTTCCTTTAAATTCGGAGATGATCGGCACGGAGTGCGGGTCCCAAGTACAAAGAACATCGCCCGCAGATATCTGCTGGCCTTCTTTGACTTTCAGGGAAGCACCGGTGGGAATCGCATACTGGTCGATGTCCCGGTCACGATCGTCGGTCAAGGCGATCATACCGTTCCGATTGAGAACCAGGACCTCGCCTTTCTCGGCGCCCTTGCTCTCGGACTGCACCACGCGCAGGCCTTGGAAACGGACTTTGCCGTCACGCTTGACCTTACGCTCGGTCTCCTCGACGGCACGACTAGCTGTACCACCAATGTGGAACGTCCGCATGGTGAGCTGAGTGCCCGGCTCACCAATGGACTGAGCCGCGATAATGCCAACGGCCAAGCCGCGCTCGGCCAGCTGGCCCCGCGCTAGGTCCATGCCATAGCAACGGGCGCAGACTCCAAGGGGAGCTTCGCAGGTAAGAGTGTTACGCACACGGATGCGTTCGTGGCCAAGGGCTTCGATGCGCTCAGCGATATCCTGGGTGACGACTTCTCCATCACGCACGACCACTTCGTCATTGACAACGTCGATGATCGTGTCCCGAGCAACCCGTCCGCGGATTCCCTGGGCAAGGGAGACAGCCACGCGGTCACCCTTGTACACAATCGACTTGGTGCCGGACCCGAGGGTCCCGCAGTCGTCCATGGTGACCACAACGTTCTGTGCAACGTCGGTCAGCTTCCGAGTGAGGTAACCAGCGTCAGCGGTCTTAAGCGCCGTATCAGCCAGTCCCTTACGAGCACCGTGAGTCGAGGAGAAGTACTCCAGGACGCGCAGGCCTTCACGGAAGTTTGCCTTGATGGGCGTTTCGATGATTTTGCCAGAGGGCTTGGCCATCAGACCACGCATACCTCCGAGCTGACGAATTTGGTCCACGGAACCACGCGCGCCGGAATCCACCATGCAGTAGATCGGGTTCACGTAGCCGGTTTCTTCGTCGAAGTCCGTGGCCAACACGGCCATCAGGTCGAGCCCAACGACTTCACGCGCACGGGTCCAAAGGTCGATGATCTTGAGGTAGCGTTCGCCCTCGGTGATCACACCTCGGTTGTACGACTTCTCAATCTTATCGATCTCGGCCTGGGTCTCCTTCAGCACCTTGGGCTTCGTGTCCGGAATACGGATATCGCTGCTGGCGAAGGACATGCCCGCGCGGGTCGCAGCTTTGAAACCAAGGTCCTTCAAGTCGTCCAGCAACTTAAGTGTGGACTGGCGGCCGAGCAGGTGGTGGCAGTCAGAGATCAAACCCTGAATCGCACCCTTGCTGAGCTTGTAGTTGTAGAGCGGCATCCCGGGGGGCAGGATGTCGTTGAACAGGATGCGGCCAACGGTGGTTTCAACGTACACCTGATTGCCATCTTCCGAAGGCACTTTACCGGCGCCGTCCACGTCGATGGGCACGTCCTTACTGCCGTACTTGACCTGGGAATCGGGTGCCAACTTGACGCGAATCGCGTCGAGGGTGCGCACGGATCCGTGACTCAAGGCCATGAACACTTCCGCCCGAGAGGAGAAAGTCCGAGGGTTGTCCTTGCAGGTGAGGGGATCCTTGGTGAGGTAATAGATACCGAGCACCATGTCCTGAGAGGGAGAAATGATCGGGCTGCCGTTGGAGGGCGAGAAAATGTTGTTGCTCGCAAGCATCAGAGTAGATGCCTCGATCTGCGCCTCAAAAGAGAGGGGCAGGTGCACCGCCATCTGGTCACCATCGAAGTCTGCGTTGAAACCACCGCAAACCAGGGGGTGCAGACGGATCGCGTTACCATCGATCAGCACCGGCTCGAAAGCCTGAATGCCCATACGGTGAAGGGTCGGCGCACGGTTGAGCATCACCGGGTGGTCACGAGTGACCTCTTCCAGGATGTCCCAGACCTCGCTCTCGCGACGCTCCAACATGCGCTTGGCGGACTTGATCGTGTCGGCCAGACCCAGATCCTTGAGGCGTCGAATGATGAAGGGCTGGAAAAGCTCCAGGGCGATCTTCTTGGGCATTCCGCACTGGGTCAGCGTCAGCTCGGGGCCAACGACGATCACGGAACGAGCGCTGTAATCCACACGCTTACCCAACAGGTTTTCGCGGAAGCGACCCTGCTTGCCCTTAATCATGTCGGTCAAGGACTTGAGAGGACGGTTCGAGGAACCAAGCACCGGGCGACGGCATCGGCCGTTGTCGAACAGCGCGTCCACTGCCTGTTGCAGCATGCGCTTCTCGTTCCGGATGATGACCTCGGGGGCGTTCAGATCGATCAACTTCTTGAGACGGTTGTTCCGGTTGATCAACCGGCGGTACAGATCGTTCAGGTCGCTGGTGGCGAAGTTGCCCGAGTCCAGCAGAACAAGGGGACGCAGGTCAGGGGGGATGATAGGAACCACATCCAGCACCATCCAATCGGGCTCATTGTCCGAGTCCCGCAGCATCTCAACGGTGCGCAACCGCTTAATGATGTCCTTCATGCGCTGCTTAGAGCGCGTGGACTTGAGCTCCTCACGCAGCTCTTCGGAGACACCGGCCAGATCAAGCTTACGTAGGATCTTCTTGACGCACTCGGCACCCATCTCGGCTTCGAACTCGTTGCCGTACTTGGAACGATTCTCGCGATACTCTTCCTCGGTCAGGAGTTGGTAAGTTTCGAGGGGGGTATCCCCCGCATCCACAACCATGTAGTCCTGGAAGTAAATCACCCGCTCAAGGCTAGAAACCTTGACACCGAGCAAGTTGCCCAGGCGACTGGGCATAGCCTTGAAGAACCAGATGTGAGTCACTGACGCAGCCAGGTTCACGTGCCCCATGCGACTCCGGCGCACGCGACTGTGGGTGATCATGACACCACACTTGTCGCAGACAATGCCCTTGTGCTTGATGCCCTTGTACTTGCCGCAGAAGCATTCCCAGTCCTTTTCGGGACCAAAGATGCGTTCGCAGAAAAGGCCATCTCGCTCGGGGCGATAGGTGCGGTAGTTGATGGTCTCGGGCTTCTTTACTTCGCCGTAAGACCAAGAACGGATGTCTTCGGGGGATGCCAGCGCGATGGTCACGCTGCCGTAGTCGTTGATCCGGCTGTACTTGACTTCTTCCATGGGAGGTTTCCTTGTTGAGCTATTTGATCGGGCGGCCAGTTATGCAGTGCAGGTCATCAAAGCGTCGCAGCGGACTTCTTGTGAAGCTGCATGTTGAGGCCCAAGCCCCGGATCTCGTTAGTCAGCACCTCGAAGGAAACCGGCGTGCCGGGCTCCAAAACGTTGAGGCCCTTGACCATCGACTCGTAAATCTTGGTGCGGCCGTCCACATCATCCGACTTCACAGTCAGGAGTTCCTGCAGGATCGACGCCGCGCCATAGGCCTCGAGGGCCCAGACTTCCATTTCTCCGAAGCGCTGGCCGCCGAAGCGTGCCTTACCTCCGAGAGGTTGTTGTGTGATCAGACTGTAGGGGCCAGTGGCCCGGGCGTGCACCTTCTCGTCAACCAAGTGGTGCAGCTTCAGCATGTACATGATGCCGACCGTGACCCTCTGCTCGAAGGGAACACCGGTACGACCGTCAAAGAGTTCGAACTTGGCGTCAGCGGGCATTTCCGCGTCGGAAAGGACCCCGGCGATCTCCTCTTCCGTGGCACCGTCGAAGGCTGGCGTGTAGCAACGAATCCCCAACTTGTGAGCCGCGAAACCCAGGTGAGTTTCAAGGATCTGCCCCACGTTCATACGACTGGGAACACCCAGAGGGTTAAGCACGATGTCCACGGGCCTGCCGTCGGGCAGGTAGGGCATGTCCTCGAGGGGACAGACCTTACTGATGACACCCTTGTTGCCGTGCCGCCCAGCCATCTTGTCTCCCACCGAAATGTTGCGCTTGGTGGCAACATAGATCTTGATCATTTCCAGCACGCCCGTGGGCAGTTCGTCGCCGCGGCTAAGGCGGTTGACGATCCGGTTTTTCTCAGCCTCGCGGGCTTCGATCTTAACCGTAGATTCGTGAATGGCACGCAGAGCAGCCACGCGAGCTTCGCCTTCGTCGGCGTTCTCGGCAGCTTGCTGGCTGAGGACCTTGACCCGGCGCAACTCGTCATAAGTCGAGGTGTCGTCAAGGGCAAAGGCCGTACCTGTCATGTCGTCTTGAATCTCAGTCTTGAGGCTCTCTTGAACCTTACCCAGCATGACCGCCGTGTTCTCGCGCAGGGCGGCCAAGAAGCTCATCTCTGCGTCGCGAATCACGTTCAGGGTTTGCATGCGCTCTTCGTCCGTCAGGTTAACCCGACGGGAGAATTTGCGGGCGTCGATGACCACTCCGCGGGAACCGGGAGGCATGGTCAAACTGGCGTTCTTCACATCCACACCGGCCTTACCGAAGATCGCGTGCAACAGCTTCTCCTCGGGGGTCAGTTCGCTCTTGGACTTTGGCGCAACCTTACCGACCAGCATGTCGCCAGCTTGAACAAAGGTTCCGACGCGGATCATACCCGACTCGTCCAAGTTGGCGAGCGCGCCTTCACCCACGTTGGGGATGTCAGGGGTGAATTCCTCTTTACCCAGCTTGGTCTCGCGAATCTCGACCTCGTACTCCTCGATGTGAATCGAGGTGAAGACGTCATCGCGCACCAATCGCTCGGAGACCAGGATGGCATCCTCGTAGTTGAAACCGTCCCAGGGCATGAAAGCCACCACGAGATTTTTACCCAGGGCAAGTTCGCCATGGTGACTTGAAGCGCCGTCGGCCAGAAGGTCGCCCTTCTGAACCTCATCACCGGTCCGCACCATAGGGCGGTGGTTCTGAGTGGTGCGCTCGTTCATCCCACGGAATTTGGTCAGGTGATACTCGTCGTCGCCGACGATGATCACGCGACTGTCTGCGTACTCAACCGTGCCGCCGTTGCGGGCAAAGAGCGGGATGTTCGAGTTCTCGCTGACCTCTTTCTCCATGCCCGTGCCCACGATGGGCACTTCGGGAATCATCAAGGGCACTGCTTGACGCTGCATGTTCGAGCCCATCAAAGCCCGGTTAGCGTCATCGTGCTCAAGGAACGGAATCAAGGAGGCGGAGATGCCAATGATCTGCTTGGGAGACACATCGACGTAGTCCACTTCGCCGGGATCCACTTCCACGTTGTCCCCGTCTCGACGGGCTAGCACGCGGTCCTGGACGATTAGGCCCTTGTCGTCCACCAACACGTCGGCGGGGACCATGACCATTCCCAATTCTTCGTCGGCTCGAAGGTAGCGCACCGTTTCGGTGACACGGCCTTTGACGACCTCGCGGTAGGGTGAGGTCAAGAACCCGTAGGGATCCAACTTGGAGTACAGGGCCAAGGATGAGATCAAGCCAATGTTTGCACCCTCGGGGGTTTCAATCGGGCAAAGGCGTCCGTAGTGGGACAGGTGAACGTCACGCACGTCGAAGCCGGCGCGCTTTCGGTTCAGGCCTCCCGGGCCCAAGGCCGATAGACGGCGTTCGTGGGCCAACTGGCTCAGGGGGTTTGCCTGGTCCACCACCTGAGACAGTTCCGAGCGGCCGAAGAAATAGTCCACGGCACTGGAGAACGTCTTGGAGTTGATCAACTCCCGGGGCTTGACCTTCTCGCGGTCTTCCAGGTTCATGCGTTCCTGAGCGGTGCGGCGCAGCTTGAGCAGACCCTTGCGGAACTCCTCGCCAGCCAGTTCGGCGATCGTGCGCACCCGGCGGTTACCGAGGTTGTCAATATCGTCGATCTCACCCTCGCCCTTGCGCAACCCGACTAGGTACTTGACCGAGTTCAGGATGTCTTGGGGCTGGAGGACCTGTACGGCCTCGTCGATGACCTGACTGAATTTCCGGTTGAGACGGAAGCGGCCTACGCGGCCCAGACGATAGCGCTGGGGATCGTAAAATTTCTCGTGAAACAGCTCGCGAGCCTTCTCTAGCTGCTGCGGGTTGCCGGGACGCAAGCGCTTGTAGATCTCAAGCAGGGCATCCTCATGGCTGCGCACCGAGGGATCGGCGTGCATGCTGTTCAGAATCAGCATGTCCAGATCCGCGATGTTGGCGTCGATGATCTCGACTTCGGCCAGCTGACTGGCGGCAATTTCAAGGGCGGCCGTTTCGGGAATCGGCATACCTGAAGGCACCAGGACTTCGCCGGTTTTGAGCACAACAATGTCCCCCACCGCAATCCGGTCGGTGACTTTCTTGGCGAAAGCATTTTCCGTGGTGGACTTGGTTTTCTTGATCACCTTGGTGGGATAGAACTTACGCATCAAGGCCTGGTCCGTGCCCAGATCCTCGTCCAAGGCACGCAGGAAGGTCACTGCGGAGAACTTGCCGGATTGGTCGATCCGGATTTGAAGGATTTCCTTCTTCGTGACGTTCAGCTCAATCCAGCTACCACGCTCGGGAATGATCCAGCAAGAATGCAGGGCACGGTCTGCATCGTTGTCCACGATGAAATCCACACCGGGCGAACGGTGCAGCTGGCTCACGATCACTCGCTCACTGCCGTTGATGATGAACTCGCCACCACCACGCATGATCGGGAGCTCCCCAAGGTAGACCTCTTCCTCGATGGGCTCGGGCTTGATCAAGCGCAGGCGTACCCGGAACGGGAAGCCGTGGGTCATGCGCAAATGGCGACATTCTTCAATGTCATAGCGCGGACGTCCCAACTCGTAGCCGATGTACTCAAGGCACATGGTCTTGTCGTACGAGTAGATAGGGAAGACCTCGTGCAAGAGGGCTTCCAAACCTTGGACGGGACGCGCACCAGGAGGCGTGTCCGCTCCGAGGAACGTTTCATACGCCTCGGTTTGGATCTCCGTGAGGTTCGGGAGGGACTCAATTTCCGTGACGCGGCCGAATACCTTGGTGGAGACAGTCGGATCCGCAATGCGGCCGGGTTGATTGGTCATAGCGTCAACACTCCGGCACCCTGGGGGGTGGGTGCGTGGAAGGGGGTTTGGGCACCATGCGGAGATCCCTGCTGCAAGCCGAGAGGCTGAACGACAGGGGTCAACGGGAAAAAAGTCGGAGGGCATGGCAACGCCCGACTTGTGGTTTGGGATCGTAGAGATGACCTTTGCAGGCCATCCGACAGACTAGGCTCACTTGACGTGACAACCTTGACTTGGTTGCCGCACGGGAAGTGGCCATGCAGAATGGGACGCGGCTGACTCAGCCTCGCCCTACTCATAATGGACCGAGAGGGTCCGAGCAGAAAAGGGGCACTCAGACCGCCCGGCATAATAGTGAAGAAGGGCATTTTTGGCAATTCCCGTTCCGAGGAGTGGGCCGTGCCCTCTCCAGATAAATCCGGAAGGAGGGAATCGGGCCAGGAGCCATGGAGGAGGGGTGATCCCGACTGGATCAAGCTCCGGAAAGCTGAATCCAGGCTGGAGCCCGTCCATGGAGCCCGGCAGTTGCCACTCCGCCGCAAGCCTCTGGAATATACCGGCCCCAGAGCAACGTCCCGATTCCGCAAATTAGCGGTTTCAGAACGTCCCAAGGGGGTGGGGCCCAGAGGTCTGGGAAGGAGTCGGCTACCCGAATGCAAGATGACAAGGATGCGTTGCCCCCACCGGTTCCCCGGGGGAGGCAGCGAGAATCAGTCGATCTTGACGGAGGCACCGGCGCCTTCGAGCTTGGTCTTGATTTCTTCGGCCTCTTCCTTGGAGGCCCCTTCCTTGACCGGCTTGGGAGCCGCATCGACCAGGCCTTTGGCCTCCTTGAGGCCAAGACCGGTGATCGCGCGGACTTCCTTGATCACGGAAATCTTGTTGCCGCCGACGCTCTCAAGGATCACGTCGAAAGACGTCTTCTCCTCTTCTTCGGCGGCTGCCGGTGCTGCTGATGCAGCGGCTGCGGGAGCAGCGGCGCTAACGCCCCACTCATCCTCAAGGAACTTAACAAGCTGCGAAGCTTGCATAAGGGTCAAACCGCTCAGTTGATCAGCGATAGCCTTCAGCTCTGTGTCGAGCTCAATCGTGGTGGTCTCTTCGGACATGGTGCTATTTCTCGTATGAGATGAGTTACTAGTTGCTCGTCGGTGCTGGCGGCCCATCCGCCAGCTTCAGGGGGTTGTGTCACGCGGGCAAGCCCACGTGTGGAAGTTAGGTCGGAACAAGACGCTTGAACGCCCTGCCCCTTCAGTCATGAATCAGTCGTCGCCTTGGCCATCGATGTGTGCCTGTAGAACCCGGGCCAAGCCCGAGGGTACTGCGTTGATCACCGAAGCCAGGCCGCGGGCCGGACCAGAGATGACGCCAAGCAGCATGGCATTGACCGTGTCGCGATCCGGCAAGTTGGCAAGTGCTTTGGCATCGTTAGAGCCCATCACTTCACCTTCAAAGAAGGCTGCCTTGATGCCTAGCTTGCCATCCTTACGCAGGGCCTTGAAGTCCTCGTCACTGAAGGACTTGGCCGCGTTGATCAGCTCTTCGGTGCTGCAGGCCACCATACCGGTGTTGCCCTGAAGAGCGGCCCCATCCAACTCGACGCCTTGCTCAGCGAGCAGACGACGAAGAAGGCTGTTGCGGACCATGCGCATGCGCAGGCCATGCTCGTTGAGCTTGGTACGCAGGGCTTCGTCTTCAGCGACGGTCAGACCGGCATAGGTCACGAAGAGCATGCCGTCTGCTCCGTCGAGCATTCCCGCCAGGTCGGCGGAAACCATTTGATTGATGATGTTAGGCACGATTCAGCCTCCGTATTGGATGGTGGCGCCGGGACCCATAGTGGTCGAGACGCTAATCTTGCGAACGAAGACCCCCTTCACGGCTGCGGGGCGCATGCCGGTCACGTGGTCCAAAAAGGCGCCAAGGTTGGCGACCAGATCGTTGGTGTCGAAGGAGCGCTTGCCGAGGGGGGCATGCACATTGCCGCCCGCATCGGTGCGGAACTCGACCTTACCTGCTTTGAAATCTGTGACCGCCTGGGCTACATCAGCAGTCACGGTGCCGGATTTAGGCGAAGGCATCTTGCCCTGAGGGCCCAGAACCTTACCCAGCCGTCCCACATATTTCATCATGTCGGGGCTGGCGATCACCACGTCAAAGTCCATCCAACCGCCCTGGATGCGCTCGGCCAAGTCCGCAGAGCCAACAACATCAGCCCCCGCTTCCTTGGCTGCCTCAGCCTTATCGCCCTCGGCAAAGACGGCGATGAACACCTTCTTACCAAGACCTTTAGGCAAGGACACGGCGCCCCGGACCAACTGGTCCGATTTGCGCGGATCAATGCCCAGACGGATGGCGACCTCGAAGGTCTCATCGAACTTGGCGGCGGGGAGGCCCTTGAGCAGGTCAAAGGCTTCAGCCGGGGAGTAGTCCTGTTCGCGGTCCACCTTTGCGGCGGCCTGAATAAATCGCTTGCTGTGCTTGGTCATATCAGCCTTCTACCTCGATACCGGACGAGCGTGCAGTGCCAGCGATAATGCGGCAGGCATGCTCCATATCCCGAGCGTTGAGGTCGTTCATTTTTATGGTTGCGATCTCCTCGACCTGGGTCATGGAGACCTTGCCGACGATTTGCGTTCCAACTTCACCAGCGCCCTTGGCCACACCGGCAGCCTTCTTCAGCAGCACAGCTGCCGGAGGAGACTTCAGGATGAAGTCAAAAGTGCGGTCCGCATAGACGCTAATTTCTACAGGAATAATCATCCCGTTCTGATCGCGTGTAGCGTCGTTGAAGCGCTTGACGAATTCTCCGATGTTGACACCGTGAGAGCCGAGTGCAGGGCCTACCGGAGGCGCAGGGGTTGCCTGGCCAGCGGGGCATTGCAGTTTAATCTTGCCTGTGACTTCTTTTGCCATTTAGACAGCCTCTACTTCCCAATACTTAAGGTCGACGGGCGTGGGTCGGCCGAAGATAGTCACGGTAATTTTCACCGTTCCGCTCTCCGAGTCGATCTCCTCGACGGCTCCATCGAAGCCGTCAAAGGGCCCAGTGTTGATTCGTACCATGTCCCCTTTGTTCAGGCCGATGGAGACCTGGGGACGACTTTCCGAATCCTGCATCCTCGATAGAATCGAGGTCACTTCGGCTTCGGTGATTGAGGTGGGCTCGCCGCGGCTGCCCAAGAAATCGCGCAGACCGTCAACGGTGCGCAAAGTGTTTCGCGCCTTAATCACGCGTACGTCATCAGGAGAGTCCAGATCCGCCTGGACCATCAAGTAGCCGGGATAGAGCTTTTTCTCTACGACCTTCTTCTTGCCACGACGCAGGTCGGTGACTAACTCGAAGGGGACCAGCACCTGGGGGATCAAATCCTCCAGACCAGCCATCTTGAGACGCTGTTCGGCATTCTGCCGGATGCGCTTCTCGCGACCGGACTGACACCTCAGGAAAAACCACTTGTACGCCATGCGTGCTCCTAGCCCCCCATCAATATACGTTGAGCTAGGCGACCGAGGAACCAGTCCGCGCCAGCGATGAAGGTCATCAGGAACAACACGGTTCCAGCGACGACCAGAGAAGAATCAACAGCCTCGTCGATCGTGGGCCAGGTGACCTTGCGAAGCTCGGCTTCGGTTTCGATCAGCAAGTCCGCGTTCTTGGGTTTTTGTTCCCAGCGATAAAGCAGCCACAGGCCCAAAAGGCCAGCCAGGATAGAAATCACCAGGGCCAGGTTCGGGACCACACCGATCAACGGGATACGGCCCATGCCACCTAAGGGGTCGGCAAGATTGCCCATGCCCTGCAAGGTCGTGTGCAACGACGTGCAGCCATATAACACCAGAACGGCGATCGACCAGAAAACGGTCATTCGCGCCATACGTCCTTGATCTTTTTTGTAGGCCATGTGTTCGGTTGGGGTTGGCCGCCTTGCTCAGGTGAGCGGGCGGCGGGTGACTAGGTGTGTGGGAGGTCAGGTCGGCTCGGGACCGCGGAGGGTGGGCTGATTTCCAGGCACCCCTACATTCGGGGGGAGTTGTCCTGGATTAAACCCAGCTGTGCGGCAGGCAAACGCCTCTAGAGTTTCTTTTCCCTGTGACTGACGTGCTCCCGACAAAAGCGGCAGTACTTCTTCTTCTCGAGCTTGTACGCAGCCTTGAGACGCTTATGCGTCGTGTAGTTGCGATTGCGGCACTTGGTGCACTCGAGAAAGACGTATCGTTCCTTGACCTTCATGGTGGGGCCTTGTCGACGGTTGGTTGGAGGAGGGCGGAGCGCTGGGGGCAGGTGGAGGGTCGCAATGTTGCGCTCCCCACCATTCCCCGTAAGTGATCGCTGGGGAACGCTCCGATCCCCAACAACTCGGTCTCATGCCGATTCGATCTATGGCTCGACTACTCGAGAACCTTGGTCACGACACCAGCGCCAACCGTGCGGCCGCCTTCGCGGATTGCGAAGCGCAGCTGCTCTTCCATGGCAACCTGGGTACCCAAGGTCACGCAGAGCTTGACGTTATCACCGGGCATGCACATTTCTGCGTCGCCCATCAAATCGGCTGCCCCGGTCACGTCCGTGGTACGGAAGTAGAACTGGGGGCGGTATCCGGAGAAGAACGGCGTGTGACGGCCACCCTCATCCTTGGAAAGAATGTAGACCTCGGCCTCGAACTTGGTGTGCGGGGTCACTGTGCCGGGCTTGGCCAAGACCATTCCACGAATCAGCGCCTTCTTGTCCACACCGCGCAGGAGTACGCCGACGTTCTCGCCAGCGCGGCCTTCGTCAAGAGTCTTCTGGAACATCTCGACACCGGTACAGGTGGTCTTGCCAATTTCATCGGACATGCCGACGATCTCGAGCTCATCACCAGTGTTGACGATGCCTCGCTCCACGCGGCCGGTTCCCACCGTGCCACGACCCTTGATCGAAAAGACATCCTCGATGGGCATGAGGAAGGGCTTGTCCACGTCACGCTCGGGCATGGGAATGGCGCTGTCGATGGCGGCCATCAATTCGACGATCGAGGTGAAGGCTTCGTTGCCTTCTTCGTAGCCGCCATCGTCCAGAGCATTCTGGGCGGCAAGGGCCGAGCCACGGATGATGGGAATGTCATCACCGGGGAAATCGTACTTGCTCAAGAGTTCGCGGATTTCCATCTCGACCAGCTCAAGCAGTTCGGGGTCGTCCACTTGGTCGACCTTGTTCATGTAGACCACGATGGCGGGCACGTTCACCTGACGGGCAAGCAGGATGTGCTCGCGGGTCTGGGGCATCGGGCCGTCAGCCGCAGAGACCACCAGGATGGCGCCGTCCATCTGGGCGGCTCCGGTGATCATGTTCTTGACGTAGTCGGCGTGACCGGGGCAATCCACGTGAGCGTAGTGCCGGGACTCACTCTCGTACTCCACGTGAGCTGTGGAGATGGTGATACCCCGCGCCTTCTCTTCAGGCGCCTTGTCGATCTCGTCGAAGTTCATCGCCTTTGCCAACCCGCGGTTCGCCTGATGGCGGCAGATTGCCGACGTGAGCGTGGTCTTTCCGTGGTCAACGTGGCCGATCGTGCCAACGTTGACGTGGTCCTTTGTCCTTTCGAAGACTTCCTTGGCCATGTTCTTGTCTCGCAGTCTATGGGGCTCGCGCCCACAAGCGGTGGTGCGCTCCGCTCCTGATGAGCCCCGGACGGGGCGCATGGA
>Ga0206679_10002724_pt1 | contig 13885 bp, 6 predicted proteins | sample M110012015metaG_FD_155464 | JGI IMG/M metagenome (GOLD analysis project Ga0206679, IMG submission 155464) | Ammonia-oxidizing marine archaeal communities from Monterey Bay, California, United States - M1 100m 12015 | ecosystem: Environmental > Aquatic > Marine > Intertidal zone | place: USA... | reverse complement strand
ACCAGTTTCATGAATTCGATAAGTTTCATCGTTTTTAATTTCATATAATTTAAGATGCTTGGCACCATAATACACTAACCAATCAGAAGAAAAATTACTTTTATTATTGATCTCTAATTTTAGCCAGCACCATTCTTCTGTATAATGTTTATCATTTACTTCATCACCAATTAATTTTTTGAATTCAATTGCATCTGGGTCTGCAAGTAATCCTTCAATAGTTAAGGTGTCATTTTCTGAATAATAATAGCTGGAATGATCTTCAAGGTATTGCCAACCATTATCTGTAGAATCAGTAATCTTTAATGGAACTTGGGTTAAGGATAAGTTGCCAAAAGCAAGGAGAAATATAAAAACCAAATATCGCATACAAATTATAAGTGATAAATGTATTGAATTTAGTTAAATAACTAAAGAGGAATAATAATTGACATAGGAGTTAGGGTAGCTACCAGGCAAAAATCTCATTAATAACATTTTTCATCCAAGGATTTCCTTTTGTTCTTTTTTCTAATTGTACTTTAAGCTCATCTTCAGTAAGAACATCTTTTTTCTTTGTGTTAGGAAGCAATTCATTGATATCTGCATACTGTTCTTTTACACTTTTTGCAAAATAAACTACTCCACCATCTTCAGTGGCTAATCCCAGTATAGTTCCAGGAAGACCATTAAATGTTTCGGGTCCACAAGAAGGCAGTATGGCGTCTGTATACCAAGCATATATTTTAGTAGAGTCATTTTTTACCCAAATCGCTCTTCGGCATTCATAACCAGCAATTTTTCTTTTTCTTTCTGTTACTTTCCATTCTCTTTTTACAAGAACATCTTTTACATAAATAGATTCTCCCCACATATTGAAAATGGATAATCGTTCATTGTTTTCTAAATCTTGATGAACTGTATTTTTCATAGTCAACCAACCCATTCTACCTTCGTCTGGAACTTTAACAGGAACAAAAAAGGATTCGGTAGGAGTGAAGTGAAGCTCAAATTTATCAATTTTTACTTTTTTATCTCCTAGCCATTTTCTGCTTTGTTCATTATCGTATTTTTTTAGTAGGTTGGTTTTTCTTTCAAAAATGATCACGCCAGACTTCATTTGCCCAATACCTGTAGAAAGTACAAACAATAAAAGGAAGAAAGCGATATATGGTTTAATGGAATCCATCTTCTACCTTGGTTTTAGTGTTGTTGAATTTAAGAGTTAGTTTTAAAAGAAAATACCTGGATATTATAGTAGTCCTATTGTCTGTGATTACATTGTCTTGAACTATTCTCTGCGCTATTACATTTTGATTAAGTATGTCATTTCCAATAAGGGAAAGTATCAGGTTTTCTGTTTTTAAAAAACGTTTACTGATCTCTGCATTGATAATTAAAAAATTAATGTTGTAGCCCTCTCGTCTTTGGCTATTTATGGTATACATAGCCTCAGATTCAATTCTAAACTTGAAGGGTAATTCTAATCCAATTTCAGCAAAATATTCCTGAGTAGAGAAAGGTTGATTGCTGGAAAAACTCAATGTGCTATTAGGAGAGCTATAGGTGTAATTTGCCCCTATGTAGAACTCAATAGTATCTGTTTCGATCTCAATTTCAAGTTCACCTGTAGCATTGAGGGTTTCAGTAATGTTTTTAAGACCATTTACATAGTTAGTGTTGTTGTTATAGCTACTGCTGATGCTCGGATTAATACTCACCACGCTATTGAATAGGGGGATTCCAGCTCCAAGCCAAAAGCTACCATTTTGGTTGTTATCTACATTAATAGTTTGTGAGATGGTTCTTCCTATAGAATCATAAACAACTGAATTTGAGAATGCATTTTCTGTAATGTTATAGTTAGCGTTGGTCCATAAGTAGCTACCTGTGAGAGCTTTCCATTGGCTATAACGCATATTAAACCTATGAGCATAAGTGGGTTGTAGGTTTAAATTACCTATAGAAATTCTATTGGGGTTGCTGTTGTCTGGTACAGGCTGTAGCTGGTTCATACTTGGTTGAGCTGAGTTGGTTTTGTAGCTAAAATGAAATCTTTTACTATTACTGAATTTGTAATTGTAATTCAACTGTGGAAGAATGTTGTATATGTTTTGATTGAAAGTAGAATTGTCATTTAGGTTAATATTTTCAATTAATACATTTCTTGCATAAGTACCGATCTTAAGTCGATGCTTATTGTGCTTGTATTGAATAAATCCACCAATTCTATTGATCATTTTATCTGTAGTAAAATGATTGGTAAGCTCGTTATTGACTAAGCTGTATGATTCATTGTTGTTATCGAAGGTTTCTTTATTTTGGTCATCAAGACTATACTTGATATAGTACTCAAAATCTGCGGTCCATTTATCATTAAGAGGCTCTCTGAATAATAAATCACCTCTATGGTACTGATTTATTTGTTTTTGGGTTTGTAGCTGGTCAATGGTGTCATTTGAGAAACCAGCAGTATAAAAGATATTTTCTGATAAAAGAGAATCTTTTTGATTGTTTTCAGACATTCCAAACCTATAGGCAAGTTTAAATAACCTTTTTTCTTTGGCAAACTTCCTATTTAGCTTGATCTCATTAGAGAAGGTGAATTCATCTGAGGAATTATAATTGTTTAATAAATTACTTGATGTTAGTGTGTCATCCCTAGAAACATAATCTGTTTGCATAAAGGAATTATAGCTGTTGTTGTTGATTCTAAATCTAGGTATTAACTCTATTTCAGTTAATGAGTCTAATTGGTGGGTTAAATTTAAATTAATAGAATGAGATTCTGAATATTCAATTCCAGCACTTTTTTCATTGGTAATATAGGTAGTATCCTGTAGGAAATATTGAGAAGATTGGTCTGTAACAGAGTTTAGCTGATTATTATTATATGTATAGTTAGCTCCTAATTTTGTTTTTTTAGAAATCTTGTCGCTGTAATAAAATCCACTTCTAAATGTTCTTGGAATACCACTTGGGCTACCATTGTTTCCCCAATTCCAGAATTGAGAACTATAAGAAGAATTATTTGTTAATCCATATTTGTAAACATCTCCCATTCCAAAGTTAGATCTAGGGGTATTAGATCCTAGGGCAAAAACAGAGATTTTAAAATCATCTTTAAATCTATTGGCTAGTAGCTCCCCTTCATAAAAGTTGGTAAAGTCCGTAGCCCCAGAAATGGTGCCGAAATATCCCTTCTTGGCTCCTTCTTTCATTCTTAGATCCATCACCTGAATAGTTTCATCGGCAGTTTCGCTATCATCTTCATTTTCTTCTTCATAGATCTCAACAGATTCTACACCTTGAGCACCCAAATTCTTGGTAGCAATAGTGGGGTCGTCTCCAAAAAATTCATCTCCATCTACTAAAATTTTATTCACTTCTCTACCTTGAGCAGTGATTTGACCATCTTTGTCTACATCTATTCCGGGAAGTTTTTTAAGTAGATCCTCAACAACAGCATTTTGTTTGGTTTTAAATGAATCTGCAAGATAAACTAAGGTATCTCCTCTAAAATGAACGGGTTCTTTATAAGCATAAATAGTGACCTCATTCATCATTTCACTTTTTTCAGGCAAATAGGTATTTACTAAATTGATTTCTTTATTGTTTGCACTAGGGAAGAAAAAGATGTATTTATCATCATATTGGTGATGTGAAATAATAATTTCAACGGTATCCATTGGTAAGGTTAGGTTGAATTCCCCATTCATGTCTGATCTTACATAGCCAAGCATAACAGAATCTTTGAGTCTGATCGCCATGATTACTGCATTTTCTTTTGGTGAATCGTTTAATTTGTCGATCAAATTTCCTTTGATTACAATTTCTTCTTGACCAAATGAACTTGTTTGTACAATAAATAGTGCTATTAATAAGTAGAAGTAATTTTTCATATCCCTCAAAAAAACCTGACTAAAATAGGTATTATTTTTAAACTCAATTGTTAATCAATGTTAAGTGTAATTGACTAGTTTTAGATTAAAAGGTTTAAAAGGTGTAAGATTAATTTGTAGGAGGAGTTAAAATCGGAACAATATTATTTATAAAATGGATCATTTTTGTCGATTCATTGAATTGCGCCACTTTTAAATCGTTGTTAAAGATTAAAATTGAGGTTCCGTTACTTTCTAGATGATTAATGTTTCCATTAATAATCAATTCTTTTATTTGGTCATTTAAAAATGAAGTAATTGTCTTTTTATTTTCAACTTTAAGAATGAAATCGTCCATAATTCCTTCACAAACTCTATAGTCAATGTCTTTAAACCTAGACGCTAAAAAATATTTATCGAGCACTCCTTTTTTCTCTATTGTGAATTTAGGAATTTCAAACGGAAGGTCAATTATCCCAATGGATGTTGAATAAATTTCTGATGACATAAAGGCACCTTCGTCAAAGGTGATATCAGCTATTTCCCAGCTAATTTTATTGTTTGATCCTGTTAAACAATTTGATTTTTCTATAATAGTTCTTGTTTTGAAGAAATAAAAGCTCTGTAATAGTTTTATTTTTTCTTTAGATTCAGCTTCATAGGTCCAGCTGTATTCTCTGGCAATATTTTTTAACCTTATTTGTCTATTCGATAGTTGTTTAGATGGGTCATTGAGTAGTTTTAAAGATAGATGATGATTAGATGAAGAGACATGTTTGTCTAATCCTAATAAAGTTACTTTTCCGCCATTAAATTCATGAATTCTTTTGAATTCATGGATAGTATCCATAATGGTATGATCGATTAATCTGGCGTCTGAAAGTTGGATATTAACTTCTGAATCTTTTGGTATTTGATCTATTAGTTTATTGAAATTGATGATACTTAAGAAATTTACAATTCCTTTAAGCTCAAGATTAAAAGTGCCATCTTTTTTTACAAATATGTTAGAATTTGAATTTAAAATATCTTTCATGAAATTGCTTAAAGACATTTTGCTTAACATTAAATGTGAAAGCAGCGTTATTAGCATTCCACCGAAAATACCAATTAATAGATCAGTATATAATGTGATGATAATAGTAACTATAAAAAAGATCAATTGTTCAACGCCATAGCTATATATATATTTAAATACATTAGGAGACGTTAGTTTAAAACCAGTGTAAACTAAAATAACAGCCAATGATGATAAGGGAATCATTTGTATAATTGGAGTTAACAGGAACACAAAAATGAATAAGAGGATACCATGGTATAGATTAGACCATTTGGTCTTTGCGTTATTATGGATATTAACGGTACTCCTAACTATAACTGTAATTATTGGTAGGCCTCCTAAAAAACCTGATGTCATTGTACTTATTCCTACACCAATTAGGTCTTTATTTAAATCTGTTTTTCTTTTATAAGGGTCCAACTTGTCAACAGCTTTTGTAACTGCGAGTGTTTGTACACTTGCAATTAATGTTATTGAAATTACACATAGCCAAAAAGTACTTGTTCCTATTTTAGAAAAATTAGGAAATAAGATGAAGTCTTTTAGGTTTTCTGGGATCTCAATTAAAAATTCAGGTCCTACATAATAAGAGTTTTCTAGGAATGCAATATGATGACCTTCAAAAAAATTAAAAGCAAAAACAAACGGTATGGATAGTGCGAGTACCCATATTGGAGCTGGAAGAAAATGGAAGACCTTATAGCTGAGTTTAGAATGAAAGATGAGTATCAATAGCCCCAATACTGAGATGATTGCAACAAAGGGATTAATTAAAGCTAAATTTTGAAAAACCATTATTAAGGTGTCAATAACATTTGCAGGATGAATGTCAATTCCTAGTGCTAAAGGCAGCTCTTTTGTGATAATAATAATACCAATCGCAGCAAGAATACCATGTATTACTGAGCTTGGGAATATTTCTGCAAACCTTCCAAGCTTTAGTACACCTAAGATTATTTGTATTAGACCAGAAATAACGATAGCAGCAAAGACATAATTCAATGATTGTCCTGTTCCGTCATTCAATGCTATTCCAGAAGAAAGAATAACTGCTATTAATCCAGCTGCTGGCCCATTAATAGATATTTGACTACCTCTGAAAAATGTGGTAACAACACCTCCAATAATGGCTGATAATATTCCTGATATTGGCGGAACACCAGATGCGATGGCAATGCCTAATGCTAGGGGTAATGCTACTAAAGACACACTTACTGCAGCTAGAAGGTCACTCTGCCAATTTTCTATTAATCCCTTTATGCCTTTCTTTGGTGTTATTTCCACGAATCGATTTTAAAATTATCTAGTTATTGTTGTAAATGTATTTATAGGATATTTTATTAAATAAGTTTCAAATAATACAAAAAATTTAAATAAATAAAATTCACTATTTAAATATCTAATATTCAGATAATTAAATTATATTACTTCAGCTAAAAATTTAGATTCTAGGCGTTGATCAGCATAATTGATTTTCATTGTGCCATCATTATTCAATTCAGTCATTTTAACCATGGCAGTTTGATTGATAATCAATGGATTATAAGATGTTTTTACTTTGATATAATTAGAAGTAAACCCGAACATGTTACCATCATCTTCATTTTTTTCAAAAAGAACTTGCTCTTTTTTATTTATTTGAGAATTGTAAAAAGCTCGTTTTTTCTTTTCGCTTAATATTCTAAGTTGTTTACTTCTCTCTCTTCTTAAATTCACGGGAACGATATCTTCCATTCGTACTGCTGTAGTGTTGTTTCTTTCTGAATAGGTGAAAACATGTAGGTAAGAGACGGGAAGTTCATTTATTAATGAGATAGTTTTATTGAATTCAGCTTCAGTTTCACCTGGAAATCCTATAATTACATCAACCCCAATACAAGCATCAGGCATGGTTTTTTTGATCAATCCAACTCTTTCTTTATATAGAGTAGTATCATAGCGTCTTCTCATTTTCTTTAACAAGAGGTTTGATCCACTCTGAAGAGGAATATGAAAATGTGGAACAAATTTTTTAGATCTACTTACAAAATCAATGATTTCAGGAGTTAAAAGATCAGGTTCTATTGAAGAAATTCTAAATCTTTCAATTCCTTCAATTTTATCTAGTTCTTTAATTAAACCAAAGAAATTTTCATCGGTTCCATATCCAAAATCACCAATATTCACACCAGTAAGGACTACTTCTTTTACACCTGTAAAAGCTAGCTCTTTCGCTTTAGAAATAGTTTCATTAATAGTGCCACTACGACTTCTTCCTCTTGCTAGTGGAATGGTGCAAAAAGAACAAAAATAATTACAACCATCCTGTACTTTTAGGAAAGAACGTGTGCGATCACCAGTACTAAATCCTGGTACAAATGTTTTGGTCTCTTTAATTGGAGCATTCATTATAACAGTTTTTTTCTTTTTACTGAAGTCTGCTAAATAATTAATGATATTGAATTTCTCATTCGCTCCTAATATTAGATCTACTCCCTCAATATTAGATATTTCATTGGGTTTAAGCTGAGCATAACACCCTATAACTATGACAAATGCCTCAGGATTATAGCTCAATGCTTTTCGAACTATGTTTCTACACTTTTTATCAGCTTGATCGGTTACAGAACAAGTATTAATCACATATACATCAGCCTTATTTTCAAAAGCAACTTTTGCAAACCCATTTTCTTCCAGATTTCTAGCGATTGTACTGGTTTCAGAAAAATTAAGCTTACAGCCTAATGTGTAAAATGCTGCTGTTCCGTATTGGTTCATGCTGCAAAAATAGATGAATCCGATGTTATTTCCATATTATTGGTATTTACATTGAATGTGATTATTGAAATTGTGGATAAATACATAGTTAAATTTTCTTTATATGCATATATATCTATTATTTTGATGTCATTTAAAAATGAAAAGATACCTTCTATATTTCTTGGTTTTAGTATTACTAAATTCGTGCAATATCTCAGATAAAAATAAGATCAGTGATCAAACTTTATTTCGATATAATGAACCTGGAGGAATTAGCTGGCTGGATCCTGCAAAGATGAGTAAATATGAAGATTTCCTGATATCTTATCAAATCTTTAATGGACTAGTTTTGTTGGATCATAACATGGAGCTACAGCCTTGTATTGCTAAAGATTACGAGGTTTCACCCAATGGAAAAATATATACTTTTCATTTAAGGAAAGATGTGCAATTTCATACATCTTCATTAATAATTCCGAAAAATAGATTCGTAAATGCTGATGATATAGTATATTCTTTTAATAGAATCATTGATCCAATGACCGCATCTCCTGGGAAATATATTTTTAATAATGTTAAAGGCGGTGATAAGGGTATTGTAGCAATAAATGATTCAACGGTTCAAATATCTCTTATAGAATCACAGCCTTCATTCCTTTATCAGCTCTGCTTGCCCTACGGTTTTATTGTGCCTTCTGAAGTCGTAGATCATTATGGAGATGAATTTTCTCAACATATTATTGGAACTGGTCCTTTTCAGTTAAGATCTTGGAAAAAGGATGTAAAAATTGTTCTAGTAAAGAATGACAATTACTTCGAAATAGATGAAAAAGGAGAGATGCTACCTTATTTAGATGCAGTAGCTATTACATTTTTAAGAGACAGGTATCAGGAGTTAATCAAATTTAAATCAGATAAATTAGAAATGATCTCTGGTTTAAATGAGGATGATAAGGATGCATTACTTACCAAAGATGGAGATTTAAAAAATGAATTTAAAAATCGATTTTATTTAGAAAAAAAGCCATGGTTATATACAGATTATATTGGCATTTTGGTAGATGATAGTATTAATAATAAATCTTATAACCCACTAAGGATCAAAAAGCTAAGAAAAGCCATTGGTTATGCCATAGATAGAAATAAATTAGTGAAATACTTAAGAAATGGAGTAGGTATGCCTGCAGAAAATGGTTTTGTTCCTTATGGGATGCCTGGATTTGATCAATTCAAAGTAGATGGGTTTACTTATAATAAGGATCTTGCATTGAGATTAATCTCTGAATGTGGTTTTAAAGTTGGAAATACTAAACCAACTATTATATTGAGTGCTACAGAGCCTTATAAAATGCTCTGTGAATTCCTTCAGAAGCAAATTGAAGAAATAGGGCTGGATGTTAAAATTGATCTTCATACCAGCTCTTCTTTAAGGCAAAGGGTAATGCTTTTTGAATCAGTTTTTTACAGAAAATCCTGGGTTGCTGATTTTCCAGAACCTATAAATTATTTACAATTATTTTATAGTGATAATTTTTTCCCTGATAAAGGATATAATTATACTCATTTTAAAAATGATAATTATGATCGGCTTTATGAGGAAGCTATCAAAGAACAAGATGTTGATAAAAGGTACAATTTGTATAGGCAAATGCAGGAGATTATTCAGGAAGAAGTTCCTGTAATTCCTCTTTTTTATGGAGAAACACTGCGTTTTTATCATCACAGAGTAAGTGGAGTTAAAAGTAATTCTATGAATATGCTTTATTTGAAAAATGTAAAAATAGTTGAACAATAATTTTGTGAATTATTTTAGTCATTACATTTACAAACAAAAAACATGAAAAAAATTGTACTCTTTTTTTTAATAATTAATTTATTCGCTATGTCACAAGAAACTATACATGATCTCAGTTTTAAATCAATAGATGGATCAGAAATATCTTTTGCAGATTATAAAGGGAAAATGATCATGATTGTAAATACTGCAAGTAAATGTGGATTTACTCCTCAATATACTGAATTGCAACAAGTTCATGAAAAATATAAAGATCAATTAGTGATCATTGGATTTCCTGCCAATAATTTTGGAGCTCAGGAGCCAGGTTCTAATGATGAGATCAATGCATTTTGTAAAAAAAATTATGGTGTTAGCTTTCAGATGGCAGAGAAAGTATCTGTAAAAGGGGATGATATTCATTCATTGTTCAGCTGGTTGAATAAGCAAGAAAACCCTGATTATATTGGAGACATTAAGTGGAATTTCGAAAAATATTTACTGGATGAAAATGGGATACTTATTCATAGATATCGAAGTATGACCAAACCAGATTCTAAAAAGATAACAGAGCTATTGAATTAATGTAAGATTATTTTTTTGATGATTGATTGTTCTTTTGATTGATAAAGGATCATATACTCTCCTCTTTCTAATTTTCTTAAATTAAGTTCTGTTCTATTTTTATTAACAAATTGTTCCATAATTATTTTTCCATTCAGGTCAAGTAGTTGTATTGAGCCATTCGGTGATCCATTGATTTTTATGTCTATTATGCAGGCTCCATTTGTAGGGTTTGGATATATAAAAAGAGCTGCATTTTCTGTTTCTTCTATACCTATCATAGTTAATGTGATAGTTTGATATGTAGTATCTGTATTGCAGTTGTTTTCAGCAATTAAGTAAATAGTATATGTTCCAGAGTTTACATATTGATGAATTGGATGGCTGGTATTACTTGATATACCATCTCCAAAATTCCATTCATATAGGTTGGCATTCATGCTATTATTTGTAAATGAAACCAATAAAGCAGAATCGGAATAGATAAATGCTGCAGTTGGATAATCTAAATAATGAATTGTGCTTATAGTAGATGTGTCTTCAGGGCATATGGCATTTGGATCTGAGATAATGCAGAAATAATATAAGGTGTCTGGACTATTAGAGAAAGGAGAGTAGCTATTGTTTATTGCTCCATTAATTGCACTTGAATTAAAATAAGAATTCATTGAGCTTTCATACCACTGATAAAGACTATTTCCTGATGATGAAATTTGAATATAAGAATTGGTGTCGTAGATACATACCTCTTCAAATAAAGAGGGTTGTTGGGTAATTGAAATAGGGGATTGTATAGAAATTTCTGCAATGTCTGATAAAATACTATTACAGCCAGCTACTGATGAATTTATTTGGCAATAATAATAGTAGGTACCTACATTATTGGAAGGAGGTAAATAATTAGCTGTATTAGCTCCAAATATCACTGATCCTCCATTATTCAAATTAATATTATTCAAATACCATTGATAGGTAAGGTTTGAATTACTAGTGGCACTTACCAACAGATCATTAGGAGTGTCACCTAAGCAAATGAGTTGGCTTGAAATGGGATGAGAATTTATATTGATAGGCTCTATAATAATGATCTCTGCAGTATTTGAGATAATTGAATTACATCCTAATCCAGTTGAATTAACTTCACAATAATAATACTGAGTTCCAATATTTTGTATAGAAGGAGTATAGATAGAAGAATTGGCGCCAGAAATTGCTGTTCCCCCAGAATTACTGTTGGTTGAATTTATATACCATTGATAAAAAATTGTTCCTCCTCCATTTGTATTGCAGCTGATGGGAGAAATCACCCCATTTTCACAGGATGTCTGACTTAATAATGGATGAGTAGATATTGATAGAGGGTCATTGACCTGAAGAGTGGCAACACTGGAAAAAATATCATTGCAACCAGTATTAGTGTCACTTACCACACAATAATAATAATAGGTGCCTGCATTTGTAGTATTGGGCAAATAGGAAGAATTGTTAGCGCCATTGATAGCATTACCACCAGATGTATTATTGGTGTTGTTGATGTACCATTGATAAGAAAGGTTGATTCCACCAGATGCATTGATTGATAAAGGGTTAATGATATTTCCTAAGCAAATCTCTTGGAGATTAAGATTTTGGGATGTAATCTGAGGAGCAGGAGCAAGTGTAACAATAGAACTATCAGTGCTTTCACATCCAAAATTATTAGTTACAATTACAGAATAAGTACCACTTTGGTTGACTGTTAATGGATTAGAATTACTTCCATTGCTCCATTGATATTGAGTATTATAGGATTCTTTATTAAGCTGGATTTGAAGTAGTTCCCCAGAGATATAATCAAAGAAAAAATTTGAATTACTTGAGCCTTGAAAGGATACTGTGCCTAAAAAATCATCAGGGTTAATTGCTCCATCATCGTCATACACATAGACATGGTAGGCATCATTAACATCTATGGGGAGATAATCACAAGAAATGTAAATATCAGGAGTAGCACTTATGTAGCTATTTTCACTTGAAAAAACCAATGTGCCAGCATTGTTATACATTTTAATGTAAATCTCAGGATTTCCTTCAGTACCACCTCCATAAGTATTAGGAATGTCTTCTATAATAATTCCATATAGAATCTTTATGGTGTTTTCTGTAGGAGCTAGTAGGTCGACACTAGAAGCGCAAGAGCTGTGTTCATCAATGATATCTGTGGAACATGTGGTAATACAGGGAGCTTTATAAGTACTGTTGTCATATCTGTATTTTGCTTTATTATCGTGCATTGCATAAGGGTAATCACCAGACGGATTAATGCCAGAAACTGGTCCAATATTAGGAACAGGGAAACCATAGTTGAAATTGGGATTTGTTTTGTAAAGACTAGCTGGCAGCGTGTTTATTTTATTGACATCGATGTCCCCAAGGTCATTGTTGCTATGTTTGGTGGTATGCTTAACACTTCCATCAATTTCAAAATTATCCGACCATCCTATAGGATTATAAGTTAATTCATTTCCTATTACATTCTGATAATGAGAATTATCACTTATGTAAAGTTCCTGCTCAGTTGCTCTATTTCTAAAAAATGTATTCCCAGGACCACTGGGTCCCCACCAGTCTGAAGAATGGATGTATTCAATTATATTTCCTTCAAATAAATTCATTAATGGGTAAAATCCATGCAATGAAATATCTGCTTTTACATCTCCAATACAAGTTCCAATGATGGGCACTGTGGCTGCACATGGATCATAGCTTACCCTACTGTAATTATAGCCACATACATTCCCAATAGGCCCATAACTTAGAACCATGGCATGTCTAAGAGTATTGAAAGCATTGTGCTCTATTAAGCAGCTAGTTGCTCTGTGATTAATGGATACACCATATCCATGACCGCTTCCACCATAATCATAAGCATGGTGTATGTAATTGTCCCTTATTTCACAATGATAAGACCTGACTAATGAAACATGACATTTCATCGCCCATGAGCTTTCGACATTCCGTACCCAGCAATTATAGGCTCTTTCTATAGCTATGTTCATATTGTCCTTATTACCATTAGGTCTATAGATCTTAATATTTTCTATTCCAACATTTTCAACTAAGCCAATTCTTTTGATCATAGGAAATAATTTAGGGTCATAGGTGTAATGCAGCCCCCTGTCAAGTAATAGTTTATTTCCATTTTTACCAATGACTTTTGAGATTTCTCCAACGGCATCCCAAGCAGATCCAGTATAAGCATTGTTCCAGGTAGAATTAGCTATTTCTGAAGGCACCCTTTCACTGTCCATTTTAACAGTATCGTTGTGCTGACGAATCTCAATGAAATCACCAATATCTATTACAGTCTCATCTTCAATCACTAAAGAGTTACTACCAATATGATATCCGCCTAATAAAGGAGTTTCAGGACCAAATTTTGTAGATTGACCTCCAATTCTTTCTATTCTAAAAATTTTATTATTGTCTAAGGGGTCAACTCCTACAATTGAGTTAATCTCTAATGTAGTATTACTAGAACAATTACCTCTTATTACAGTATTGTCTGGTATGAAAAAGCTCTCCTGTCCTTCAATATAATAAGTGCCTGAAGGAAAATAAATTATATTGAAACCAGACATAGTTTTAACGTCATCTAAAACGTCTAATAATGCTTGATAATTATTATAGCTACCATTACCTATACAATTATAGGGTGGCTGAGTCATGTCAATGATATTTCCATCATAAGGAATAACTCCTTCATAACCTGCACTCGTCCAATCTGTTCTATTTCTATAATTAATGCATGAATTATCAGCTCCACTTTCAGTAAAGTGAGCACCAACATATTTTACTTGATCCATAGTAACAGAACAGCTTCCATTTCCAGAACATGCTCCTGACCCA
>Ga0206679_10002722_pt1 | contig 13897 bp, 13 predicted proteins | sample M110012015metaG_FD_155464 | JGI IMG/M metagenome (GOLD analysis project Ga0206679, IMG submission 155464) | Ammonia-oxidizing marine archaeal communities from Monterey Bay, California, United States - M1 100m 12015 | ecosystem: Environmental > Aquatic > Marine > Intertidal zone | place: USA... | reverse complement strand
ACGCTCAACCGCAGCTGCCTTATACTCGTCCGTATAGTTACGTCGATGTTGTCCCATTTGGTGCCCCTTTCTTGGACAGGGGTAAAGTACCACAGTGTCCGGAAATAGGGACGAAGGTCAGCCGGCGGTCGTGCCTATAGGCAAAGTCACCTGTTCGCTCCCAGCAACGCGCGCGCGCGTGGGCGATAGACCGCCAGCAGTCCTACGATAGAAACCGCGACAATGCCTGCCGGAATTAATGTGATCGAGCTTCGCAGGGCCGCCAGAGCGCCTTCGGATTGTTCGATTACGCCTTGCGTGGTTTCCTTCCAGCCATAAGCTGACAGAATTAAACCAAGAAGCAAAGGCGCGAAGGCATTGGCCACTTTTTGACCAAAGATCCATACCGCAGAAAATGCACCTTCAATCGCGGCCCCACTTTGCGCACGCGTGACGTCCATAAGGTCGGGGAACATAGCCCAAGGAATTTGCTGATATGCCCCATTGGACATGCCCGCCAAAACGAACATGCCGAACATGACCGTTGCCGACGTGGACGGCAGGACAGAATACATTGCGAACAAAAGCACTATGTAAAGGCATAAACCCAACACCAGTGCCCCCAGTTTGCCAAGTCGCGCAGAAATCATAACCCAGAAGACTTGGCTTAGGATGGCACCAATGACGAACGCAGCAAACAGAAGCGACAGCATGGAAAGCGCCTGCGCTGCTCCGCTGAACGCCGTACCACCCGTGTCGTTTACCAGATAAAGTGCTAGAAAAGGCAAGCCGGCGGTTATCGTGGCAACGGCCAGTGTCATTACACCATAAAGAATGACCAGCGTGACAAAAGCTGGGTTTGACAATACCAGTTTCAGAGATGCGAAGAGGCCCAAATCGCTAGGTTGTTCTATTCTGGGCGCTTTACGGGTTAACCAAACAGAAATCCAGATCGGCAGCAACATCAAGGGCGCTGCCGCAAGAATTGCACCTGCGTAGCCCATGCCTTGAGCCAGGCCCGGAATAAGGGCCCCTCCAACCAGAATACCAACAGAGGCAAAACCCATGCGCCACCCCGTCATGGCAGAGCGCTCATGCGGATCATGGGTCATTTCTCCGGCAGTTGCGCCGTAGGGGATCACGATCATTGTGAACCCGATGGTGGCCAAGACGAACCAGACCGACACCCAGATTGCCCCTGTCAGCCCCGTGACTGTTACCGAAAAGAGGCCAATACACCCCAAGGTCATCACAATGGCGCCAGACACCATCCATGGCGCACGTCGCCCCCATCGAGTGGGGATGCGATCACTCATGTACCCGACTAGCGGATCGGTGATGATGTCGAATATCAAGATACCCGTTGTAATTGCGCCGGCCAAAGCCACCGGAACGCCCAGGACCGAGGTCAAAAATGCCAGCACCAACAACTGTTTGATGATGACAAAAACCACGATTCCCATATCAGCGAGACCCCAGCCCGCCTTTTGTAGCCCACTCAACGCCATTTGCCATCTCTCCCCGATTTGTCGTTCTTTATTAGTTAACCATGCGCCGACATTCTCAGATTGACAAACCGAAACGCAACGTCAACTTGCAGCCATGGGCTTTGTTGATGAGGTGAGGGAATCCGCGTCAACGACAATGCTGCGCGCTGCGACACCAGATGAAGCTGGCAACATGATGAAAGCCGCTCAGTCGATTTATCACTGGGCCTGTGGTGCTGGTCATGCAGAAATGAATCCGCTTGTCGGGATAAAGAAGATCCACCGAGGTAAAGGCGGAGCAACACCATGGGCATCCGAAGACCGGCGCAAACAGGAATTTGAAAGCCACGGTACCAGATGGCTGGGCTGGCAACCTAAGAAGCGCGGCGCTGCGTTTGTGGAAACACCGCTGGCTGCGCCGCTACGCAAAGCCATCAACGCAGTGGCGAGAATCGGCGCTGGCTACATTTTGAGCAAACACGGGAACCCATTCAGAAATGCCGACAGCTATCGCAACTGGTTCACAAAAACACTGTGATGAAGCTGGCCTGCAGGGCAGTTCATCGCGCAGTGTCAGGAAAGCCTTTGCAGAACTTCTGGCCGAAGAGGGATGCAGTGAACACCAGATCATGGCGGTTCTTTCTCGCACAGCCAAGCAAGTCTGCAATCTACACCAATGGGGCAGAACGCCACGCAATGGCCGCAGAAGCAATGCGCTCGATTCGTGGCTTTTCTTGGTAATGTGGACCACCCGCAATTCCAATGCGGTCCACCATTAAGAATGGCGCAGCAATTTCGTTGGGTTATTAGTGAGGCTGGTACCCAAGGCCGGACTCGAACCGGCACGCCCGTGAAGGCGGGGGATTTTGAATCCCCTGCGTCTACCATTCCGCCACTTGGGCCTCATGACATCTGTTAGCGCGTGGACGAAGAGTGAGCAAGCGCAAACATCTTGACCTCATGCCGCACGCATGGTTTGGGCGTTCGCATGATAAAACGCCTTTATGATTGGACGATGAGCTGGGCCGATCACCCGCGCGCGTTGTGGGTGCTGGCATTTGTTTCTTTTATCGAAAGTTCGGTTTTCCCGATCCCGCCCGATGTATTGATGATTCCTATGATTCTGGCGGCCCCACGTCGAGCTTGGCTTATCGCTGGGGTAGCGCTGATCTTCTCTGTTTTGGGCGGCCTATTGGGATATTTGATCGGAGCAATTGCGTTTGAAACCATCGGCCAACCTATCCTTGCAGCTTTGGGAAAAACCGACGCCATGCAAGCATTTAACACCCGCTTTAATGATTTCGGATTCTGGGCGGTGCTGACTGCCGGGATTACGCCGTTTCCGTTCAAGGTCATCACCATCATGTCTGGAGTAAGTGGCCTGTCCCTTAGCACGTTCATTGTCACATCAATTGTAGCACGTGGATTGCGGTTTTTCCTTGTCGCAGCACTTTTGTGGAAATTGGGAATACCTGTACGCGCATTCATCGAACGCCGCTTGGGCTGGATGTTCTTGTTGTTTTTGGTGATCCTGTTTGGCGGATTTTTTATTGTGAGCGCTCTATGAACCGAAGGCTTTTGATTACTGTGGCCGCAGCAGGATCTGCCGCACTGCTGTTTGGTGCATTTGCATTCCAGCATCTGGGTGGCCTTGCACCCTGCAAGCTTTGCATTTGGCAGCGCTACCCCCATGGTGTCGCCTTGACCCTCGGCCTAATGGCATATTTTTTTCCACTGCCGGCCCTGATCCTGATGGGCGCGCTCGCGGCACTCACCACGGCTGGGGTCGGACTATACCATGTCGGCGTTGAACAGGGCTGGTGGCAAGGACCAACCAGCTGCTCGGCCGCACCCTTGGGTGATATCGACAGCGCAGCATTGTTTGATCAGATCATGGCTGCCCCACTGGTCCGGTGTGACGATATTGCATGGCAACTTTTCGGCATCAGCATGGCAGGATGGAACATGATCGCCTCACTGCTGCTGGCGGCCATTTGGATAGCAGCTTTGCGCAAGACATAAAACTTTTGACAAAACACCCGAAACACCCGAAACACCCTGCAATATCGGTCAAATTGAAGCTATAGATTTCATGCACCGTTAGTTAACCTAAGCTTTTCGTATAACGTTCTTAGAATGTAATCATCCCGTTTCAAACGGGATGTATTCCCGAAGTTCACCCGGCCATTTTCAATATCACAGGGTGTGCGATGCAGGCGATGTCCATGTTGGGGTGGTCGTTGTTTAAGTCCGAAGCAATAACGTGGCTTGATCCTGAGCCTCATCAATGTTTTCGCATGATGTATTGGACAGCCATACATGCCTGCCTGTTCGGTTGTAGCGTTCGACGAAATCATTCTACTGAGGCCGCACCTCCGCGCGTAAATATCGTCCCCATGGTGTCTATAGCAGTCCGTTTCCAAGTCCCAATCTGAGTGGGCCGGACACCATACTTCTTTGAAAGCTCCGCCATCGTCATCTTTTCGCCGGTGGGTTCAAACGCAACCTTGGCCCTGAAATCAGGAGATTTGTACTTTCGTTTCGTCATTTGGATCACTTATTTCGTCATGCGATCAACCTTAACAACTGGACCGAATTCCCGCGACCACCCCTCGTGGCTTGAACCCTAAATGCCCAACCATCAGATAAGCATTACTTCGTTTTTTGAATTTTAAAATCTGTCCATTGAATGCTGAGGTCAGACAACTTTTGGGGTGTTGATCAGAGGAAAATAATAGTTATTTTCACCCATAAGAGTTGGCGGCAGTTGTGTCTGTGCCTTGGGCACTGCAAAAAGGGAACAAGTTTTCAGGAGCGCCATCATGTCCGAACATGTCTCAATCGTCGATCACCCTTTGGTGCAACACAAACTGACGCTCATGCGTGATCAAAGCACATCGACCGCCGTTTTCCGGCAATTGCTGCGCGAGATCAGTCAGCTATTGGCTTATGAAGTGACGCGCGGTCTCGACATGACAACCAAGCGTATCCAAACACCAATGTGCGAGATGGATGCGCCGACACTTGCGGGCAAGAAACTGGCGTTGATTTCAATACTGCGCGCAGGCAACGGATTGCTGGATGGCGTGCTGGAGCTGATCCCCTCGGCTCGCGTTGGATTTGTCGGGCTTTATCGAGATGAAGAAACGCTTCAACCCGTGCAATATTACTTTAAGGTACCCGAGGGGCTTGAAGATCGACTGGTGATCGCCGTTGATCCGATGCTGGCCACGGGCAATTCGTCAGTTGCAGCCATTGATCTTTTGAAACAAGCCGGAGCCACAAATATTCGGTTCTTATGTTTGCTGGCCGCACCAGAGGGAATCGCCCGAATGCGAGAGGTACACCCCGACGTGCCAATCGTGACAGCAGCGGTTGATGAGCGGCTGAACGAGGTCGGGTATATCGTCCCTGGCCTCGGAGACGCGGGCGATCGCATGTTTGGCACCAAATAACACGCTTGCGCGCTTTACTCAGAACACGTCATCGGGCATCGTTGTTTCTATATATAGTTAGGTGTGCGATGAAAGTTACTAGACTTATAGCTGGCGCGTTGATTATTGCCTGTGTCGGCGTGGGTGCGCTGAACGCGCAAAACCTGCGCGATGTGCAGGCTCCAGCTGAGTTTCCATCACCCTCTTTTAAAGGCTCACAATATGTGGACAGCAAAGGCTGTGTCTTTATCCGCGCAGGTATCGACGGCAACGTGACTTGGGTACCGCGCGTAAACCGGAAACGAAAATTATTATGTGGTCAGACACCTACTCAAGGTGCACCGGCTGCGCTTACATCCCCGCAAGTTCCAGTACAGATCACCGCCAGCGCTTCAAACTCCACACCCAAGCCCCAATCTAAACCCAAGGCAAAAACTGTGCGCCGTAAAGTTCAGACTGCCGCAACAGAGGCGCAAGCGACCACACCAACGCCGCGCAAAATTGTCCGCGCACAGCCGGTCAAACCCACTTCAATACGAGCGACAGTTAAACCTGCACCAGAACAACCAGTCTGCAAAGGCGCATCTTCGATCAGTCAGCAATATATCAACTCGGGCAGGACTTTGCCGGTGCGATGTGGTCCACAGACTGTGATGCAAACAAACAGGGCGAGACTGGGTAAAACGGAGCCATCCCGCGATGTTGGCAGCGCTCCAAAATCGTGGATAGCATCCGCGCTGCAGATTGGCAGGCCCGCGACCACCGATGCAGGAGCACCGGCAATTAGATCATTGCCACAGAATACCCGAGTTTTACCCAAGCATGTCTATGACACCCGCCAGCTTGACGATTTGAATTCGACCCCCGAGGGATATACTGCAATCTGGAAGGATGACCGGCTAAACCCGCGTCGAGCAGAACAGAGTTTGCGAGGCATCGCGCAAACCAGGCTGGTCTGGACTGATACGACGCCACGCCGACTAATCGACCAAAACACAGCCAGTGATGTGACGGCGTCTGTTCCTTTGGTTTATCCGTATACTAACACGACAACGCAACAGCGTGACTTGGGCAGTGTTACAATTATTCACCGTAATAGAATGATCATCAAAAAAGTTACCCGCAACAAAAGTCGCTTAGCCACACGACAGCCGGTTACTTCAACTCGCTCTGCGGCTACGCCCCCGGCGACGGCCAAAGCCAACATACGAACAAAAACAGGCGCACAGATTCCTAGCACAACCAACGGGCAATATGTTCAGGTGGGCGTGTTCGGTATTCCATCTAACGCAAAAGCCGCAACTCAGAGGCTCGTCAACGCTGGATTGCCTGCGCAAATGAGAGCTTCAAGCCGCAGAAGCAGGTCATATCAGACGGTTCTAGCCGGCCCGTTTACCTCGCGTCATCAGTTAAGCCGCGCACTGAAAAAGGCCTGGGCGATGGGGTTCAGCGACGCGTTTGTCCGCTAACCCGGCTACTTTTCACAAATCGCTTGCAGCTGGAGCCACATAATATCGCGCATGATGGGATCGGGTGGTGTTCCGCCCATTGGGTCAGCTTCGATCAGTGCCAGGGTCTCTTCTCCGGAAATATCACGCGCCAAAGCATAAGGAGTGCTGCGCACTTTTGCCTCTGAGAATGCCGGCAAAAGCGCATCGGCAGAGAGCGGCCCGACTGTATTGGCCAGTTGTGCCTCAGCGTAAGCATCCAGCGCGTGGGCTGGCAGCTTGCCCGTAGTTAACAACGTTGCTGTTGCTCGAGTGCCTGCATGCTCCAGCAATTGGCGCAATGGCGCCGCAAGTACATCGCGGACTTTCTCATTCAACACGTATCCAGCCGCTACATCCGGTTCATCAAAGTCCTCAACCAGTATCCTATTAAGAACTACGGTTCCGCCAGGCAAAGACAGTGCTTCGCGGACCCCGCCAGGCAGAATCACGATTCGATCAACACCAGTTCGCTCAGCCAGCATCGTCAACGCAGGCGACGCGCCCACGCTACGACAGGGTGGGCCAGACACCCGCTCGATCCGCGCCAGTAGGGCCGCTCCAATCTCTGCCTCTTTTACATAAGGGACGACGCGCAATGCATGCTCTACCAAGGCGCCGGGCAACCAGAATACCGTCAGGGCCAATACAGCGGACATAGATGCCGCCGCCCCCAACCAACGCAAGCGCCCTGGCTTTGGACGCGATTTGGCCACGGCGCGGCGGAGCATGTTAATTGCTTCAATCATCTCGGCCTCGTCTGGGCCAAGGTCAAGTGTTTCGTTGGGGTCGCCGTCAGGGCAGAATACCGCTCCCTGCCCTTCGGACGGAACACGTTCGACTGCTGCAAGCGACCAATGTGTCAGTGCCTGATCATTCAAATCCGAAATCACCAGCGTGGCGTCACCGATCGAAACGACGACTTCGCGACGCTGCTCCGATGAGGTCGCGCGCCACAGTCCCGTTGCTTCGAGCCGATCATACTTGCTGAGTGCGGTCATAGTACCAACTGCTCGGGTCTTTTGTTGCCCTTGTGAAACGATAGATTAGCACGCAGCATCAAACGGGCCAAGCGGTCACGACGAATATCACCAGACAAAAGTCAGGTCGTATCATCCGTTCCGTCTTTGCGTTCACTTTTGGTGGGCAACAGTCCATATGGTCGGGCGATATGCCAGACATGATCAGGGATCATGTTCTTCATCTTGGCGGGCATGCTGTGCCGCAGGTGCAAGATCGTCTCGGCCGCTTTCATCTCGACCCGTGTCCGGGCGAATTCAAGTCCTCGTGGGCCCGTGCGCGGTTGTAGCCAGCTCACAATCGGACGCACCCAGTTTGGCATGCGCCGCAAAGGCAATCCACCGGCCGCCCGCGCGGTATTGGCGATGAAACCTTTGACAGCCCCCGTGCGCTTGCCTTTGCTGCCGACCTCAGTCAACTCGATCCGACCCTCTAAACCGGCGAGCATTTCGGCGCCACGGGCATTGCGCACCAATAGCCACTGATCCCCCTCGCCACCCATGTACCCCACTGTGATGTCTGATAAAACGTTGGTATAATCTACGCAGGTTCGACACGTCAGCGGGAAAAAGTCTGGACGCAAATCAGAGATCGGCAGCTTTAGAAATGGGATCAACTTTGTTCGGCCATCATCGAACCGCAATTCCACCCTATAGTCTGCACGGAACTCAAGATAGCTAATGCGGTCCGGGTCATCATCCAACAAGGCAATGAATTCATGAAAGTTTTCAGTCGTCGTATTGTCAGAGCAGGGTGTGCCAATCACGTATAACCGTTCAAATCCCAATTGTTGCTCTAGCCTGCGCAGAGCATAGATCTGGCAGGGAATGCCGATCACGGCCAAGCGGGCAAATCTGCGGTTTTGTGCCTCTTCAAGTAACGCCAAAAGCGGCGCATATCCCATGCGCATACCCCGCGCCCGCACCATGTCATTCGGGTCGGTGATCAGGGCTGGCACGGGCCTCCAGCGATCCTTTGCATCAGGCACCATGGTCAAAACCGCATCTACTTTGCCGCGCACCAACAAATCAGCTGCCAATCCGGTCGTAATACCCGTCCATTGCGCGCCCGTCGCCGGTTGAGCCATCCGCGCGCGGTGCATGGATGTGACCGGGCCAAAGAATAACTCATCGCCGATAACATCTCGTGTTCGACCATGCACGGTTTCTTCCATCGACGGGTAATCAGGTTTGATAAACTGACAGGCCATCCCACAGGCAGATGGGTCTGTCATTCGCGACACCCCACAATCCGTGCACAGGCTGCGCGGAACCGCCTCGCGAAGGGTCATGAAAACTGCTCTGAAATGAGCCGCTCCTCCAACCCGTGACCGGGGTCGAACAGGATTTTGTGAACCACGCAAGGATCAGATATGATCTCTACTGCTGACACAAGCTGAAATGACCGAGAATCTGCTTCTGCCATAACTGGCCGCTTCTCAACTTCGAGCACATCAAAGCGCACTTTTGCCGTTTTCGGCAGCAACGCACCGCGCCAGCGTCGCGGGCGAAATGCTGCAACCGCCGTTAGTGCCAGCACATCTGATCTGATGGGTAAAACAGGGCCATGCGCTGAATAGTTGTATGCAGTGGATCCCGCAGGGGTCGCAACCAACGCGCCATCGCAGACCAGTTCGTCCATGCGAAGCCGACCGTCTACCGTGATTCGGAGTTTGGCAGCCTGTGGACCTGCGCGCAGCAAGGACACTTCGTTAATTGCCAACGCGGTATGCTTTGCGCCCGATGTATCCCAAGCTGTCATAGACAACGGATTAATCTCGGCCACTTCTGCAGCCTGCAATCGATCAATCAAATCACCAGGAGAGTATTCGTTCATCAAGAACCCGATTGTGCCTCGGTTCATTCCGTAAACTGGGGCCGCTAGCTGTTCAGTATCGTGCAAGGTTTGCAACATGAAACCGTCACCGCCTAAGGCGACGATTACGTCCGCCAGATCGATAGGCACGTTGCCATATTGCCTGGTCAAGGTCGCAAACGCCGTTTGGGCAACAGCCGACCGGCTTGCAGCAAAGGCGATCCTGAGGCTCATTTACGTTCCCTATTGCAATCGTTTCGTGTTGAAAGAAACATATATTTCCGCTGCATACCAGCATTGCCGCGACCAGTGCACGCACCGTCGCTTTACCGCTTTGCCAAATTGCCAGCTTTCCGCTACGAAACCCGCTAATTCCATTATGATTCATGAGCCCCAAAAGGAGCACGCCAATGAACGCCCCGCATCGCCAAGATGGTTTCTTTACTCAAAGCCTCTCTGATCGCGACCCCGAGCTTTTTGGTTCAATCCAAGATGAACTTGGACGTCAACGCGACGAGATAGAATTGATTGCGTCGGAAAACATCGTGTCGCGCGCCGTGCTTGAGGCGCAAGGCTCGGTGATGACAAACAAGTATGCCGAGGGCTATCCGGGCCGGCGCTATTATGGTGGATGCCAGTTTGTCGATGTGGCCGAGACGCTTGCAATCGAGCGCGCAAAACAACTGTTTGAATGCGGCTTTGCCAACGTACAGCCAAATTCGGGCAGTCAGGCAAACCAAGGTGTATTCCAAGCCCTGCTGCAACCCGGTGATACCATTCTTGGCATGTCTCTAGATGCAGGTGGCCACCTGACACATGGTGCCAAACCAAATCAGTCAGGCAAGTGGTTCAATGCTGTGCAATACGGTGTGCGGCGCGACACGCTCGACATTGATTACGACCAGATGGAATCACTCGCGCTTGAGCACAAGCCGCAGATGATCATCGCGGGCGGTTCGGCCATTCCGCGGGTTATCGACTTTGCACGCATCCGAGAGATTGCCGACAAGGTGGGAGCGTATGTGCTGGCGGATGTGGCGCATTTCGCCGGCCTTATCGCGGCGGGCGAATACCCTAATCCGATGCCTCACGTCCATGCGGCCACGACCACAACCCACAAGACTCTGCGCGGCCCACGTGGTGGTTTGATCCTAACAAATGACGAGGCATTGGCCAAAAAATTCAATTCCGCGATTTTCCCCGGCATTCAAGGCGGCCCACTGATGCACGTGATTGCAGCCAAAGCTGTCGCCTTTGGCGAAGCACTGGATCCGTCTTTCAAGACATACCAGCAGCAAGTGATCAAGAACGCGCAAGCCTTGGCCGATCAGTTGCATAAGGGCGGGCTTAATACCGTAACACACGGTACGGACACGCATGTGATTCTGGTCGACCTGCGCCCCAAAGGGGTTAAGGGCAACGCCACTGAAAAAGCTTTGGGCCGCGCACATATCACCTGCAACAAAAATGGCGTGCCATTCGACGAAGAAAAGCCAATGATCACCAGCGGCATCCGCCTTGGATCACCCGCCGGCACCACGCGTGGTTTTGGCGAACAAGAGTTCCGCCAGATTGGTGATTGGATCAATGCGGTTGTAGACGGATTGGCCGCCAATGGCGAAGACGGAAACGCCGACGTCGAGGCGCGCGTAAAAGCCGAGGTAACAGACCTTTGCGCGCGGTTCCCAATTTATCCCGACCTTTGATGCCAAAGGCTTTGTGAAAACAATCCGACAGCGCCCCCTTTACGGGGGCGCATTTCAGTTATCCGACGCACAAAGCCGTCATGCAACTGTTTAAGTGGTCTGATTGGTTGCTACAGACTACGATCTAACCCACGTGTACGGACACGCTATTTTGCGTTCAATGAAGGCTTTGCCCCTCTGGCCGATAAGAGCAAATATCGCTAAAGGTTTTCAAATGCTCAGCTTTACTGAATTCGGCTCCGCACATGGAACGCCCCTATTGATCGCCCATGGCCTTTATGGATCAGCGCGCAATTGGGGCGTAATGGCAAAACGGCTATCAGACACGCGCCGCGTCGTTACCATCGATATGCGAAACCACGGCCATAGCTTTTGGGCCGATAGCCATAGCTACGCCGATCTTGCTGAGGATCTGGCACAGATCATTGACCACTTGGGCGGCCCTATGGATATGCTGGGCCACTCTATGGGTGGAAAAGCAGCAATGATGTTGGCGCTTACCCGCCCTGACACCGTGCGCCGCCTGATCATCGGCGACATAGCGCCGGTCAGTTACGGCCACGCTCAGAGCCAAATACAGCATATCGATCACATGCGCGCCGTTGACCTAAGCAGAGTTGACCGTAGGTCAGATGCAAACGCCCAGCTGGCCAAGCTTGGCATGGACAAGCAGCTGAGCAGTTTTCTGACTCAATCGTTGGATATGGAAAACAAGAAATGGCGGTTCAACCTCGACGCTCTGGCCAAAAATATGCCTGAAATCCTCGGATTCCCTGAAGTATCCGCTGCGCATGTTGGACCAACCCTATTTTTGTCGGGCGGAACATCAGATTACGTTACACACGAGTATCGACCAAAGACTCGCGCGCTCTTTCCCAAGTCCCGATTTGCCAAGGTTCCCAACGCGGGCCACTGGTTGCATGCTGAAAATCCACGCGCATTTGAGGGTACAGTAAGGGCATATCTGAACGCATCCGAAGGCTGAGACTTGACGTAAACCTGTGACTTGGCCCATTTTTACTTGTGGGTTAGCACAGTGGGAGGATCTCATGTGGAGCAAGCTGCTTGATTATTTTTTGACCGGAATGATGGTCGAAGACCGTTTGTCCGTTACTTACCCAAATGGCCAGACCCGTGACTATGGCCCAGGCACGGGTGAACGCGCGCATCTCGAAATTAAAGACTTTAGGACACTCCGAGCTTTATTGACTAACCCCGATTTGGGGATGGGCGAAGGGTACATGGACGAACTCATTGTTCCCCGTAACTGTACACTAGAGCAAGCAATGACGATCATTATCCGAAATCGATCTGCAGGCACGCTTCCTGCTTGGGTTTTGGCAGCAGACAGGGCGCGGCTGCATCTGCGTCGCTTTATACAACACAATGCACCACAGGCCGCGCGCAGGAACATAGCGCACCACTACGACCTGTCTGACGAGCTATATCGGGCATTTTTGGATGATGATATGCAGTATTCCTGCGCTTATTTTCGCGATCCTGAAATGACACTCGAAGCGGCACAGGCCGCCAAAAAAGAACATATCGCCACCAAGTTGCTTCTGGAACCGGACATGCACGTGCTGGACATTGGCTGCGGCTGGGGGGGCATGGCGCTGACGCTGGCCCAAGACTACGGTTGCCGGGTTACTGGCATCACGCTCAGCATGAACCAACTAGCCACGGCGCGCGCACGGGTCGCTGCTGCAGGTTTATCCGACCGCATTCATCTGATGCTTCAAGATTACCGTCACACCGAAGGGCAATTCGACCGGATTGTTTCAGTTGGTATGCTTGAACACGTGGGTGTCCCAAACTTTGATACCTATTTCTCGTGTATCAAAAATTTGCTTCATCCCGACGGTGTGGCATTGGTTCACACGATAGGAAAGCCTTCGCCGCCGCAAGCCCACAGCCCATGGATCAACAAGTATATATTTCCAGGAGGCTATGTTCCATCTCTGTCTGAAATCGCTCCGGCTTTGGAAAACTCGGGTCTATGGCAGACTGATATAGAAATTTGGCGACTGCATTATGCACAAACAATCCGACATTGGCGCGATCGTTTTGAAGCGCACATTGACGAGCTTCGCAGCACATATGACGCGAGATTTATCCGAATGTTCCGCTACTATCTGACCATTTGCATCCTCGCTTTCGAGCACCAGATGCAGGCCGTCTATCACTTTCAACTCGCACACAAACGCGACACAGTCCCTTTAACTCGAGCATATTTGCATGCATCGTCTGGACGGAATGCAACTAACGCGACCAAACGTGCTTAAGCAGCCAAGAGCATGCTGCGTCCTAAAGCATTTATAGGCTTCGACAGTCGTGTCACCTGAAAACCAAAATTTCGTTCGACAACCTCTGCACCCGGATAAGCGAAGGTGCGAATACCGGCCGAGACAGCGGCAGCAGCACTTTCAGGCGTATCCTCAAGGGCGATCGCATCGCTTGCAGAGACGCCCAAACATCGCAAAGCCACGTGATAAATGTCTGGGGCAGGCTTGGGATAGATTGCGCGCGTCTTGTCACCAACAAAATTAAATACGGACGAATCAAGTTCTGATTTGACAGCATCTACTATAGCAGCAACCTGCCGTGGATCAGTGGCTGAAACAAACCCAATGCGCATGCCGTTCGCCTGTGCGGCCGCGACTAGATCCGCGATTCCCGGCCTCAAGGGCACGCCCTCCCGAAGTGCACCTTCGAATACGGCAATCTTGTCGTCATAGATCGCATCGACATCGATGTCTGCGGCGTGCAACTGCGCATAATGGGCCAACCGATCCTTTGCCCCCGGCACCTTCAATAGGCTGCGGTATGTCTGGGCATCCCAATGCCAAGGCACGTTGTTCATTTTAAAAGCTGTATTGAACGCGTATCGTTGAATATTTGACGTTTCGGCCAGAACGCCAACCGCCCCTAATAGTAATGCTGAGTAACCCACTAATCGTCCTTTCTGC
>Ga0206679_10002718_pt1 | contig 13906 bp, 16 predicted proteins | sample M110012015metaG_FD_155464 | JGI IMG/M metagenome (GOLD analysis project Ga0206679, IMG submission 155464) | Ammonia-oxidizing marine archaeal communities from Monterey Bay, California, United States - M1 100m 12015 | ecosystem: Environmental > Aquatic > Marine > Intertidal zone | place: USA... | reverse complement strand
ATAGTGCCGCTGATGCTTGGCCTCATCGGCTCGGCCGGCCTGTGCCAATTGATCGGCCTCGGCCTCCCCGCGCCGGGCGACCAAAGCCAAAACTGGCGGCGTGTCTGGCGTGGTGGCTGGGTGCTCAACTTCTGCTACCTGCTGCCGGGTCCCGGCTGGGTCTTTTTGGCATGGGGCATCATCAGCGGCTGCGGCGCGTTCGTCACGTCGCTCTCCGGCAACACCGCCCCGCGCAATAGGGCAAGAAACACAGGACGTGAGCCCAGACGCACTTCCGCCCCCGAGCCGGTGGCCAGGCTGGATGACGATTCCCCGCGTAGTTCACGGCTGCAGCGCAGCCAGATCCCCAGTGGCGACGAAGGGAACAAGCCTCAGCCAAGACCCCGCCGCCCTCGTCGCCCGTCTCGTCCCAAGCAGGAGGAATGATGGGACTCAGCCGACGGCCCAAGGTTTTCCCTGGTCACGAGGCTGAGATTGCCTGATCGCCCTTGAATCCCGGCAGATGGCAATGGAGGGTTTCGCCGAACCCGGACACGATTCAGGATGATGACATCGCAAAACTATCCAACCCCGAGACTAACCGCTCCTTGGGGCACACCCGCCTCGGCCGGCAACGAATTGTCCCGGCGTTCTGCCTTTAAGCTGGCGATGGGTGCCGCCGGCCTGGCCGCCGCCGGTAGAACCGCAACCGCCGCGCAACCAACAAAGGATTCGCGCAAGGCCTCGCCCAAGCGATACGGCATGAAAAAATCTATCAACCAATGGGCATTCCCGTACCCGGAACGGATGAACCTGCGCGAGTGCCTGCAATTGGCCAAGGACGCTGGGTTCGACGGTATCGAGCTGAACTACGACCTCGAAAACGACCTGTCGCCCAAACACGGCCCTAGGGAGTACCAGAAAATACGGAAGATGGCCGACGACATCGGTATCGCCATCAGCGGGGTGTGCTCGTTTCTGTTTTGGCCGTATCCGCTGACGAGCAACGATCCCGCCGAGCGTGCGCGTGGCATGGAACTGGCCGGGTTGATGACTGAGGCAGCGCACCATTTGGGGACAGAAAACCTGCTCGTGGTGCCTGGTGCGGTGCATATGCCTTGGCGCGAGGACCATGACCCCACACCTAACGATGTTTGCGATCAGCGCGCCAAGGCCGCGATCGGCAAACTCCTGCCAACGGCCGAGAAACTAAAGGTGCACCTGAACATGGAGAACATTTTCTTCAACGGCTACCTGCTCTCGCCGGCGGAGATGATCCAGTTCGTGGACGGATTCGCCAGCGAGTACGTGCAGGTACATTTTGACACCGGCAACATCATGTTGTTCCAGTTTCCGGAACACTGGATTCGTATCCTTGGGCGGCGCATCCGCAATGTGCATCTGAAGGAATTCACGAAAAAAGGAACAGATCATTCACTCGAGACGTTTCGGCCGCTGCTCGACGGGACGACCAACTGGCCGGCCGTCATCGAGGCGTTCGACGAGACCGGGTATGACGGCTACCTGACATTCGAATATTTCCATCCCTATCCCCATTACCCCGAGGCGCTGGTTTACCAGACCTCCGACTCGCTCAACCGGATGCTAGGACGCTCGGTCTAAATTGCGCCACAAAAAACTTCCCTTCGGGTGGCGCGCCTCTACACTACGCGCCCGCATGGGCAGGGGGCCAATCACCAGCAAATATATCGAGGTTCGAGAGTCGGAGATTCACGGCACCGGCGTGTTCGCCAGTACCAAGGTGCCCAAGGGCAAAAAGGTCATCGAGTACATCGGCGAAAAGATCACCAAGAAGGAATCGGCACGCCGCAGCATCGCGCTGATCGAGAAAAACAGGGGCAGCGAGACCGATGGTGCGGTCTACATCTTCGAGGTGAACAAACGCCACGACATTGACGGCAACATCCCGGAGAACACCGCCCGGTTCATCAACCACTCCTGTGATCCCAACTGTGAGCCCGACGTCATCAAGAACCGCGTCTGGCTTATCTCCACCCGCAAGATCAAAAAGGGCGAGGAGTTGAGCTACAACTACGGCTTTGACCTCGAAGACTACGAGGAGCACAAGTGCAGGTGCGGGGCCAAGGAATGCATCGGCTATATCACCGCCGAGGACAACTGGCCTAAGCTCAAGAAACGCCTCGACAAGAAAAAAAAGAAGGCCAAAAAATCAAAGACAAAAGCGGCCAAGAAACCTGCCAAGGCCAAAAAGGAACCAACAAAAGAAGGGCGAGAAATAGCCGCGCTTGGCTAGGCGCTTGGGCTCTAAAACCCGCCACCCAGTTCCTTCTGCAATTTCTGGCCGAACTTGGCCATGTCGGCTTCCGGCGGACGATATCCATCGCTCGGCGGGACCAGAGCCGGTCGGCCGTACTGATCCACATGCCATTCGCACTTGGTCCCGTCGGAGAATGTCACCGAGCCGCTGGCCATCATCCCCGGCTGGGTCACAGGCGACACCGTCACGGAAACCTCCCTGCCTTTGCCGGTATCATCTGCCAACGGCTCTTCCGCCGGTGGCGGAGTCTCGCCCATGGGGTTTTCCGGCGCCGGGAACGGGTTCTCAGGTGTCGGGCCATCCGCCGGCGTTGCCGCCGTCTCTTCTTCAGATTCGGTTTCCTCCGGTTCCGGCTCCTCATCCTTGGGCGTCAACTCAAGGTCGCCCACGAGGAACCGCACATCCATGTAGGTCATCCGGATATTCATCTCGGATTCGAGACGCGATTGAATGGCCGACAAGTCGAGCCCTTCCTCGACCCAGCCGGCGACTGTCTTTTTTTGATTCTCGTCGAGTTGCATGATTACTCCTTTGGCAAACCGGGCGCTTGGTTTGCAGGCGCGCCCTTGACTACCCGCACCCTTGCCAACAAACAAGCTCCAAACGACTGGAAGCCGGGAGACTGTCATTCCCTGTCAATCACTCGGCACCAAGAGTGCTGACTTTCTCGCTCTTGAGAAATCGTTGTGCTACGTTGACCGGCATGATTTCCGGCATCGTAAAGAAGGAGATTCCCACGGAAGCCAAGTTCCGCGTCGGCGATGAGCGCCTGCTCAAGGTGAGCGAGGAGGCCGGTAACAAGGTGCGCTCGCTACTCGAACGGCAGGGGCGTCCCGGGGGAGTGCTGCGCGTGGCGGTGATCGGCGGCGGTTGCTCCGGCTTGCAGTACAAACTGGATCTACAGGACGCGCCGGCGCATCGGGACATCCTCGTCGAGGGCTGCGGTATCCGCGTGGTGGTCGATCCGAAAACGGCCCTCTATGTCACCGGCAGCCAGTTGGACTATGCCGACAAGCTGGAGGACGGCGGGTTCAAGGTGAACAATCCCAACGCTGCAAGCACCTGTTCCTGTGGCGAAAGTTTCAGCGCCTGATCGGGGTGGCCAAGTGTTTCGCCGATGACCGATTGCTTCGCACTGCTAAATTTCCCCCGACGCCCTTGGCTTGATCCTGACGAGTTGAAGCAGCGTTTTCATGAGTTGTCCGTCGAGGTTCATCCCGACCAGGCGCACGACGCAACCGATGAGGCAAAGGCGGAGTTGCAGCAGCGCTTTACAGAGGTAAACGCCGCGCATCAATGCCTGATAGATGCGAAGTCGCGTGTACGGCATCTACTCGAACTTGAGCTTGGTCAAGCACCGGGCAACGTGAAGTCCATCCCTGGAGAAATGACCGATTGGTTCATGGAGATCGGTGCGGTGTGCCAGGAGGTGGATGCGTTTTTGGTAAAAAAGCAGGCGCAGGATTCGCCATTGCTGCAGGCGGTGTTGATGGGTGAGGGTATCGGGTTGAATGACAAAGTTAGTGAGATACACGGCCGGTTACAGGCGGAGCTGGCTATGCTGGATATCGAATTGCGGACGCTTGGCCAAGCGTGGGAGGCGCTCGATAGTCAGGCGGAGGGGCGGGTGAATGCTTTGCCCTTGGCCAAATTGGAGGCGCTTGCGCAACGGCTTAGCTTCTGGGTGAAGTGGAGTGGCCAGCTTGCGGAGCGATCGAGCCGGCTGATGTTTTGAGCTCTCGTCGGGGTCGCTTGGCTTGACCAGTCGACGCTGCTTGGTCAAGCTGACGCCACCTGATCACTTTTTGACATGAAACAACTTTCGCATTTGTTGGTGGCGATCGCCTTTGCAGGCATGATGACAATTCCTGTTTTGGCTGAAAAGAATAGCGCCAAGCAGGAGAATGGTTTTGTGGCGTTGTTCGACGGCAAGTCGACCAATCAATGGATGAATGCCAGGAGCGGCAAGTTTCCTGAAAAGGGCTGGACGATCGAGGATGGTTGCCTCAAGCACACGGCCAAGGGTGGCGGCGGTGATATTATCACTAGGAGCACTTACGAGCAGTTCGATTTTCGCTTCGAATGGAAAGTGGCCAAAGGCGCGAACAGCGGTGTGAAATATTTTATCATCCGTGAACGCGGATCGCTTGGGCACGAATATCAAGTGCTGGATGATGAGAACCATCCCGACGGAGCGAAAGGGGCCAACCGTCAAACAGCGGCATTTTACGACGTCCTTGATCCAGCAAATAACAAGCCGATAAAGCCGGTGGGCGAATTCAACTCATCGCGCATTCTTGTGAAGGGAAACACCGTGAAGCACTTTTTGAATGGCAAAGTCGTGCTGACATATAAACTCGGCAGTGACGAACTGAAGGCGGCCATAGCCAGGAGTAAATTCAAGAATCTGAAAGTGTTCGGCCAACGCCTGCCGGGGCATATTTTGCTTCAAGACCACGGCGACGCTGTCTGGTACCGTAATATTCGCATCCGTGATTTGAGTAAGAAATAAACGCTAGTTTTTCCTTATCAGAAAAAACTACGGTTGCTGTTTATGGCACTCATTGCGTTTGGCTTCATTTGGCTTGTCGCTCAGTAGACAGAACAAAGCTTGGCCAAGTTTTTCTTTTCAACGGGTGCGCCCGCTTGGATGCTCCCTGCGATGATAAAGCGTATTTTTGTTGTGGTGCTGTTGGGGCTCGGATTCGCCAAGCTCCCGGCCGCTGAGTTGAAAATCTGGAAACTTCTGGATGTTTGGCCGGGCAAAGTGCCGGGCGAAAAAGGGGATGTCCCTTCTGAAACCCTGACCACACACAAGTACCGTGGCGCTCCCATTCTTAAATATAACAACGTCACGAAGCCGACATTGACGGTGTTTAAGCCGTCGCAGCAACAGGATACCGGAGCGTCAGTGGTGATCTGCCCCGGAGGGGGGTATCACATATTGGCATGGGATCTGGAGGGGACTGAAGTGGCGAAGTGGCTTAACTCAATTGGCGTTACCGGCGTGGTGCTTAAATATAGAGTGCCCCGTCGCAAAGGCCGTGAAAAACACGATGCCCCGTTGCAGGATGTACAACGAGCGGTGAGCGTGGTCCGGCATCATGCAAAGGAGTGGGGGCTTGATCCCAAACGGATTGGTCTTCTCGGCTTTTCGGCGGGTGGCCATTTATCCGCGACAGCGATGACGAACTATGACAAGCGCAACTACAAGCCGATTGATGCCATTGACCAGGCGAGTTGCCGTCCGGATTTTGGCGTATTGATTTATCCGGCCTACCTCGTCGATAAAGAAACCAAGGCCGAACTGTCGCCGGAGTTGCGTATCACAAAAAACACGCCTCCAGTTTTTTTTACCCATGCGGGTGATGATTCTGTTCCAGCGGAAGGAAGCGTGCGATTCTGGCAGGAGCTACGACGCAAGGGAGTAAAGAGCGAGGTGCATGTGTTTCCAAGTGGAGGCCACGGTTATGGCCTGCGTCCGTCAAAGGACCCAGTCACCGCCTGGCCGGAACTTTGCGGTGATTGGTTGAAGAGCATGGGTTTTTTGAAGCGTTAAACTCGTCCGGAAAGCACTTGGCTTGGGAATTCTTTTTTTATCCAGCGGTTTTAACTTCGCCAGCGGGGCGAGCGTCGGCTTTGAGGGATTTGTCGAAAGCCAAGGCGCGTTTGTAGAGCCGTTGAACGATCTTTCGGTTTGCCGCTGCGACGTCCGTCGTTTCGCCGATGTCTTCGGCCAAGTTGTAGAGTGTTAGCGTCGGTTCGGTTCCTTCTTTTTGCTGTTTCTTGTTTCCACCGCCTATATGGAGTTTCCAATCTCCACTTCGGACCGCACGCAGGCCGGCGCCGCGATAGTAGTAAAACTGTTTGTGCGGGCTCTTGGCTCCTTTTCTTCCGGACATCAACCGCCAGATATTTTTGCCGTCTATCTTGCGCTTGGGGAGTTTGGCTTTGGCAAGCTTGGCAAAGGTCGGGAGAATATCGCATGCGGCTGCAACTTCGCCGCAGTCGGAGCCTGCCGGGATTTTGCCGGGCCAGCGCATGATGGTCGGCACGCGCATACCTCCCTCCCATGTGCTGAATTTTGCACCACGCAACGGCAACGCCGAACCGCCGTGATGGCGGAGCTTGAGATGCCACGGGCCATTGTCGCTCGTAAAGATGACGAGTGTATTGTCATCGACGCCGGTCTCTCTAAGGGTTTTCAAAACCTGGCCGATCGAGTAATCAATCTCTTCGATCGTGCGGATATAGGCTTTCTTTGGGTCTTTGGTGTAAAACTTGTCCGACACAAAAAGAGGGATGTGCGGCATGGTGTGTGGCATGTAGAGAAAGAATGGTTTGTCTTTGTTGCTGCGGATGAATTGCTGCGCCTCTTCGGTGTAGCGTTCGATGATCGTGTTTTGGTTCACAGGGCGTTCGATCTCTTTGGTATTGCGAAGCAGCGGGACGTTCCATGGGGAGATGTCTCGCTCGATCCAGGCACGGTCCAGGTTGCGGTCCTTGCCCTTCACTCCGTCCATGTCATTGGAGTAGGGGATGCCGAAGTAGCTGTCGAAGCCGTGGTTGGTCGGTAGGAATTTTGGCAGGTGGCCGATGTGCCATTTACCCACGGCGGCGGTGGCATAGCCCTTGGTTTTGAGAATCTCAGCAACGGTGGTTTCCTCGGGGTTCAGGCCGATGTTGTGGCGTGGAAACAAAACACCGGTGATACCCACTCGCGGTGGGTAGCAGCCGGTCATCAGCCCGGCGCGGGACGGCGAGCAAACCGGGGCAAGCGAGTAAAAGTCGGTGAACTTCATTCCTTCGTTGGCCATGTTGTCCAGGTTCGGGGTCTTGATGGTCTTTGAGCCAAAAACACCGACGTCCTGATAGCCCTGGTCATCCATGAAAATGAGGACGAAGTTTGGAGTACGCCCGGCCTCGGTGGCTGAGGTTAAAGCGAAGCTGGCGGCCAGGCTGAGCAAGCCCTTGGCAAAGTGGTTGAGTGTGCAAAACTGAGACATAGGTTGGAGGTAACGACACTAAACAAGGCCAGGCGCGGATACAAGCAATGCTTGGTTTTGCTCGTCGTAGCGTTTGGTTTGAGATACACCACCCGCACCGATGAGCGAATCAAGCGCACCGAAAATCGAGAAATGGCCCTTCATCGTCGGGGACGTGGCTCTCCTGATTATGGCTTGGTTGGTTTACTACCACTCCGGGGAATCGTTTGAAGCGCTGGAGTCGTTTTGGTGTTTTGCCTGCGTGGCGGCGGGAGCGTGGATCATGGTGCTGCCGTTCCTCAGGGAATTCCAGGCTCAGGCGGACCTGACCGAGGCAAAGGAACTTGCCGCATCGGTTGAGAAAATCTCCTCTGTCGATGCCATTGCCAAGCAGATCGAGAGTGCCACCGAGCAGTGGCTCCATGTCGAGGATCGCGCCAATGAGATTAACGCCGCCTCGCGGGAGATCGCTGGCAAGATCAACGCCGAGGCGCGTGAGTTCACCGAGTTTCTGCAGAAGGCCAACGACACGGAGAAGAATCATCTGCGGCTCGAGGTGGACAAGCTCAACCGGGCGCAGGGCGAATGGGTGAAGGTGGTCACCGGGATGCTGGATCACGTGTTTGCGCTCAACCAAGCAGGTCGACAGTCCGGGCAGGAAAAATTGGTGCGGCAGTTGAACAACTTTCAGGCCGCCTGCCGGGATGTGGCCCGCAGGGTGGGGGTGATCACTCATGAACCGAAACCGGAGGTGGGTTTCGATGCCGAAAAACATCAACTACGCGATCCTGAGGCGGAACCGGAGGATGGCGCGAAGATCATCGGCATCGCCGCGCAGGGATTGTCTCACCAGGGGCAGTTGCTGCGTAAGACGGTCGTGGTGATTGAGGGGGAGGAGGAGCTTGGCCAATCTCCACCGGATGCCGGCAAAACCAAGCCCAAGCCGAAAGCCAAATCCAAGGCGAAGAAGAAACAGTGATTGCTATCAGTTGCGCCTCGCGGCGCCCTGCATGTTGAGCATCATCTGCGCTTTTTTGTCGCCGTTCTCAGCGGCTTCAATCATGGCTTTCTGGACATTAACACTAGCCTCGCTGACGACCATGAACTGGTCCACGCTCAAATTGGCGCCGTTGGCCTTCAGTTGGTTGATGCTTTGAATCGCCAATGGATAGTTCCCTTGATCGAGTGCATCGCTGGCGGTCTTAGCCAGCTTCTTTAGATCGGTGTCAGCATTCTCGAAATAAGAGATCAGGTCGCTGGCCGATTCTTCGGCGCTATCCGCCTGCAGGGCCTCTTCCGCGCCCCCTCCGCAGCCACTCAGTAGAAGACCAAGAGAACATGCAACAGTTGAAATCTTTAGTCTGCGTGTCATTCGGTTCTATAACCTACGTTAACGCTAGCGACGATCATTCGGACTGCACCACCAGCGATTCCCACCTTTGGGTTTCGACTTGGTTTCCTGCGCCCAGATTTTGTGTTTGACGAACTCAACATGGCTATCGAGGAATGCGGCGACAAACCCATATTTATGCCGCTTAGCCACCGGTTCATTCGCACGGCTGGTTGCGTTGTCGTACGCGCCCGAATCGTTGCTACTTGCTTCCCAGTAAACCACGTCCCCAGGTTGAAACTGATTCGCCTGGTAAGTTGCCCCCTGTCTTCGAGGATTGAGCCCGCAGGTGTACTCGCAGTAGGCGCCATTCATGATGTAACTAGACACCTGGTTTTCGCGGCTCTTGAACATAGAGTGCGTTCGGTTCTTGACGATATAGTCCAAAGAGCATTTCAGGACATTGCTGTTGTTATGGTAGTTCCACAACTGACTCTCATGAACCAAATCGCGCGCCGGACGACCATTGGCGCGGCGGGTGTAGGCCCAGTTGGGCAACCCGATCGTGCCGGAACACCATCCCGGGTAGGGCATGTATTCATCGTTGTCATTCAGATACATGGCGGAGGCGATACTGATCTGCTTGAAGTTGTTTATGCAGTTGGTTCTCTGGGCCTGTTCCTTGGCCTTCGCCAGTGCCGGGAGCAGCAGGGAGGCCAGGATGGCGATGATGGCGATGACGACCAGCAGCTCAATGAGCGTGAATCCCAGTCCGCGTTTGTGTGAAGTGTTCATGGTTTATTCTGGTGCTTGGCTGAACTTTCACTGATTGGCCCATTTTTGCAATCCCATTTTGCAGTTCTTGACAGTTGCCCAAAACTGACTGACGATGGGCGCCGAGTTGGTTGTGGGAATTGCGCCGGCAAAACTTTATGTGGCGGATTTGGGGAAGCGGGCCGTGGTGCGCATTTCGGGCCGCGCAAACTGCCTTTCCAGCGTCCCGTTCAAGCGGGTCATCAACGGCCTGGTCGAGCGCGGCCGGCGGGCTTTCACGCTCGACTTGAGCGACTGCCAGCTCATGGACAGCACGTTTCTTGGGGTATTGGTCGGGCTGAACCGCACGCTTGGCCAGGCGGGGTCGGCCGGCGGATTTTCACTCTACCAGCCAACGGAACCGGTTCGCGTCCTTCTCGACAACCTGGGCATCCTCGAGTTGTTCGGCACGACCGATTCGATTGGCCAAGCGGGGGCTGCCGAATCGGTGGAGCAGGTTGCAGCGCCGGACAAGATCGATCTCACTCGCACCAGCCTGGAGGCACACCAGACCCTTATCGACGTCAACCCGGAAAACGAGGCCAAGTTCAAGGAGCTCACACGGTTTCTCGAGGAGGATTTGAAGCAGCAAGGGACTGCCGATTCGTCGGACTAAATTTTCAGTCGGTGATATTGGCCGACGGCCGGCTGTGTCAGGGTGACGGTCTTGCCGCTTGGCCAACGGATCACCAGTTTATCAACCACCTGCTTTTCTCCCAAGCCGAAGTGGGCCGTCGCGGGGTGCTGCGCGGTGAACGAGTCGCCGGTGACGAGTTGACGCATATCATTGCGGTTGCCGGTGTGTAGTTGAATGGTTGCCCCGTTGGCTGGCAGTCCGGGTTGATCGGGAATGTGCAGGCCAATCCAGTTGCCTTTTGTTTGGATCTGGTTGCGCATAACAAATAACCGTTGTTGTCTTTCCTTGGCATCATACTGGACGACGAGCAGGTCTGGACGGCCGTCGACATCCACATCAGTGAGCACCACTGAACGGGCATCGAACTCAAATGCCGTACCCAAAAGGAATGCCACGTTGCTGAAGCCCTTGTTGTTGCGGTTCAGGAACAGGTGGTTGTGCTCGAATCCGTTCCACGAATAGTTCGAGCCGAGCCCCTGCAGTGTGCCGGAGAAAAATGTGTCCAGCGTTTCGTTCGGCCTGGAGGTGCCGGTGTACACATCGTGACACCAAAATCGGGTGCAGTAGTCGAGTGCCGAGTTGCCACTCAGGTGCCCGTTGGCAATGTAGAGATCCAGGTCGCCGTCGTTGTCGAAGTCCCCCGAACCGCAGCCCCATGCCCAACCGGTGCGGGCCACATCAGCGCTGAAGTCCGGTTGGTGAAAGCCGGCCTTGCCGCCGAGGAAAAGCCGGTTGCCGTAGGTCATCGGCGCGCGCATGGCATCGATTTTTTCAAAGCCCTCTCGACCCAATCCAAGCCGGTCAAGTCGCCGTGCCGTGGTGGAACTCATGCCGACCATGTAGATGTCCAGTGCACCGTCCCCGTTAAAGTCGTTCACGGTGTGTGACATCCCGAAACCGTGTCGCTGCTTAACCCACCGATCCGTCACATCAGTGAATTTCCCCTGGCCGTCGTTGCTGTAAAGATCGATCCCTGAGAAGTCACAAACGGCAAACAGATCGAGATCGTGGTCCCCGTCGAGGTCGGCGAACGAGGCGCTATAAGTGCGGCGGTTCCGCTTGGTTGCGAGTCCAGCCGACTCGGTGCCGTCGGTAAACTGGCCCATGCCGTCGTTCAGCAGGAGGGTGTCGGGGTAGCCGTCGTTGGCGTCGTAGTAGGGGGTCGGCATCGAGCCGCTGAGGTACGGTTGTTTCCATTGGCCGACGAAGAGATCGAGGTCGCCGTCAAGGTCGATATCCGCCGCGCTCATCGTGTGCGGGTTTTCGTACTTGACGTGAAAACACACACTCGGCTTGGCGGTAAATTGCCCGCCGGCGTTGCCCGTCCAGAGTCGCAACAGGCCGTCCTCTTTTCCAGTCGAGACGAAGTCCAAATGTCCGTCGCCGTTGAAGTCGGATAGAATACCCGCCTCGCCAAGTGGCATGATGGGGTTCTTGAGCATTGGTTTGTGTTGGAATTTGCCGCCGCCTTGGTTCCAGTAAACGAGGTTGCAACCGGCAAGGATGATCTCTGGCAGGCTGTCCTGGTTCAGGTCGTACACCATTACCGGACTCACGCGCGGGTAGAGTTTGGCGTCGACTTTTTTTGGATCGATCTGCAACAACTCAGCGAACGCAGGTTCCCCCGTGTAGTCGGTGATGGAGGTGTCCTGTACCTTGATCGTCCCGGGGATGCGAAGGCCGGAGTTGGTCTTGTGCGGCGTCCATGTGACCTCGAGTTGGCCTTTGATGATGGCACGTCTTTTGGTGCTCGCGTTTGCGGAATGGATCTCGAACGAGACGACAGACTGTGGAGCTTGGCCGTTTTTTTCCGGGCGAAATTCGGAATGGTGCCACTCGGTTTGGATGACCCCCCATCCTTCTGCTTCCAGTTTGTTCAACTGCGCAAGGTAACCGGCATGATCAGTCGAGATCGGCTCACCATTGAGCGTTGCCTGGCGTATCCCGGACACGCCCAAGTTCACGGGTTTCCACTCAGATGGCAATGGGAACTCCAGCCGGACGAAAGGGAATTGGCGAAACACCTTGAACGCCTCGGTTGAGCGCAAGCGATCCCATAGCGCGACAAAGGCGCTCTCGTAGGCCTGCGCATCGACCTCGTGGCGAAAAACCGTTTGGTCGAACCGAACCTGCTCTTCAGCCAACGCTTGGAGCGCTGGTCGGTTCGGCTCGGCAACCCCTTTGGCTTCTGTGGGTTGATTCCTTGGTTGTGGTGGTTTGGCGGTTTGCTCCACGGCCGGTTCGCTCATGCCACAGCCGAGCAAGCAGATGCAACAGAGCAGAACGGCGCAATGCCTCATCTTCTTGGCGATGGAACGGATTGGGTGGTTAAGTTGCACCGGAGAAGGAAACTACAGGGGCTGTAAACTCCGGACAATCTCGAAAGAGTTTCAGAACCCCCCTTTGCGCTTGGCCAAGCCAGGAGGGCTACACCGGCTTGATGGAGGGGTCGAGGAGGGGGGAGTCCATGGACTGGGCGTAGGTAAGGGCAATGGCCAGGGCGTCGGCGGCGTCGGGTTCCGGCAGTTGGGGCAGGGCGAGTCTCGTTTGCACCATTTTGGCGACAGCCTCCTTTTGTGCTGCGCCGTAGCCAACGATGGCCTGCTTGACCTTGCGCGGCGCGATTTCGAACACGTCCAGCTCGGCCCTGGCCAAGGTGGCCAATGCCGCTCCTCTCGCTTGGCCCATTACGAGGGCGGTTCGGATGTTTTGCGCGTAGAAAAGGCCTTCGACAGCGGCGATGGTAGGTTTGGTTTTTTGCAGAATGTCCTCGAGCGTTTCAGAAATCTTGCGCATGCACCGGGAGAGCGGCCAGTCGGCGGGGCAGTGGATGGTGCCCTGGCAGAGGGTGGCCGGGATGGCCTGGGCGGTGTCGATGACGCCGTAGCCGGTGCCACGGAGCGAGGGATCGATGCCGAGGATGATCTGCGGGCCGCCGCCGGCTGGCTTGGCTGGATCAGCCTGAGCGGCGTCTTTCCCGCTGGCGATGCGCTGCTGCATGGCGGCGAGTTGTTGCGACGTGATGCCCACGGGGTGTGCAATAAAAAACTCCGGCCCGAAAGTCGAGACCGGGGTTTATGAAAAGAGCCGTCGTGATTCAGCCCTTGCGAAGCTGGGTGAAGATATCGCGGTAAAAATCGGGATGACTTTCCCATGTTTGCGCGGTGATGAAGTTGCCATCGACCACGCTTTGTTTGTTCACCCACTTGGCGCCGGCCTGCTCGACCTCGAACCGGATATTGCAGTAGCTGGTGAGCCTGCGGCCTTCGGCAATGCCTGCGGCGATCAGAATCTGGATGCCGTGGCAGATGGAGAAAATCCATTTGCCCTGCTTGTCGAAGGCCCGAACGAGCTCCAGCAGCTTGTCGTTGTGGCGGAGAAACTCCGGTGCGCGGCCGCCGATCAACAGGATGGCGGCGTAACTCGTTGCCTTAGCCTGGCCAAGTGCGATATCCGCCTCGATGAGGTAGCCGGGGCGCTCAATGTAGGTGTTCCAGCCAGGCTCGAAGTCGTGGATGACGCCGTGCAGCCGCTTCTTTTCAGAGGCCCCAATGTGTGCCGTCCAGCCTGCCTCCTCGAAGCGGTGTTTCGCATAGAGAATCTCGTACGACTCACCGGAATCATCGGTAACAATCAGGATTTTTTTGCGGCGCGCCATCAGTCGGCGGCGGAATCAGTTATCGTACTTGGCTCCCTGGTCGATCCAGGCGCGCATGAGGCCAACCTGTTCCTTGGTCAGCTTCGGATAATCTTTTTTGCCTTCCGGCGGCATCTCGTAGTCAACCACCTGATAGGTGATGTAGTAGGTCAGGGGACTCTTGTCGCTTTTGCCGGGGATGATGGCCACGCCCTCGGAGCCGCCC
>Ga0206679_10002717_pt1 | contig 13910 bp, 11 predicted proteins | sample M110012015metaG_FD_155464 | JGI IMG/M metagenome (GOLD analysis project Ga0206679, IMG submission 155464) | Ammonia-oxidizing marine archaeal communities from Monterey Bay, California, United States - M1 100m 12015 | ecosystem: Environmental > Aquatic > Marine > Intertidal zone | place: USA... | reverse complement strand
ATAATGGAGATTCTCTATGGACTAAAACTTATGGAGATACTAATGGTGAGGAAGGTTATTCAGTTCAACAAACTAATGATGGAGGATATATCATTACAGGGGTGAAAAGTTTTTTTAGTAACGGTTTAACCTTGGATGTCTATCTAATAAAAACAGACGAAAATGGAGATTCTCTATGGACCAAAACTTATGGAGGGAATAATAATGAGACAGGGTCTTCCGTTCAACAAACTAATGATGGAGGTTATATTATAACTGGATCTACATGGTCTTTTGGAAATGGATTAACAGATGTCTACCTAATAAAAACAGATAATAATGGAGATTCTCTATGGACTAAAACTTTTGGAGGAACTGGTCGTGAGACAGGGTCTTCCGTTCAACAAACTAACGATGGAGGATATATAATTACGGGTTCTACACAATCTTTTGGAAATGGATTAACAGATGTCTTTCTAATAAAAACAAATGGAAATGGTGATTCTCTATGGACTAAAACTTTTGGAGGAATTGATGATGATAATGGTTCTTCTGTTCAACAAACCAATGACGGAGGATATATTATAACTGGTAATACAAGTTCTTTTGGAAATGGAGATAGAGATATCTACATAATAAAAACAGATGGAAATGGAAATGTAACCTCAACATTCAATATCCCAAATCCATCATCAAACAGAAAATTAGAAAAGGTAGTAGACATATTAGGAAGAGAAATAAAACATCAAACAAACACACCATTCATTGAAATATATGATGATGGTAGTACAGAGAAAAAGGTAGTGGTAGAATAGGGATCAACCTAAAATACCCCACTACTCTACCGTAACTGACTTGTCGGAGAGGGTAAAATTGGATTTACCAAAACAAATTCTTGAATTTACGATTACAATTTCATCCAATCAATTGAATCAATATAACTATACTAAACAAAAAAGAGTTTTAACGGAACCGGTGATTAGTTCTATAAAATTGATAACTATTTAACTTATTGTTTTGTCCAGATACCTTGATTTAATGTGAGGGAATTTCCTGAAACACTGTACGATAAAATTGTACTAGTACTTGAACTTTCTGAATCTAAAACTATATAACCATCTTCAACCCACCAGTCGAAACTGTACTCACCAATTGGGACACCATTACCAGAATTCTCATACCAATATCCAGATTTACCATTAGAAGAAAATGAACGATAATAATAATAGTTTCCTGATATTTGTTCCCAAACTCCATACAAGTTCTCATCTAAATTATTGGTAACTTCTTGTGTTATTTGTACATCATCCTCTTTACTACATCCAGTTGATAGAATTGATAATGTGAGTAGTATAAATAGTATATTTTTCATATTTGTAAAACTATAAAAAATATCTGAAATCAATCTAAAATACCCCACAATATCTTACTCTATTAAAAAATAGAATGTATAGGATTAACTCAAAATCTGTTCATCCCTTCCTTCCATAAACACGAATTTTACTAGAACTGTTTAAAAGTTTTTGGTTGAAACGTATCGTTTCAATCTTCACTCACATATTTATTTACATAAATCCTATTTTAACCATTACTATATAGTAATAATAAACTAGTAAATAGATAACATGAATAATATTGAATACAAAACCGAATTAAGTTCATTCATACAGAACTATCCAAAATTGAATTATAATGAAGATTGGAAACTATTTGTTTCCCTTACATATAAATCACCTATATATTCTGATGTATTAGGGAGAAAGAAACTTAAAGGAATGATGAATCATATTAAAGGAAAGGAGATTGATTGTAAAGGAATCTTCTGTAATGAATTAGATTGTAATCTGAATTCTATACATCATCATCTACTATTACATTCCAACCAACCTATCTCCTATTTAAAAGATGAGATATGGAATTATTGGAAGTATAATGGTTGGTGTGATATTCAGAACGTGAAAGATAATAAGTCGGTTAGTATATATATCACCAAACATTTAGGGAAGACAAATGTTAATGATTGGGATTTTTTAGAACTACTATAATAGGAGGTTTCTGGGGTTAAAAAAAGTATCTCCAGTTCTCCCAATTTATATACATAAATATAAGAGAAATATCTCATATATACAACCATTTTAAGAGGAAAGTAATGTTAGAAAAGAAAGAAACAGAAACACAAAAAGATTTTGAAGAACGATTAAGAAATAAAGTAAAGGAAATAGATATTGATTCTCATAATAGAATAAGAGAGATTATCAATATTATTAAAGAACCAGATTTTGGTAAGATGAATGTGTTAGAAGAATTACACCAAATTAGAGAAGTAAGAGAAAAGGTTTATTCTATTATTCATAACTACAATAAGTCTAGAAAGATTAGTTATACCTTATCATACATTCTAATAGATAAGACATTTAAAGAAGTAGAAGACAATCAAAAGAAGTTAGAAGAAGATAACTTCTAATACTATACACATACAGTATCATATTATCTAATACCTATCATATACCATATAATACCTTTAAATACCCCATAATACAGGGGATATAGGGGTTTTCGGTAACATCAAAGGATATATGGTAATATGAATAGTGGTATTACCAATTTTTCTAGTAAACATCATTTTTATCATATACCATTCACATTTGTATTGAAGTTTAATAAAAATCAATAATATAACCACTTACTAATTAAATGGTTAATGGTTTTCGGTTGTTTCCCGTATAGATTTCTCTTATATTTAGAGAGTTAATCAATACAAATTATATGGAAACAACAAAAAACAAAACATCACAATATTTAACCAAAATTGAAATCAATGATTGGTTGAATTGGTTAAAGAAGAATAACAAGTGGAGATATTACTTGTTAGTCAAGTTAGGAATTTCAACATTATTAAGATATTCAGATTTAAATAGATTGTGTTGGAATGATTTATTGGATAAGGAAATATTATTCCTGAATGAAAAGAAAACCAATAAGAAAAGGGAAATAAGAATTGAACGAGATATTCAAGAAACCATTAAATATGTTTTTAATAGGTTGAATGATGGTTATACGGATAAACTATTTCCTTACCATATTAATTCGGTAAATTCATATTTAAAGAAATCATCATTTTATAGTGGTGTACGAAAACCACATATATCTACTCATTCATTCAGAAAGAGTGGTGGAAGGTATATTTGGGAGTTAAACAATAAAAGTGATGAGAGTTTATTGAAGTTAAGTATGATATTCAATCATACATCAACATCCATTACTAGAAGATATTTAGGAATTGAAAGAGAAGAAATTCAAAATATGTATGAATTTCAATCAAATATCTTTTTAGTATAGTGTAGTTTAATTTATCCTAACTTATTACTTTTGGAAAAATTAATAAGATGAAAAACCATAATGAAATATCTTCCTTTATATGGAATGTTTGTGATGATGTATTAAGAGGATTATTCAAACAACACGAATACGGAGATGTAATATTACCATTTGTAGTACTACGAAGATTAGACTGTGTATTAGAGGAAAAGAAAGATGACATTATTAAAATTCATAATGAATATAAGGATAAGTTTGATAACACTTCCAGGGTAATTCATTCCAAATTAAATATTAAGTTTTCTAACTATTCAAGATATGATTTGAATAGACTAAAACAAGATCCTTCCAAATTATCAGATAACTTTTACGATTACTTAAGTAGTTATTCAACCAATGTTAATGATATCATTCAGAATTTTGGACTTCAAAAACACATAGATAAATTAGAATCTAATGATAAACTATATCTCTTAGTTGAGAAATTTACGGACATCAATTTACACCCAAATGTAGTTGATAATCATACTATGGGACAAATCTTTGAAGAACTATTAAGAAAGTTTTCAGAGATGAGTAACGAAACAAGTGGAGAACATTATACTCCAAGAGATGTTGTAAAACTATTAGTTTCGTTAGTATTCTCTTCTGATAAAGAAAAACTAAATCAACCTGATAAGTTACTTTCTATTTATGACCCTTGTTGTGGAACAGGTGGTATGTTAACTATCGGAAAAGATTGGTTAAAAGAAAATACTCGAGTAAATCCTTCAAACATTAATCTTTTTGGACAAGAGTTAAATCCTCAAACTTATTCTATTTGTAAATCGGACTTCTTAATTACCGATGAACAACCTGACAATATTAAATTAGGAAGTACATTAACGAACGACCAATATGGAGATGGAAACAGAAAGTTTGATTATATGATTACCAACCCACCTTTTGGAGTAAGTTGGAAATCAGAACAAAAACAAATTAAAAATGAATCTGAAGAATATGGAGGAAGATTTAGTGTAGGAACACCAAGAGTTAGTGATGGTTCTTTATTATTTCTTCAACATATGATTTCCAAAATGGAAACACAAAATTCAAGGATTGGTGTAGTTTTTAGTAGTTCTCCTTTATATACAGGAGATAGTGGTAGTGGAGAGTCTGAAATTAGAAAGTGGATAATTGAAAATGATTGGTTAGAGTGTATAGTTTCTTTACCATCAAATATATTTTTCAACACAGGTATTCCTACTTATATTTGGATTGTAACTAATAATAAAAGAAGTGAACGAAAAGGAAAGGTCCAACTTATAAATGGAACAGAATATTATACAAAATTAAAACGAAATTTAGGTAGTAAGAATAGAAATATTTCAGATAAAGGACATAGTGATATAATTGATTTATATAACGGATTTTTTGAAAAAGTAGGATTGTCAAAAATCTATTCAAATGATTTTTTTGGATACAAAAAATTAACCATTGAACAACCTCTTGTAGATGAAGATGGTAATACAATTATGAATAAAAAAGGAAATCCAAAACCAAACTCGAAATTAAGAGATTATGAAAGAATTCCTTTAAGTGAAAATATTGAAGATTATTTTGAAAGAGAAATAAAACCTCATTCACCAAATTCTTGGATAGATAAGGATAAAATATCAATTGGATATGAAATTAATTTTAACAAATGTTTCTTTCAATACCAACCACTAAGAAGTACCAAAGAAATATTTTCAGAATTAAATCACTTAGAGAGTTTAATTAATAACGACATAGAAAAATTAAATATCTAATGAAATTATGTCAAAATAGTAATTGGAAAGAGGAAAAAATAAAAACACTTTTTATTGAGAGAGTTGAAAAAAATGTTAATTCAAACGAAGACTACCTTTCCATTGTAAAAGATGTTGGAGTTGTTCCTTATTCAGAAAAAGGAAATGTTGGAAACAAAACATCAGACAATCCTGAAAATTATAAAATGGTTTATCAAGATGACTTAGTGATTAATCCAATGAATATTAAAATAGGTTCTGTCGGAATTTCAAAGTATTTTGGTTGTCTTTCAAGTGTTTATATAGTACTTAAACCTAATAAAAAACTTATTCCTAATTATTATGGATATTTATTCGAATTAAAACCATTTCAGAAATCTTTAAAAAAGATTAGTAATGGTATTATGGAGATTAGAGAAAGTATTAATAAAATAGAATTTTACTCTTTAAAATTACCATATCCACCACTAGAACAACAACAACAGATTGTTTCCTTTTTGGATTCTAAAATAGAGTTAATTGATTCATTAATTCAAAAGTCTGGAAGAAAGATTAGACTACTCAAAGAGAAAAGAACCTCTCTTATTAATGAGTTAGTGACAAAAGGATTGAACCCCGATGTAGAAATGAAGGATAGTGGTGTGGAATGGATTGGGGAATCTCCGAGTCATTGGGAAATAAAAAAATTGAAGTATATCTCCAAAATCATTTATGGGGTTTCACCTCCAGATACAACATATAATGATAAAGGAATTGGAACCCTTTTAATTAATGGACCTGTAGAATATTCGAAAACAGATTTTGGTTACACAAGAGGTATTAAATGGACAACTGAACCAAGTAAATTTACAACTAAAGGAAGTTTATTATTTTGTTTAAGAGGTTCAACAACAGGTAGAATGAATATTACTCATACCGATGTCAGTATTGGTAGAGGAGTTTGTTCAATAAATTCAAAAGAAAATCAATGGTTTTTAATTTACTCAATGTTTTCAGTTAGAAGATGGATTCAAGACCAGATTTCTGGTTCTACATTTCCAAGTGTAAAAAGTGATGATGTCAATAATTATATAATTTGTTCTCCTCCACTTAAAGAACAACAACAAATCGTTGAACACTTGGACAAACAAACAAGAATAATTGATAAAACTATTTCTAATGAAGAAAAGAGAATAGATTTATTAAAAGAATACAGACAATCACTAATTTCAGAAGTGGTAACAGGTCAACGAAAAGTAACATACTAAATTATGGTAAGAGTACCAACAGAAAAGAGATATGAAGAACACATTGAGAAGTATTTAACTTCTTTAATGGATGATGGATTACAATTTACATCAAGAATTCATAAATCTACTGATGGTTGGTATGATAGAGAAAAGTGTTTGATTGGAGAAGAGTATATTCAGTTCTTAAAAGAAACACAACCTGAAACTTATGATAGAATTCATAAGAAGTATGGAGAGAATACGGATAGAAATATTTTAAAGAGGTTAAGTAAAGAAATTGAGAGTAAAGGATTAATTCATGTTCTTAGAAAAGGGTTTAACGAAATTATTGGAGGTAATATTAAAACTGTTTATTTCCAACCAAGAAGTAATCTTAATCCTAAATACAGAGAAGATAAATACCTAAAAAATAAATTCACCTTTGTAAGACAACTTCATTACTCACCTCATTGTGAGAATTCCATTGATATTGTAATATTCTTAAATGGTATTCCAATACTTACTATTGAATTAAAAAATCAATTAACAGGACAAACGGTTCTTAATTCTGACGACCAATATCGTTTTGATAGAGACCCAAAGGGAGAACCATTTTTACAATTCCAAAGATGTATTTGTCATTTCAGTGTAGATAATGACAAGGTTCATATGACTACAAGATTGAATGGTAAAAACACATTCTTTTTACCATTTAATAAAGGATTAGAAAACCCTATAAATGATGAAGGATATAGAGTTTCTTATCTATGGGAAGAGATTTTAACACCTACTTCATTATTAGATATACTAGAGAACTTTGTTTTGTTTACTAAAACATCTGATTTTGTTTGGAGTAATGAAAAGAAAAAAGTAATTGAAAAGAAAAGTCCTGTTTTAATCTTTCCAAGATACCATCAATTAGAAGTAATTAGAAAATTACAACAACAAGTTGGAGAAGATGGAGTAGGAACCAACTACCTTATTCAACACACAACAGGTTCCGGTAAATCATTCTCTATTGGTTGGTTGTCATTTATGTTGGTTAATCTTTTTAAAGATAATGGAGAAGATAGAATGTTTGACTCTATTATTATCATTACTGACAGAAAAGTACTTGATAAACAGTTACAAGATACTGTTAAGAGTTTAGAAAAAGTACAAGGAGTTGTTCAACAAATAGATAAGAACTCAGAACAGTTAAGAGAATCTTTAACTTCAGGTAAAAATATCATTATTACAACCATTCAAAAATTCTCTGTTGTTGTAAATAGAATGAAAGAATTGAAAGGAATGAAGTTTGGTGTTATTGTGGATGAGGTTCATTCATCACAAGGTGGTAAGGGAACTAAAAACCTTAATAAAACACTTTCACTAAATCTTGAAGATGAAGTTGAGGTAGATGATGAAATGGTAAATGAAGAAATCTTGAAGATTAGAAACGAGATGAAGTCAAGACAAAAACAAAACCACATCTCATTCTTTGGATTTACAGGAACTCCAAAACCTCAAACTATTGAAGTGTTTGGTACACCTCAAACTGATGGTTCAAAAATTCCATTCCATACATATACAATGAGACAATCTATTGGAGAAGGATTCACATTAGATGTATTAAAATCTTATACTCCTGTTAAGAGATGGTTCAAGTTAAAAGGTAAAGGAGTTGATGTTGAACTACCTGAAAGTAGAGGGAAAAAAGAGTTGATTAAATGGGTAGATTCTAATCCTGAGACTATCTCAAGAAAAGTAAATATCATTATAGAACACTTGTTAAATACAACTGTAAAGTCAATTGAAGGAAGAGGAAAAGGAATGGTAATTGTTCGTTCTATTGAAGATACTGTAAAGTACTTTATGGAAATGACAAAACAATTAAAAGAAAGGGGATTACACGATAAGATTAAGTGTATTGTTGGTTTTAGTGGTGATACTTTATACAATGAAAGTAAAGTAACCGAAACAGAACTAAATAAAGAAAATGGATTGGATAGTAAGGATATTCCAACAGGATTTAAGAATCCAAAATACCGAGTTTTAATTGTATGTAATAAATTTCAGACAGGATTTGATGAACCATTATTACACTCTATGTTTATTGATAAATCATTAAATGGAGTTCAATGTGTACAGACACTTTCACGATTAAACAGAAAAACAAAAGGTAAGAAAAGTACATTCGTTTTAGACTTTGTAAATAAGGTAGAAACAATACAACAATCATTTCAAGACTTTTATCAAACAACTATTTTATCAGAAGAAACAGATCCAAATTTAGTTTATGATTTATTAGATAAGGTTAGAGAGTATGGACTATTTACTCCACAAGAAATAGATGATTGGAATACCATATTTTTTGATGATACCAAAAGAGATGATGGGATGTTACAACCTATCCTAAATGAAATTATCAAAAGGTGGAATGACCTTTCACAAGAAGATAGAGATGAATCTCGTTCACAAATCTCTAACTTCTGTAAGTTGTATGGATATGTTTCAATGATTCATCAATTTGATAATATAGAGTTAGAAAAACATTATGTAGTATTTGAATATTTAAGAAAGAAATTTCCTGTTGATGGACTTGATAAGTTAGATGTTTCAAATCTTGTTGATTTAGAATCTTTAAATCTTGATATTAAAGGTAAACTCAATATTTCGTTGGAAGAAGAAAATACTGTTTTTGACCCTAATTCATATGGTTCTGGAAGAGGAAAAGATGAAGAGGAAGTTGACTTACTTTCAGAAATAATAAATGAGATAAATGACTACTACGGAAAGATACCTGAAGGGACAAAAGAAAGTACAGAGAAATTATTAAAAGATATTGTTTCTGATGAAGAGTTTATTAAAGTGATTAATTCAAAAAATACGGATTCAAATAAAAAAGATAAACTTAGTAAGATATACCAAGACAAAAACATTAATACACTTGATGTTAATACAAAACTCTATGAGTTTTTTGAAAAGAAAGAGTTTAAAGAGAGAATGATAAGACTATTTATTTCCAATCCGGATTTAATAAAACAAATAGGAGTATAACTTAAGTTAGAAAAATACAACTAGATATATTGATTTACTAATCAACCTCTCTTGTATACTTTTGGGTTTAAAAGATTACTAATAATAATCTTATTAAGATATCTTAAGGACCGTCTATACAAGAATCATTTAAGTTTGGATATAGTACCTACCCTCTACATTTGAGTGTGTTAAAAGTTCTTAAATAGAATCTATAAATCACACCAAATCCCCTAATCGTAAAGTAGTAGTTTGAAATTTCTTGTAATCATCAATTATCATATCAGTAATTTTATCTCTTACTTCAAAATCAAATATTTTCTTTAATTTCTGTTTACTGATATTTAATCTTGTTGAATGGTTTTCTTGAAGATATTTCCTTACCACTTTATCACTACCTAAATAGATAGATTTCAAATTACCTCTTACTTTCACATTACAATTCCAATATACATTTCCTTTCTTTATATTTGGAACAATTGAAATTATTGGATTGTAATTTTTAGAATAAATCTTAACCTCTTTCAAGAGTTTAGTTTCTTGTTTTTTTAGTTGTTTAATTTCATGTTGTTGAGATTTGATTTGTTCTCTCTTTCTCTCAATACTATTCTGTTTTCTTTTTATCAATCCACTTACAGAACGATACTCAATTATTTCTTTTTGTTGTTCAGATGATAGTTTCTGAAAGGTAACTTCATCTATATATTCAAACTTTTTCATAAAACAAATATACAAAATAAGTTCTACTACAGATTATTTTATAATTTTAGAGAGAATAGAACTTTTCTTATCTTTATTATGATAAAGAATTAATCATAATAAAAAATTAAAAAAATGAAAACAAAAATTAAAAAAGAAGTACCAATTAAAAATAAATTAAAAGAAATGATGAAAGGTTTTAAAATTGATCAAATGAAGAAAGACATGAATGATGATTGGTTAATTAAGAGTAGAAATTTTGATAAAAATGATAATGAGATTTGGGAGTATGAGAATTGTTGGGATTATTTAAGTGATGGTTGGAGTGATAAAGATATCAAGTGGGAAGTTATAGATAGTTGGGTTAAAATATTTGAGTTAAAGAAACTAATAAAAGAATCAGGAATATGTCAAGAAACGAATTAGAAAATAGAGTAAAAAAATTAGAAAAGGAATTAGAATACAGTAATAAACGATTTCAGTATCTTCAATATGTTTGGTTTGATTTATATGTAAATAAAACTCATACATCACTAACAAATAGATTAGTGTATAGTGTTAAGGAATGTGTGTTTTGTAGTAAAGAGATTAAGGATTGGGGAAACAATTCTCAACCTATCCAAAAAGGTAGATGTTGTGATGATTGTAATAAGAGTTTAGTTATTCCATTTAGAATTCAAGAATTAAAAAAATATAAAAAAGAAATAGATGAAAAAGAGTAAAGTAAGTAGTATAGAAATCAATCCACAAAATGTAAATCAAATTGAGGAATTAATTAATAATGATACAATACTTAAATCATCTCTTCATATTTATGTTCGTGTAAGTACAAAAGGTCAAGAAGAAGGATTTAGTTTATCCGACCAAATTAAAGAAGGATTAAAAGTGGGAAAAAAGTTTGGAACTTCAATCATTTGGAATGAAAAGGGGAAAACAAGTAAAAGTGAAATTCTTGAAGTCCGACCAGTATTAACAAAATTAGTTAATATGATTGAAAAAGGGAAAATTAGAAAGTTGTTTGTATTAGATATGACAAGATTAAGTAGAAATGATTATTTATCTGGAAAATTAAAATCAATATTCTACAAACATGGAGTTAATGTATATATGAAAGGTGGAACCATATTTAATTTAGAAAGTATTCAGGATAAATTAATGTATAGTATTCTATCGAGTTTTAGTGAATATGAAAATGATGTTAGAAGAATGAAAAGTGTAATGGGTAAAATAAGTAAAGTTGAGAAAGGGTTATGGTGTGGTGGAATGATTAGTTTTGGATATAAAGTAGTTGATGATAATATAAAACTGAATAGAAAGGAAAGTGTTTGGGTAAAGAAAATATTTAATTGGTATAATGAAGGGAAAACCTTAAAATATATTCAAAATGAATTGATGAAAAATAATGTTCTTACAAGAAGAGGGAATAGTATATGGAACACAGGAAGTATAAGTTCATTATTAACTAAAACAACTTATATAGGTTATAATAATTTTACTTTCCGTACTGATTCTAGAAAGGTAAATGGAGAAGTTAAAAAATTTAAGATTCCATATCCTAAAATAATTAATCAGAAATTATGGGATAGTGTTCAGACAAAAATTCAATATTATTCATCTAGAAGTAAAATGATTTATGGTGGTGTTAGGGAGAATGATACATTACTTCAACAATTACTCTTTTGTGATGGGTGTGGAAAGTTAATGGGGAGAAGAATCAAAAAGAATAAAGGGAAAAATGATATCTCAACTTATATATGTCGAACACTTGAACGGTATTGGAACAACCCAAAAAAACATCCAAAATGTGAATGTAATAAAAGTATGAATATTGAAAAAACCGATAAATTAATTTGGGAAACAATATTAAATGTTTGGAAAAATAGTTTCCATATTAAAGAAGAATTTAAAAAGAAAATTATAGATGATGTAATTGATAAAAGGGAAAATACAGATTTTGAAAGTAATATTAAGAAACAAGAAAAACTTCAAAACACTTATTTATGTGGTATAGAACGAAATAAAAAAATGATTTTAGAATTAGAAAATGAATACTACTCTGGTAAACTAAAAGATGAATCTAGATATCAAGAATTAAAAGATTCTTTACTCAACAAGATAGATGAATTAAAAACTAACTTATCAAATATTGATGAAATGATTCTTGAATTAGAAGATGATAAAAAGTGGATAGATTGGTTAAAGATATTTGATGATGAATATGAGTCAATATCTAAATTTACAGAACTATCCGATAAAAAGAAATTCCTTCAGAAATATGTAGACAAAATAAATGTCAAGTGGGATAAAGAAACTAAACTTCATACTTTCACAATACAATTTATAAAACCTATAAATCTTGATACTAGAGTGAAATTAGGAGAAAGAAAGTTTAAAATTAAGAAAGGTAAAAAAATAGTGGATATTAAACCTGAATATTCTATTAGAAGAAAAGACAGGAAAAAAGAAACTACTAGAAGAAAATCATATAATAAATCAGAAAAAGGGAAGGTATCAGAAAAATCTTCCCTTCATAACTATTCTACCGTAACTGATTTCGCTAAATTTCTTGGCTGATCCACATTACATCCTCTTAAAAGTGCAATATGATAGGATAGTAATTGCAAAGGAATATTAGAAAGAAGTGGAGTTAACTCTTCAAAACAATTCGGAATTTCTATGCAGTAATCAGCTAGTTCCTTAACCGTTTTATCGCCCTCAGTTACAATTGCTATAAGCCTACCGCCTCTTGCTTTTACTTCTTGTATGTTGCTTACTACCTTTTCGTAATTTCCTTTTTTAGTCGCAATAACAACAATCGGCATTTCATCATCAATAAGCGCAATTGGTCCGTGCTTCATTTCAGCAGCAGGATATCCTTCAGCATGTATATATGAAATCTCCTTAAGCTTTAAAGCTCCCTCCAAAGCAACCGGGAAATTGTAACCCCTACCTAAATATAGGAAGTTAGATACATCCTTAAATTGCTGAGCGATTATTTCAATCTGGCTATTTGTTTTTAATACTTTTTCAACTTTTTCAGGAATCAATTCCAATTCCGTTATAATTTGATGATAATTGGTATTTGAAAGCATTCCTTTTTGCTTCCCAATCCTAAGAGCCATTAAAGTAAGTACCACAACTTGAGTTGTAAATGCCTTAGTAGATGCCACCCCAATTTCTGGACCAGCATGAGTATAACTTCCTGCATGAGTTAACCTAGGAATTGAAGATCCTACCACATTACAAATTCCTAAAATAGTAGCCCCTTTTTCTTTTGCAAGCTCTAAAGCTGCTAAAGTATCAGCCGTTTCCCCCGATTGTGAAATAGCTAAAACAACATCCGTTTCACGGATAATAGGATTACGATATCTGAACTCAGAAGCATATTCCACCTCAACAGGAATTCTTGCAAAATCTTCAAATAAATGCTCGCCAATTAAACCAGCATGCCAGGAAGTACCACACGCAACAATAATGATACGATCAGCATTCATTATTTTTTGTTCGTAATCAGAAATACCTCCGAGAATTACCTCTTTATTATCAGGATTAATTCGCCCCCTCATAGTATCACGGATACTTTTAGGTTGCTCGTAAATTTCTTTAAGCATAAAATGAGGGAAACCACCTTTTTCAATAGTCTCTAAACTCATTTCTAACTCATGTATATAAGGAGTTTTGCTTTCGTTTGCAATAGTTTTAATCTCTAAAGATTCTCCGCTATTTACACGAGCAATTTCACCATCTTCTAAGTAAACTACCTCATTAGTATATTCGATAATAGGTGTAGCATCTGATGCAATATAATATTCATCACTCCCAACACCAATTACTAAAGGAGAACCTTTACGAGCAGCAATAAACTCATTAGTAATTCCTTCCTCCATCACCACAATTGCATATGCACCAACCACCTCAT
>Ga0206679_10002716_pt1 | contig 13911 bp, 10 predicted proteins | sample M110012015metaG_FD_155464 | JGI IMG/M metagenome (GOLD analysis project Ga0206679, IMG submission 155464) | Ammonia-oxidizing marine archaeal communities from Monterey Bay, California, United States - M1 100m 12015 | ecosystem: Environmental > Aquatic > Marine > Intertidal zone | place: USA... | reverse complement strand
GAGCCGTTTACCACCAAAACCGCGATCGGAATATCGGTTGGCTTTGGTGGTCTTCTGGTTCTAATCGGGGCCGAGGCGCGGGCCGGGTTGACCGCGCCGATCCTGGCCCAACTGGCGGTGATCACCAGCGCCATCTGCTACGGCGCATCCGCTACCTTTACCCGCTACTATGCTGGCCATGGTAGCGGTAAAGTGATGGCTACGGGAGCCATGCTGGCCGGTTTGCTATGGATGTTACCCGCGACGTTAATTCTCGAGCAGCCCTGGCAGATGCATCCAGGCGTTGGTGGGCTGGCCGCAATTGCCTATCTCGGTCTTTTGCCTACAGCCCTCGCAGCACTACTGTTCTTTTACCTGGTCCCTCGCCTCGGGGCAAACAACTTCGCCCAGATTAACTACCTGATACCAGTTCTTGGCGCTCTGTGGGGTGTGATTTTTTTAGGTGAAACTGCCTCGTGGCGTCTGCTGACCGCTTTGGCGCTAGTGCTGGGCGCTATCACTATCGTTCGCAAACGCAGGCCCGGGCGCTGAAGATAAACCTTGGCGAAACCTTACTGATCAATCAAGCAACTGGCGCACCATGTAAGGCAGAATGCCGCCGTTGCTATAGTAATCCCACTCCTTAGGGGTATCGATACGGACCTTTGTCATGAAGGATTCAGCGGTGCCATTGGCTCGAGTCATACGCACCTCAAGTTCAGTCGCACCAACGATAGGCTGAGCCAGATCAAACACTTCAGTGCCTGAAATTTCCAGGCTTTGAGCGCTCTCGCCATCCGCAAACTCCAGCGGCAATACACCCATGCCTATTAGATTGGAGCGGTGGATCCGCTCAAAGCTTTCGACCAGTACCGCCTTGACGCCGAGCAAAGAAGCGCCCTTGGCTGCCCAATCTCGCGAGGACCCGGTGCCATACTCCTTGCCGCCAATAACCAGTAGTGCTGTACCCTTTGCCGCGTAAGACATGGCTGCGTCATAAACCGTCATCTGTTCACCACTAGGCTGGAAGGTAGTCCAACCACCTTCAGTACCGGGCGCCATAGCGTTGCGTAGCCGGATATTGGCAAAAGTTCCACGCACCATCACCTCGTGATTACCGCGGCGCGACCCATAAGAATTGAAATCAGCTCGCTGCACTCCATGCTCCTGCAAATATTGCCCAGCCGGACTGTCGGCCTGAATGGCCCCCGCTGGAGAGATATGATCGGTGGTGATGCTATCGCCAAGTAACGCTAAGACTCGGGCGCTGGTAATGGCTTTTATCTGACCAGGCGTGCGTTCCATGTGATCGAAGTATGGGGGGCGGCGAACGTAGGTGGAATGCTCATCCCAGGCAAAGCGATTGCCTGCGCTCACGGGGACCTCACCCCACTGGCTGTCGCCGCGGAAAACATCTGAATAGCGGGAGCGGAACATTTCCCTTGTCACATGCCTGGCAACGGCCTGGTTAATTTCGAGCTGTTGGGGCCACAAGTCACCCAAAGTCACCGGGCTACCCTGACTATCCACTCCTATAGGATCATTCACAAGATCGATATCGGTTGTGCCAGCCAGCGCGTAGGCTACCACCAAGGGCGGTGAGGCCAAAAAATTCATGCGCACCTCGGCATGCACCCTGCCCTCGAAGTTTCGATTACCTGAGAGCACTGCACAGGCAATGAGGTCCTGCTCCCGGATCACTTCACTCACGGGCGCGGGCAAGGGGCCGGAGTTACCGATGCAAGTGGTACAGCCGTAGCCGACTACAGAAAAGCCAATATTTTCCAGATCATTGAGCAGGCCAGCGTCACTCAGATAATCCGTCACCACCTTGGAGCCCGGCGCCAGGGAGGTCTTGACCCAGGGCTTGACAGTAAGGCCGCGTTGTCGGGCGTTGCGGGCCAGCAAGCCAGCCGCCATGATCACACCCGGGTTTGAGGTATTAGTGCAACTGGTGATAGCGGCAATGGCGACTCCAAGATCAGGAAATTCCATTGTCTCGCCATCAAGCGTTATTCTGCCGGTCCGACGTTCGCTGTTACCGCGCAGCTCCGTTGCAGCGTCGTTGATTACCTGCTGGGCTTCAGTCAGGGCAATGCGGTCCTGTGGCCGCTTTGGCCCGGCAATACTGGCAACTATGGTGCCAAGATCAAGGTGGACGGTCTCGCTGTAATGGGCCGGTCGCGCCCCCGGTTCCCGAAACAAGCCCTGGCGTCGGGTGTACGCCTCTACCAGTGCGATGTCCTCTTCGGATCGCCCGGTCAACCTCAGATAATTGAGCGTTTCCTGATCAACAGGGAAAAATCCGCAGGTAGCCCCGTACTCGGGCGCCATATTAGCGATGGTGGCCTTGTCGGCCAACGAAAGGTGGTCTAACCCATCGCCATAGAATTCAACAAATTTCCCAACGACGCCCTGACGGCGCAGAACTTCGACTACGCTAAGGACCAGGTCGGTGGCTGTGGCGCCCTCAGGAAGGGTGCCGTGCAATTCAAATCCAACAACATCAGGAATCAGCATGGTGACGGCTTGGCCGAGCATTGCGGCCTCTGCCTCGATTCCACCTACACCCCAACCGAGCACTCCCAGGGCATTAACCATGGTCGTGTGCGAATCAGTCCCGACTACCGTATCGGGATAGGCCAATAACTCCCCGCCCAAGTCACGACTAAAGACCACACTGGCCAGGTACTCAATGTTTACCTGATGAACAATGCCGGTAGATGGAGGGACCACACGGAAATTGCTGAAGGCCGCTTGGCCCCAGCGCAGGAATGCGTAGCGCTCCGCGTTACGGGAGTATTCGAGATCGGCATTGGCCTGCAGTGCGCTGGCTGTACCGAAATGATCAACCATGAGCGAGTGGTCGATCACCAGATCGGCCGGCGACAAAGGATTTATGCGCTCGGGATCCCCATCCAGCGCTGCAATAGCTTCGCGCATGGCGGCTAGATCCACAACCGCGGGCACCCCTGTAAAATCCTGCATCAAAACCCGGGCCGGGACGAAGGCTGTCTCATTGGCACTTGTCGAACCCGGACTCCAACCGGCCAAAGCCTCGATATCACCAGCAACGACATCGATGCCATCCTCTGCACGAAGTAAGTTTTCCAACAGGATCTTTAAAGTGACAGGCAGTCGCGCCAGGTCGAACTGATCGGACAAGGCATCCAGCGCGAATATCTGATAGCGCTGACCGTTAACATCCAGCGAAGTCCTGGCATTAAAAGAATTATTCATCTGTACTCCTTAACTGGCCGTGGGGATCGGGGAACGTTGACACAGTTGTTCCTGGCTTGAATGAGAAAAAGTGGCGGGCTGGGATTCTACCGCAGGCGCGAACCTACTCTCGTATCGGAAGATCAATTACCGTTGTTTTCATCCATCGCCTGCAACTCGGCTTCGTCGAGCACCCTGATACCCAGGGCGAGCGCTTTATCATATTTTGACCCCGGATCGGCGCCTGCCACGACAAAATCGGTTCGCGCCGATACGCTTGCGGTAACCTTGGCGCCACGAGCCACGAGCCAGTTACGGGCCTGATCACGACTCATCCTGCTGAGCGTCCCGGTGATCACGACAGTGCACCCGGCGAAGGGGCCTATCCGTTCGGAAATGGATCCCTCCGGTACCGACCAAACAACCCCAGAAGCACGAAGTGCCTCGATCACTTCACAGTTATGATTCTGTTCAAAAAAGAGCCGTATTCCGGAGGCAACCACCGGGCCAATGTCAGGTACGGCCTCCAATGCTTCTACCGACGCATCGGTAAGTGCCTCCAGGGTGGAGAAATATTGAGCAAGCGTCTGCGCGGTTGCTGCACCAACCTGAGGTATCCCTAGACCATAAAGAAAACGGGCCAGCGTTGTCTCGCGACTTGATTGAAGTGCCCCAAGCAAGTTATCGGCCGATTTTGCCCCCATCCGATCCATTGCGGCGAGCTCGTCATGCGATAACGTAAAAAGATCTCCAGCGTGGCGCACCCGTCCACTATCGACCAGCTGTTCGATTAGTTTAGCTCCAAGGCCCTCTATATCAAGGGCGCGCCGTGAAACAAAATGCTTTATCGATTCCTTGACCTGGGCTGAACAGTAAAGCCCTCCGATGCACCTTTGAATGATACCGCCATCATCGACCACTACTTCCGAATGGCAGACTGGGCATTCGCTTGGAAAAATAAAGCGTCGCGCACCACGTCGGCGCTTCTCGCGCACGACCGATACCACCTCTGGGATCACATCCCCCGCGCGTCGCACCGTCACCGTATCCCCTACCCGCACATCGAGTCGCTCGATCTCTGCCTGGTTATGCAATGTGGCATTAGCCACGGTTACACCACCCACAAAGACCGGCTCAAGCCGCGCTACCGGGGTAATGGCACCGGTGCGACCCACTTGAACGTCAATATCACGGACGATTGTCGTTTCTTCGGGCGCCGGAAATTTGTAGGCCAGGGCCCAACGTGGCGCCCGTGATACTGCACCCAGTGACTGCTGGTCGGCAAGATCATTCACCTTGTATACAATACCGTCGATCTCGTAATCCAAGGTCTCGCGGCAGTCCAGGATTTCATGATAATAATCGAGACACTGTCCAATACCCAGCATCTGCCGAACCAGTGGGTTGGTGCGCAAACCGAAACGTCGCAACGTAACCAGTGTTGCGATCTGGGTCTGGGGTAACTCCCCTCCGTGCCACAAGCCGATACCGTAACAGAAGAAATCCAGCGGACGCGTGGCGCAGATTCTTGGGTCTAACTGACGCAAACTGCCGGCCGCAGCGTTGCGCGGGTTGACATAGGGTTTCTCACCTTTTTTATACTGCTCCTGATTCAAGGCCTTAAATCCGACCAACGGCATATAAACCTCACCCCGCACCTCAAGGACCTCAGGGCAGTCGGGCGCCAGAAGCCGTAGAGGTACTGACCGGATCGAACGGGCATTTAGCGTCACGTCCTCGCCGCGATGACCATCGCCACGGGTCGCGGCCCTTTGAAGCACACCCTTCTCATAAACCAAGCTCACTGCGAGGCCATCCAGTTTTGGCTCAGCGCTATAAACCAGAGTCTCTCGCCCTGTACCCTCGCGACAGCGCCGATCAAACTCGCTGAGCTCGTCTACCGAGAATGCGTTATTCAGCGACAGCATCGCTACACTATGATTGACGGTTTCGAATCGCGCTAACGGTGCACCACCGACACGTTGCGTGGGCGAATCCGGTGTAACCAACTCCGGGCAATCGCGCTCAAGCGCCTCAAGCCTGCGTAACATGCGATCGTAGCCAGCATCTGAGATTACAGGTGCGTCGAGCACGTGATAACGGTAGTTGTGTTCACCGAGCTCATTGCGCAGATCGTCAATTTCGGCAACTACCTGTTTTTTTCGCCTGGTCACGTAACCGCACTCTTACGGCGCAAGATCATTCTTCCTTTTTGACAGGCCCGGTTCAGAACAAGCGCCGGGCTTCATCCGAGCCCGGATCCACTCCGTACTTCTTCATCGACCACTCGATCGATTGAATCTGTCGACGGATCGAATCGAATTGCGAAGCTGAAAGGATCACCCCATCCGGGTCTACCAGTGAACCGTTGAGCTCGGTTGAAACATACTGCGCAACTGACCTAAGCTCAGTAAAGGTCCGGGCTGGGTGTTCGACCCGCGGTATATTCATAAACAGCGCCAAACCTCGGAAAATGCCTGATTCCAGATCTGCATAACTAAAACTGCCTGGCTCACGCTGATTGGCCAGGCCAAAGCGGCTGACTCCGGTTCGTGAATCAAAGAAATGGAAGATATCTTGCTCGCCAAGGCGCATACCGGCACGCTCCGCCACTCTGGCCACGTCGGGCCCGGAAAACCCAGCACCAGGTTCTGGTTCAATATTGATAACCGCCAGCAGGTCAAACTCGTGGCAAAATGTTTCCAACCGAGCCGCCTCGGGCAAGGCCTCTTCAATACTGGATTCAAACTGTAAAGGTCGATCCAGAGTCTCTGCCAGAGCATAGGCCAGATTGTTAAAACGAGTCAGCTCAGATTCATCGACACAACGATCTGGGTCTGCCATTTGCACACTAATAATCAGGTCGCTAAAGATCTCTCCGGCCGGGGCATCTCGTAGATCAAGCCAGGCGTTACCCGGCTCCGTACGGCCATGAATCGCCCTTGGGTGCGATAGGTTTATCTCGTGCTCACGAAATACCGACAAGGCAAGATCACGGGTGACGGGAGTCTGTCCAGGCAGGCGCACCCAGTAGTCGATCTTGATCGGTGCAGAACCAATCTCAGTATCAAGTACCCGCGTCGGTTCTCCGGGGCGCTGATCTGAACTGTCGATTGGAGCGGCTTGGTAGGTTGCCTTCAAACCGTCCCCTTTCGTTCGGGCGCTCGCCTGCACCTCGAAATCATGGGATGCGATCAATGACGGTTCACGCTGGCGCACCCGATTAACCAAGCGATCAGGGTGAAAATAATTGAGTGCCACTGGCCACCGAAATTTTGCGACTTGTGATGCAATACCGGCCCGCAGTCGCGCCAACCAAGGCGCCGGTGTTGGCCAGCGCTTAAGAAATGACAGTCCGGCAACTATGCCCAATACCACCAGGCCCAGCATTATCAGTGCCGTTTGCAGGCTCATTTTACCGTGCCGCCAATCGAACGGCCTCGTCGACATCGACCGAGACGATAGATGAAACACCCGGCTCCACCATGGTTACGCCGAGTAAAATATCAGTCGACTCCATCGTGATCTTGTTGTGGGTGATTACCACCAGCTGCGATACCTCCGCCAGACTACGCAGGGTCTGACAATAACGCTCAACATTACGATCATCCAATGGCGCATCCACCTCGTCAAGAATGCAAAAAGGTGCCGGATTCAGGCGAAACAGGGCAAATAGCAACGCTACTGCGGTCAATGCTTTTTCACCACCTGACAGGAGATGTATGGTGCTGTTTCGTTTGCCCGGGGGCCGCGCCATAACTGTTACCCCCGCGGACAACATATCCTCATCGGTCAATGTCAAAACCGCGCTGCCGCCTCCAAACATCTGGGGGAAAAACTCGGCAAATCCTTCATTTAAGGCATTGAAAGTCGCCTTGAAACGTTCGCGAGTCTCGCGGTCGATCTTGCGTATGACGCCGCTAAGTGTATCTAGCGCTTCAATCAAGTCAGCATGCTGTGTATCCAGATATTCCTTGCGCTGGGCCTGCTCCTCGCACTCTTCTATCGCAACCAGATTCACCGGCCCAATATTGTCAATCTTCTGAGCCAACTTCTCGGAACGTGCAAGCCAGTCAGACTCAACGGCCTGCTCAGGCAAACTCGCTAGGATCTCTTCTACCTGATAGTTGCTGGCATTAATCTGTTCCAACAGAGTTTCCAAGCGCACTGATAGCTCCTGTGCCTTCAACCGCTCACCTTCGAGCGCATCGCGCGCGGTGGCTGCCTCCTGTTCACACTCTGATAAGTTCCCCTGCAGATCACGGATCTGTTCTTCAATTGCTGCATGGGCATTGCGAGTATCGGTCAGTTGACTTTCTGCCACTGCCCGCTGGTCGAGCAAAGTCTTCAAGCGACCATTCAGCGCCTCTCCAGGATCATCTCCTTTAACCAACTGGGCTTTGAGTTCCTGATGACGCGCACGCATGCGGCCGCCCTGTACCTCGAGACGGTTGAGGCTCGATTTCAATGAATCCAGGGACGCCTGGCTATGCTGCAGGGCCAGTTCCGTATCGTGCAATTTTTCCCGAGCTGCCTGGGTATCCGTGCGGGAGTCGGCCAAAGCTCGTGTGAGTGTTTCTTTTTCATTTAACAATGCCAGGCGTTTATCTTCGAGCACCCCGGTCTTGTCTTCAGCAATAGCAAAATGTCGTTGAGCCTCATCCAGAGCTGCACCCGTGCCAGCCAGTTCGGTCGTTATTTCGCCAGTCTCTACCGCCATTTGTTCACGGCGAGTTTCGATCTGCGCAAATCGCGCATCCTTTTCTGACAGCACCTGGCGGATCGTCGTCTGGGTTTCCAGTTTGTCATTAAGTGTTTTCTGGTTGGACTCCTGCTTTTGTTCCAGGTCGCGCAAAGTCTCACGCAAGTCCTCAAACAACCGTTCATGCTGCGTTGTATCGTCTACCAAAGTGGTCACACTTTCCTGTAACCGGGTGATTTCCTCTTCCCGCTCAAGGAGTCCATCTCCTAAGTCGCGGCCATGCGGCGCCCGGGCCCAGTTCGTCCCGACAATTACCCCGTCACGAGTTACCACGCACTCCCCTGGATCCAGGGTTGCTCGGCGACTGATTGCTGCGGTCAGGTCATCGGCTACATACACGCCGTTAAGCAGGGGGCCAAGGTCATAGCGCGCGCAATGCAACTGCGCCAACAAGGTGTTTGCAGCACCCGGTGCGGACGACGAGCCTGATTGGACCAGGAATAAATCCCGACGGGGCAGTTCTGCCTCATGCGCCAGGGCCCCATCGAGATCACCAACCCCCAACCCAGTCAGGCGCGAGCCGAGCACCGCATCAGCAGCACGTTCCCAACCTTTAGCGACACGGATTTCGCCGGCAAGTACCGGGGCATGCGAAAGACCTCTGCGCTCCAGCCAATCGGCATACTCATCATCCCGTCCCAGCGATGCCTCCTGCAATTCCTGTAGCGACTCCAGACGGCTGCGGGCAGCATGCATCTGCTGGCGCTGCTGATCTACCGCTGTTACCTGGCCTTCAATTTCTTGTCGCAACCCGCTAATCTGCTGCGCGGCCTGCTCGACACGGCTTTCATATTCACGGGCTTCTGCCTCGCTATGCCGCGCGTCACTGCGGGCGCTATCTACCCCCAACGCCTCCTCCTCAGCGAGTAGCGTCACCAACTCCTGGTCAAGGCGCGCGAGACGCTGCTGCGCTTTAAGATCTGCAGATTCAAGCTGCTCGATGCGTGATCGCTGCACCTCCTGATCCTTTATCGGAGTCGCCGTAGCTTGGGCGAAATCGTTCCAGTGCTCCTGCCAGATATCCAAAGCCTGTTCAGATTCAGTCTGGCGAGTTGCAGATTGGCGCTGCACGGTCAGGTCCTCCTCACGCTGGTCCCGGCACGAAGCCACTTCTGCCTCAAGTTCCAAAATACGTTGATCGTCGTGTTGAGATTCGGCACCAATCTCTGCCAGAGCCGTTTCAAGACGTTCGAACTCGGCCCGCTGCTGCTCGCCAGTTTCACGCGCATGTTCAATTGCCTGTTCAACAGAGGCAACATCAGCACCGACTGCATAAAATTCAGCCTGCAGGTCACTGACCTTCTGTTGAGAGCTCATCTCGTCAGCGCGAGCACCCTCGATCCGACTTTCCAACGCTCGCTGACGAACCAGATGTGACTCAACCTCAGTCTGGGCGTGCGCAGTCTGGGCGGACTGCGTATCGATTTGAGACTGCATTTCCAGATGACGAAGTCCCAGCAGTTGGCCATTGACCATGCGCTCTTCATCTTTAAGTTTCTGGTAACGTCGTGCTGCCTGTGCCTGTCGCTGTAAGCGACGCAACTGCGTATCAAGCTCCTTACGGATATCATCTACCCGACTAAGATTGTCACGGGTATGGCGTATCCGGGTCTCGGTCTCACGGCGACGGTCCTTGTAGTGGGAAATGCCGGCGGCTTCTTCGACAAAAGCCCGTAAATCCTCGGGCCGGGCTTCAACGATCCGACTGACCATGCCTTGCTCGATAATCGAGTAGGAACGATGGCCAAGCCCTGTGCCGCGAAAAAGGTCAGTGATATCCCGACGACGGCAACGCGCCTTATTGAGCAGGTACTCCGCCGTACCATCCCGAGATAATGTGCGTTTAACAGAGATCTCGCTGAAGCGAGCGTAAGTCTGTGGCGTTTTGCCGTCGGTGTTATCAAAAACCAGCTCAACTGATGCCTTGCCAACAGGCTTGCGTGCCTCAGAGCCGTTAAAAATCACGTCAGTCATGCTGTCGCCGCGCAGTTTGCGGGCAGAGCTTTCGCCCATTACCCAGCGCACCGCATCAATAACGTTGGATTTACCGCAGCCGTTAGGCCCAATGATACCGGTGAGGTTAGCCGGAATCGTTATAACGGTCGGATCGACAAAGGACTTAAAGCCAGAAACTTGGATTCTTTTTAGGCGCATCGGGTCTTTCGGGTGGCTGACCCGAGCCAAACATGGCCAGGGCGACGAATGCTTGGAGCAGTTACGCTGGGCGGCTCGGTAAGTCGCTTCTGGGGTCGTGCAAGTAAAAAAATTAAACGTATCAACTTGAGTGGGAATTATATCGGACTTGGACTTAACATCGGGTCTTTATCACTCCACTGGTACTGTGTCGTACATAGATAGCCTTTGGGCGAATAAAGAGTGCCAACTCGCCAATCCATCACGAGCTTCACGCCAATCCTGGCCAGCGTGCCGAAAATCGCGGTAGCCAAGCATGCAGCCCAGAGCATGCTGCCGATGGTCAACCGGCTATCCAGCAGCGAATGTCGCTCTTCTAGCCAGCCGAGGCTTTGATTCATAATCGTAGCCTGGCGAATACACCACACCGGCCAACAGTAATTGCCCGGCCGACGACGCTCCTCAACTAACCGGAGAATTGCCCCGTCAAGGTGCTCAAAATCACTCAAGCATCAAATGTTTCTACCCTATAGGGGGTAATCAGGACGGGCACTTCACCGAGCGGATTTTGGTCAAAACTCTGTCTATCTGGCCGCTAAGACCGGTTTCTACCATCATAACGCTGACTTTACCCACATAAGGCGAAGTCGGCGAGTATCGCAGCTGTATCATCGCTATTTAGTCCTTGCTTAAAGGGCCCACGGTATTGCGAGAACTACGGGAAACTGTTAGATTGCCGCGCCTTTCAAATTTTCGAGCGCATTCGACTCATATCACCAGCCCAGTGTAAACCAATGGCAAGCACCAAGAAGAAAGTTAAAGTCGATCTGATCCACGGAGTTAAACCGCATCGGCCCAAGCGTGGCGAACGTTATATGGGTGAACTTCAGGTAGAGCATTTTCGGGAAATCCTCAACGCCTGGAAAAATGAACTGATAGACGATACCGAGCGCACTGTGATGATTATGCAGGACGAAACCATTAACCTGCCTGACCCTAACGATCGCGCAACCCAGGAAACTGACCGATCTTTGGAGCTTCGCACCCGGGATCGTGAACGCAAACTGGTTAAGAAAATCAATGAATCGCTCGCCGATCTTGGTACCGGTGATTACGGTTATTGCGAAGAATGTGGTGTAGACATTGGCATCAAGCGCCTTGAAGCCCGGCCCACCGCAACTTTGTGTATCGACTGCAAGTCGCTTAGTGAGATTCGCGAAAGGCAAAACGCCTGAACCGCTATTTCCTGATGCTTTCACAAAACCGTGCTCTGGCGCGGGTTTTTTGAGCAGATCCTGACCTGGAGCCGGCTCGAACGGTACACTATGGGCGACCTTTCTAGACTCGCTTGAAATCCATGTACGATCTCGTCATCCGTAACGCCTCCATTGCCCACCCGGACGGCACCACCGTTGCCGGCGACGTAGCCTGCCAGAACGGGCGTATCACGAAAATTGATAACATGATCAGTGCTGTGGGGCGCGAGCATATTGACGCCGCTGGTCGATTACTAATACCGGGTGTCATCGATCCCCAGGTACACTTTCGTGAGCCGGGCGCCACCGATAAGGAGGATCTGGCTTCAGGGTCACGGGCTGCCGTACGTGGAGGCGTAACCAGTTTCCTGGAAATGCCCAACTGTAACCCCCCAACCACGGACCAGGAACAACTGGATTGGAAACTGGCCCGAGCGGCTTCAAGCTGTGCCGCCAATTTTGGCTTTTTTATCGGCGCTACATGCGACAACCTCGAGGCACTCAACAATGTGCATCCCGCCTGTGGCATCAAGATTTTTATGGGATCCAGTACCGGCGACTTGCTGGTCGACAAACAAGAGCATTTGGAACGAATTTTCGGCAATGGCGAACGTCTAATTGCTGTCCACGCCGAGGATGAGACCCGAATCCAAGATCGAACGCGTACTTTGCTAAAAGAAGGTGAGACCGCCGATTATGCGCTGCATTCACGAATACGGGATCCCCAAACGGCCCTGATTGCGACCGAGCGGGCGCTGGTTTTATCTGAAAAGTATGGCCGGCGGCTGCATATCCTCCATCTTTCGACCTCAGAGGAAGTCGAGCGGCTGCGTCGCCACAAACCCGACCAGGTAACCTGTGAGGTGATCCCCAACCATCTGTTTCTAAATACCGATGATTACGCACAGTTAGGATCACGAGTACAGATGAATCCGCCGATCCGCAACCCAGCCAACGCGTCAGGGCTATGGTCCGGCCTTCATCAAGGCATCATTGATATTATCGCCACCGACCATGCACCGCACACGTTGGCCGAAAAAAGCCAGCCCTACCCAAACTCTCCTGCTGGAATGCCCGGAGTGGAAACGTCGTTGCCTCTAATGCTGACGGCAATGCAGGCCCAAAAGTGCACTCTGGCCCAAGTACAGCAATGGATGTGTTCGGGCCCGGCGAAGGTATACGGCATTAAGAACAAAGGGCAACTGGCTGAGGGTTTCGACGCAGACCTGGCGCTGGTGGATATCGAAACGACATGGCCAGTTCGTGACAAAGAAGTGTTCAGCCGCGCGGCCTGGAGCCCTTACGCTGGTCGCGAACTCACTGGATGGCCCAGCTACACCATTGTCGGTGGCCAGGTGGTTTTCGACAATGGCCGGATTCGGCCAGGTGTTTTTGGTAAAGCCCTGGAATTTGCCAGGCCAGGCTAAATTTTCGCTCAACACCCTCATGCAAACCAGTGAGGCAACCCAGATAACGGCTAGGCTCGCCACCTCGTTCGCCACCCCTCAAGTTGGGCGTACCTGCCCTACCAACCATCAGGTCGCTACATGCACCAACTCTATCGAAGACCACTAAGGTTCGATTGAGATCGATAATCGCAACAGGGTGATCGCAAAAAAGCTCTTCGCACGAGCCTAGACTGACGCCTTTGACAGATAAACGTCCCGAGTTGGAGCCGGAATCTAGTCGTTAGCTGACTCAGGAGCCAGCGTATGCTGGTGCAGAGTACGGCGGTCACTGAATGCCTGGGAAAGCGTATTGGCGTCCATGTACTCAAGTTCTCCGCCCGATGGGACCCCGCGGGCCAAACGACTCACTGTCAAAGGCTTGCCTTCAAATAGATCACATAGGTAATCGGCTGTCGCCTCACCTTCAACGGTAAGGTTAGTCCCCAGGATCACCTCCTGAACGCTTCGCTCGGAAACGACCTGCAACAACCGCTCAACTCCCAACTGGTCTGGGCCGATGCCATCAAGCGGAGACAAGTGTCCCATCAATACAAAGTAGTAGCCGGTATAAGCTCCTGCCTGCTCAATGGTATCCAGGTCCGCGGGAGTCTCCACGACACATAGTAAGGTTTCGTCGCGTTTGCCTGACTCGCAGATACTGCAAAGCCCCTGCTCACTGAAATTGTTACAACGCTGGCAGTGTTTTACGCTCGACACCGCATCCCTGAGAGCATCAGCTAGGATCTGCCCGCCCTCGCGGTCCCGTTCAAGCAGGTGAAAAGCCATCCGTTGGGCGGTCCTCGGTCCGACGCCAGGCAGACGCCGCAATGCCTGCTTAAGTTGATCTATGGCATGGCCGTCAGCCATTGAGGCCGGGCAGATTCAAGCCTGGGATATTCATCCCCGCGGCTAGCCCACCCATTTTTTCCTGAGTTGTTTTCTCAACCCGGCGAACTGCATCATTCACAGCGGCCGCCACGAGGTCCTCCAGAACCTCTTTGTCGTCACTAAACAGGTTGTCATCTATCTTTACCCGGCGTATATCATGCCGGCAGGTCATTATCACTTCGACCATGCCGCCCCCGGCGACGCCGGTGACTTCAATTTGTGCAAG
>Ga0206679_10002715_pt1 | contig 13912 bp, 24 predicted proteins | sample M110012015metaG_FD_155464 | JGI IMG/M metagenome (GOLD analysis project Ga0206679, IMG submission 155464) | Ammonia-oxidizing marine archaeal communities from Monterey Bay, California, United States - M1 100m 12015 | ecosystem: Environmental > Aquatic > Marine > Intertidal zone | place: USA... | reverse complement strand
TGCTGGAAAACATCGTCCCTAAGCGGTCGTCGGTGCAGTAGTCAGGGCGGTTTTGAGCTAAAGAAAGGAGATGTGCGCACTGTTATCAGCCATTCTTGAGAATGCACGATGGCGCTTGGATTGAAAGATAGACGCGACATAGTGCAGCGCAAACGAGGTTCTTGATCAAATATGCCCGCCACGCCAACGATCGGACAGGCATGAATTGGCCAGTCGGCCCAAACCAACAAAAAAACGCCTCGCAATTGCTTGCGAGGCGTCCGTTATTCGCAATATGGCAGGGCAACCCTGCCAATCATCAGTCTCGTTCTTCGATGATCTCAACCATGTGAGGGATCGAATTGATCATGCCACGGACCGACGGTGTATCTTCCAGTTCGCGTGTCTTGTGCATCTTGTTTAGACCCAAACCAATCAAGGTCGCGCGCTGTTTTGCAGGGCGACGGATGGGCGAGCCGATTTGCTTGACGACAATTGTCTTAGCCATGAGTCTCAGGCCTCCTCGGTGGCTGCTTCGGCAGCAGGTGCTTCATCGCGCTTTGGCAGAATGTCAGAGACTTTCTTGCCACGACGCTTAGCGACACCACGGGGCGACTGTTCTTTCTTGAGGCCGTCAATGGTGGCGCGGATCATGTTGTAAGGGTTCTGTGAGCCAATGGATTTTGAAACAACGTCCTTCACACCCAGCATCTCGAATACCGCACGCATCGGACCGCCGGCAATAATACCAGTACCCTCAGGCGCAGACCGCATGACGACTTTGCCAGCGCCGTGGCGGCCTTCCATGTCGTGGTGCAGCGTCCGCCCCTCACGCAATTGAACACGGATCATTTGGCGTTTGGCTTGCTCGGTAGCCTTGCGGATGGCTTCGGGGACCTCTTTGGCCTTGCCCTTGCCAAAGCCTACGCGACCCTTTTGGTCACCGACCACCACCAGAGCTGCGAAGCCAAAGCGCTTACCACCCTTAACGGTCTTCGAGACCCGGTTGATCGCAACCAAGCGATCTGAGAATTCCGGTGCTTCATCGCGGTCGCGACGCGGGCCCCGACGGTTTTCACGTTCTGCCATGAGAACTTCCTTATCAATAGGCGGCTTACGCCGGTTTATTAGTCAACCCTGGTGGGCACAGCGCCCCCGGATCATCGGGAAGGCAGCACACCGCCTTCCGCTTTTCTTATTGGCTGAATGCAGTTATGCACTCTGATCCACCCAAGCGACAAAGTGCGTAATCTTACGCACCATGTCCTTAAATTTTTAGACCACCTTCGCGTGCCGCGTCAGCGACTGCTTTCACTTTGCCATGGAAAAGGAAACCACCGCGGTCGAAATATGCTTCTTCCACGCCTGCCTTTTTTGCACGCTCTGCGATCGCAGCACCAACTTTGGCTGCCGCTTCGACGTTGTTCTTGCCCAAGACGCCCAAATCCTTTTCGAGAGTTGACGCGGAGGCCAAAGTCACGCCCTGAACATCGTCGATCAGCTGTACGCTGATGTTTTTGTTCGAACGGTGCACGCTCAGGCGAGGACGCCCTGCGTTGACTTTGCGAAGTTTGTTCCGGACGCGCAGGCGGCGCTTGAGGAACAGGGTCCGTTTGCTGTTTGCCATATGTCTGGTCCTTACTTCTTCTTGCCTTCCTTACGGAAGATAAATTCACCTTTATAGCGAATACCTTTGCCCTTGTAGGGCTCAGGTTTACGCCATTCGCGAATGTTGGCGGCAACTTGGCCGACCAGCTGTTCGTCGATCCCTTCGACCACGATCTCGGTCTGCTTGGGGGCCGTGACAGTTACACCGGCGGGCGGTGTGTAGTCGACATCGTGGCTCAAGCCGAGGTTCAGCCTGAGCGTGTTTCCTTGCATGTTGGCACGATAACCAACACCCTGGATCTCAAGCTCTTTTTTGAAACCATCGGTTACACCTGTGACTAGGTTCTGGACCATAGTGCGCGACATGCCCCACTGCTGACGCGCCCGTTTGGACTTGCCACGTGGCGTGATCGTGACCACGTTGTCTTCCACTGCCAAGGTCACATCATCAGTGGCCTTGAACGTGCGCGCGCCCTTGGGGCCCTTGACTTCAATCATCTGACCAGAGACGGATGCGGTAACACCCGTGGGCAGATCGACCGGTTTCTTACCAATACGAGACATCTGCTTCTCCTTAGAAGATCGTGCAAAGCACTTCGCCGCCAACGTTCTGGCTGCGAGCATTTGCATCCGACATCACACCCCGAGAGGTGGAGACAATCGACACACCCAAGCCCTGACGGACCGACGGGATGTCATTGACGGACATGTAAACGCGACGCCCAGGCTTGGATACCCTCTTGAGCTCGCGAATAACAGGTTCGCCTTCGTAGTATTTTAAGCTGATCTCGATGGCGGGGTGGCCATCATCACCTTTGGTTTCTTCGAAACCGCGGATGTAACCTTCATCAGCCAAAACTTCCAGGACACGGACACGCAGTTTCGACGCTGGGGTCGAGACCACGGATTTCCCGCGCATTTGGCTATTGCGGATGCGGGTGAGCATATCGGCGATAGGATCGTTCATATCTCTCTCTCCCTTACCAGCTGGACTTGACGAGGCCGGGGATCTGACCAGCAGAACCAAGGTCCCGCAGTGCAATCCGGCTGATTTTTAGCTTGCGATAATACGCATGCGGACGTCCGGTCAGTTGGCACCGGTTGTGCAGGCGCGTGGCCGAGCTGTTTCGCGGCAGTTTCGCCAATTTTAAAGACGCGCGAAAACGCTCTTCCATTGGTTTTGTTTCATCGCTGATAATCGCTTTAAATTCAGCCCGTTTGGCCGCATATTTTTTTACCAGCTTTTCGCGCTTCACTTCGCGCGCGATCATGGATTTTTTAGCCATATCTATTTCCTCTGCGCTTACGAGTTGAAGGGCATGTTGAAATGCTTGAGCAAGGCTTTTGCTTCGGCATCTGTGTTTGCGGTTGTGGTAATCACGATGTCCATTCCCCAGTTCTCATCAACTTTGTCGAAGTCGATCTCGGGGAACACGATGTGCTCTTTCATGCCCATGGCATAGTTACCACGGCCATCGAAAGACTTGCCCGACACGCCACGAAAGTCACGAACGCGGGGCATTGCGACAGTAATGAGCCGGTCCAAGAATTCGTACATCCTGTCACCACGCAGGGTAACCTTGGCACCCAGTGGCATATCTTCACGCACTCGGAAACCAGCGATGGATTTCTTGGCAATGGTTGTAAGTGCTTTCTGACCAGCGATAGATGTCAGGTCCTGTTGGGCGGACTTGGCTTTCTTGCTGTCACGCACGGCTTCAGCGCCACACCCGATGTTCAGAACAATTTTGTCCAGACGGGGGATCTGCATATCATTTTTGTAGCCAAATTCCTCTTTCATCGCAGGACGCATGGTGTCGCGATACTGCGCCTTGAGGCGGGGTGTATAGGTTGCAGTGTCAAGCATCAGATCACATCCCCTGTTGTTTTAGCAAACCGAACTTTGTTATCACCATCCATTTTAAAGCCAACGCGGGTCGGCTTACCGTTGGCATCCAGCAGCGCCAGATTGGACAGGTCCACCGGCATAGCTTTGGGAATGCGACCACCTTGAGCCGTTTGACTTTGGCGGGTTGCACGGATCGCAATGTTTAGGCCATCAACGACAGCTTTATTTGCTTTAGGGTCGATCGACGAAATCGTACCCTCACGACCCTTGTCCTTGCCCGTGAGCATGACGACCTTGTCGCCCTTTTTAAGTTTCGCAGCCATCAGAGCACCTCCGGAGCCAGCGAGATAATTTTCATGAAGTTCTTGCCACGCAACTCGCGAACAACTGGCCCAAAGATACGGGTTCCGACGGGTTCGTTGTTGTTGTTGAGGATAACAGCGGCGTTCCGGTCGAAACGAATAGCTGTACCATCGTCGCGACGAACTTCTTTGGCCGTGCGTACAACGACGGCCTTGCGGACGTCGCCTTTTTTAACGCGGCCGCGTGGGATGGCTTCCTTGACCGACACGACGATAACGTCGCCGACGGATGCGTATTTACGCTTGGAGCCCCCCAGTACCTTAATGCACTGAACACGGCGTGCGCCGCTGTTGTCAGCAACATCCAGGTTGGTTTGCATCTGGATCATTTAGTTTCTCCCGACCTTTGGGGGGCGATGCGTGCCTTTTCCCCAGGGTTTCGATTAATGCGCAAAAACGTTGAAGGCTTAGGCCTGCAACACTTCCCAGCGCTTTGTCTTGGACTTTGGTGCACATTCAATGATGCGCACGCTGTCGCCCACCTTATATGCATTCTGTTCGTCATGAGCTCGATACTTCTTGGACTTACGAATGGTCTTTTTCAGAACCGGGTGTGTGAAACGACGTTCCACCGACACGGTGACTGTTTGTGCGTTTGCGTCGGAGGTTACGACGCCAGTCAGGATACGCTTTGGCATTTCGTGCTCTCCTTATTCCGCAGCTTTGGCGGCTTGTTCGTTTAGAATAGTCTTGACGCGCGCAGCATCACGGCGAGCCGTGCGCAGCCGCGACGCATTTTCAAGCTGACCTGTGGCCTGCTGGAAACGCAGATTAAATGACTCTTTTTTCAGATTTGCCAGCTCATCACGGAGCTGGTCCGGGGTCTTATCCCGAAGTTCTTGGGCGTTCATGCGCCGTTTCCTTTCAACATCACGCGAGAGCCGCTGCAAAAGCGTCACCCTGATTCCCGTGGAGTGGACAATTGAAATGGTCGTATAAGAGCGCGCTGCTTATATAGCAAGGGGATTTATTCACTTGTAGCACTCTGCCCACGACCGTCGATCCACGACTAACATGGGGTTTGGCCAATCATCCCACCTTGCTGTGGCTCTATGGAGAAACACAAACGATTAGTCAGAAGGAATAGCGCAGCGACTGGCGCAAATGCCCTCGCCTACTCTGGTTCAACGCCGCACATTGCGTTAGTGGAATACTATGCTCAAGATAACATCGCTTTTTGCAACCCGCCTTTACCACGCTTCGCTGTCCGAATTTAGCCCCAAGGTCGATCCGGCGGAACTGGAGCAGAATTGCTATGCCATCGCTGAAGATGATGAGGCAGGCCATGATTGGTGCGAAACTCAGGGGTATCCGGGTTACACCTCCTATGCCTCGCTCGATGATCTGCCTTGGCGGTCCCCAATCTTTGCCGATCTGGTCAAGGCGCTGGACGCCCACGTCGCCGCCTTTGTTGGCGAATTGGCCTTTGATCTGGGTGACAAGGCACTAAAACTAGACAGCATTTGGATCAACATCCTGCCAGAAGGCGGAATACACACAGGCCACATACACCCCCACTCGGTGATCTCTGGAACAACCTATGTCGCAATGCCCAAAGGGACTTCAGCGCTAAAGCTCGAAGACCCCCGCCTGCCGATGATGATGGCGGCCCCCGGTCGGACCAAAAATGCCCCAGAGGATTTGCAGCAGTTTCACTACGCCCGCCCATCGGTTGGTGACGTCCTGCTTTGGGAAAGCTGGCTGCGCCACGAAGTGCCCATGAACATGAGCGAAGACGAGCGGGTTTCTATATCTTTTAACTACGGCTGGGAATGAACTGCGTACGCGGAACTATCCGCGTGACAGTTTCGGGGCGAAAGGTACACTTTTTAGCAGCCCTTACTTTTTCGAAGCAGCCTTATTCACCTCTTCGGCCGCTTTTCTCGCCGCTTTTTCCTCGCGGGTCGGGGTGTTGCCCCACTGATTGTTCGACAGTCCCAACCCCTCTGGCATGGGCTTGGTCTTCCCCTTCTTGACCTCGCCGCCCTTATCGAGGAACGCTTTGATCAGGTCTGCGTCGGTGTTAGGCTTGGGGACTTGTTTCATGCGGCTTGGACCTTTCGCAATTACTCCTGTGATCACCCTAGCCACGTCTGCCGGGATTGCCACCGTTTGATGTTGGCCGCTGGGGAATTAGGTGCATATGGCGCAGAGCCCGCCCGACCAAAGCGCCTAAGTGACAGAGCATCATTGGGTGAAAAGCTATAGCGTTCAACTTCGGAGAAGCGCGCCGTGACGTGTCGATGTCATTCTATGGACGGGGTGAAACGTCCGCACTGCGGACAAGGACGAAACCGCTCTCGCGGTAATGGCGCTTGTGGTTGGTGTTGGGCACTGACTTTAACGGTGTGGATTTTGTGAACTGATGATCCTGTTGGACGATTGGGCCTTCTCAATCTGATGACAGAAGGTTTCAATGTCAGACCAATATTTACCGGCTCTGCGCCGTCGTTTCCTTGAAGACATGCGGATCAAGGGGCTGCAGCCGAAGACGCAGACGATTTATCTGCGTGTAATGCGCGACTTTACACGGTTTCTGGATCACGCGCCGGCTAGTGCGCCTCCGGAGGAATTGCGGGTGTTTCAGCACAAAAGCCCCCAACGCGTTTACGTCGGGGGCCCTCAATCTCGCTATAGAACGGGGTTATTCCCGCCTTACATCACCAGTCTTCGCGAACGACGACCCGTGTCTTGATTGGTAACTTCATAGCAGCCAGACGCAGTGCTTCGCGTGCAATGTCGTCATTAACGCCGTCAATCTCGAACATCACGCGGCCAGGTTTGACCTTGCAGGCCCAGCGGTCAACAGACCCTTTACCTTTACCCATCCGAACTTCGATCGGCTTGGCAGTCACTGGTACATCGGGGAATATTCTGATCCAGACACGGCCCTGACGTTTCATGTGACGAGTCATGGCACGACGCGCCGCTTCGATTTGACGGGCTGTAACCCGCTCGGGTTCCAGAGCCTTAAGGCCGAAGGTCCCAAAGTTCAGGTCGGACCCGCCCTTTGCTTTGCCCTTGATCGAGCCCTTAAACTGCTTACGGAATTTGGTACGCTTTGGTTGAAGCATCTATGTGCCCTCCTTTAGCGACGGCCACCAGCGCCACGGGGCGCAGGACCATCCTGGAGTTCTTGTGCTTTACGGTCACGCGCCTGAGGGTCGTGCTCCATGATTTCACCTTTAAAGATCCAAGTCTTGATCCCGATGATACCATAGGCAGTCGTTGCCTCGACGTGTGCGTAATCGATATCGGCCCGCAGAGTGTGCAGCGGCACGCGGCCCTCGCGATACCACTCGGTACGCGCGATCTCGGCGCCACCAAGGCGGCCCGCGACGTTCACACGAATACCAAGCGCACCCATGCGCATGGCGTTTTGCACGGCACGTTTCATGGCACGGCGGAAAGACACCCGACGCTCCAACTGTTGTGCAATGCTCTCACCAACCAATGCGGCATCCAACTCTGGCTTGCGCACTTCAACGATATTGAGGTGCAGCTCGCTGTCCGTCAGGTTCGCCAGCTTTTTCCGCAAACCTTCGATGTCCGCACCTTTTTTACCGATGATAACACCGGGGCGTGCAGTATGGATTGTAACGCGACATTTCTTGTGCGGACGTTCAATTATCACACGCGCAACGCCAGCTTGGTGACACTCTTTCTTAATAAACTTGCGGATTTTCAGATCTTCCAAAAGAAGATCACCATAATCCTTGGTGTCAGCATACCAGCGACTATCCCAGGTGCGGTTCACCTGTAGGCGCATGCCAATCGGATTGACTTTGTTACCCATCAGGCTTGCTCCTCAACTTGACGCACTGTGATCGTGATCTCTGCAAACGGCTTCATGATCTTGCCAAAACGGCCACGGGCCCGGGGGCGACCACGCTTGAGGGTCATGTTCTTGCCCACCCAAGCTTCAGCGACGATCAACTCGTCCACATCCAGGTTGTGATTGTTTTCAGCGTTGGCGATGGCCGACTGCAAACACTTTTTGACGTCTTGTGCGATACGCTTTTTCGAGAAGGTCAAATCGATCAGAGCCTTGTCCACCTTCTTGCCGCGGATCATCGCAGCAACAAGGTTCAGCTTTTGCGGGGATGTACGCAGCATGCGGGTCTTGGCCATTGCCTCGTTGTCCGCCACGCGGCGTGGATTCTTATCCTTGCTCATTTGCGTTTCGCCTTTTTGTCAGCGGCGTGACCATAATAGGTACGCGTGGGCGAATATTCACCGAACTTTTGACCGATCATTTCTTCGGACACGTTCACGGGAATATGCTTGCGTCCGTTATAAACACCGAACGTCAAGCCCACAAACTGAGGCAGGATCGTCGAGCGGCGCGACCAGATCTTGATAACTTCGTTGCGACCGCTTTCGCGGGACGCTTCAGCCTTTTTCAACACATAAGCGTCGACAAAAGGGCCTTTCCAAACAGAACGAGACATCTATCAGCGCCCTTTCTTCTTGGCGTGACGCGAGCGGATTATCAGCTTTTGCGACGCTTTGTTCTTGTTTCGCGTACGGGCGCCCTTTGTGGGTTTACCCCACGGGCTCACTGGGTGACGACCACCCGATGTCCGGCCCTCACCACCACCATGGGGGTGGTCGATCGGGTTCATAACGACACCACGCACAGAAGGTCGGATGCCCTTGTGGCGCATGCGGCCAGCTTTACCGTAGTTCTGGTTCGAATTGTCCGGGTTCGAAACCGCACCAACGGTTGCCATGCATTCTTGACGCACAAGACGCAGCTCGCCAGAAGACAGGCGGATCTGCGCATAACTGCCATCACGACCGACGAACTGAGCGTAGGTACCAGCGGCACGCGCGATCTGACCACCCTTGCCAGGTTTCAGTTCTATGTTGTGGATGATTGTCCCAATAGGCATGCCGCTGAATGGCATCGCGTTACCGGGCTTGATATCCGCTTTTTGGCTGGCAACGATGGTGTCACCGATGGCAAGACGTTGTGGCGCCAGAATATAAGCCTGCTCGCCGTCAGCGTAGCTGACAAGAGCGATGAACGCTGTGCGGTTAGGGTCATATTCGATGCGCATCACAGTTGCTGTGACGTCCATCTTGTTACGCTTGAAATCCACGATCCGATAGAGACGCTTTGCGCCCCCGCCTTTGCGGCGCATCGTGATCCGTCCGGTGTTGTTCCGTCCGCCATGCTTGGTCAGACCCTGTGTTAGGGACTTGACCGGGCGGCCTTTCCAAAGCTCCGAACGGTCGATCAGTACCAGCCCACGCTGGCCCGGCGTCGTCGGCTTATACGACTTGAGTGCCATGATTGCTGTCTTCCGTTTTGCTATGTCTGCCGGGTTGCCCCGGCTTGGGTTTAGGCCCCCGTAGGTGCCCGAGATTGTCTGCTCGAACGAGCAAAGGCAAAGCCCCGGACGAATCCGGGGCCAACCGATGGGATCTCTTAGGGGGATGGCGGATTGAGGTCAAGGGCGGACGCGCTTGATCAACCGAAAGAACCAAAGACCTGTGGAAGGATAATTTTAAGCTACCGAAGGAACGCCAACTCGCAGCCCGATTATTTCAACAGTCTCAGCTTATGATGATGGGTATCTAGGCAGATTGGCTGTTTTTTCCGCAAGAAGTTGAGACACATTTTTGGCCTTAGAGTGCGGCAAACTTCCTCCAACCTCATACAAATACCTGCTCTTAGCGAAAACACCATATAGTTTCTTTAGATCATCACACAGCATCGACATTTCGCGCAGAAGTTCATCACGATGCGCTGGCAGCGTTTTTAAAAAGGAGTCGTTCAGATCATGGCTCACATTGCGACCCGATCCCGGTCGCATGACAAATACACCGGTGCCTGTGTCCGTAAATGTATCTTTTTGATGGAGTGCCTTCAAAAACAGCTCGATCGCGTGACACCGCAAATTAATTATTGGAATCGCATTGGCGTCCGCATCGGCCAACACCTCGGTTGCGCTGTAATAGCTATGCGCAAGATCCAGAATTTGCACATTGGGAGTGTTGTTTTCATCAGCAAGGTTTCCGTTATAAAATTAGGTTAGCTAAATTTGATGTGACAACTGGCCGACGAAACGAAAAGGCCGATGCTAGAATTTCCAATGGAAAAACCCGACCGCTTTCGCAGCCGGGGTTTCCTAATTTTTCAAAGCGCCAACGTGCAACCGTTCAAAGACCGGTGCTGACGTCGATTGTGTTGCCCTCTTCAAGCGTCACATACGCCTTTTTGACGTCCTTGCGCTTGCCTAACGAACCGCGGAAGCGCTTGACCTTGCCCTTTGTGATCGTCGTGTTCACGGCCTTGACCTTAACACCAAAAAGCGCCTCTACGGCCTCTTTAATCTGGGGCTTATTGCTCCCGATAGCGACCTCAAAAACAATGGCGCCATTTTCTGATGCCATGGTCGCTTTTTCGGTAATGACCGGTTTGCGGATCACGTCGTAATGTTCTGCCTTGGCACTCATTTCAGTCGAGCCTCCAGTGCTTCGATACCTGCTTTTGTGATCACCAAAGTATCACGTTTCAGGATATCATATACGTTTGCGCCCATCGACGGCAGGATGTCCAAACCTTCAATGTTGCGCGCGGCTTTCAGGAAATCCTCGTTCACGAAGGCTCCGTCGATAACCAGTGCGCGTTTCCAGCCCAGTTCCCTGACCTGTTTGGCCAAAGCACCGGTTTTTCCAGACGTTGACGCATCTTCAATCACCACCAGCTCACCGGCGGCCATCTTGGCGGACAAAGCGTGCTTAAGGCCAAGCTTGCGGAACTTTTTGGTTAGGTCGTGGCCATGAGAGCGAACAACCGGACCTTTATAGACACCACCGCCACGGAAGATTGGCGCAGAACGTGCACCATGGCGCGCGCCGCCCGTACCCTTCTGGCGATATATCTTCTTGGTCGAATAGTTCACCTCGGACCGCGTCTTGACCTTGTGAGTGCCAGCCTGCGCGTTATTGCGCTGCCAGCGGACCACACGGTGCAGGATGTCTGCACGCGGCTCCAGGCCGAAAAGGTCAGCATCCAGCTCAACTGAACCAGCTTTGCCACCGTCGAGTTTGATCACATCAAGTTTCATGCTTCACCACCTTCTGCGGGTGCTTCTTCCGCGGGAGCTTCGGCAACAGCCGCAGACTTCAGAGCAGCCGGGAATGGAACGCCATCTGGCAGTTTCTTTTTCACAGCGTCCTTAACGGTAACCCATCCACCTTTGGACCCAGGAACAGCGCCTTTGATCATGATCAAACCGCGGTCGACGTCCGTTTTTACGACCTCGAGGTTTTGCGTTGTCACACGAGCTGCACCCATGTGACCGGCCATTTTCTTTCCTTTGAAAACCTTGCCGGGATCTTGACATTGACCTGTTGAGCCGTGCGAACGGTGTGAAATTGACACGCCGTGGGTGGCACGCAGACCACCAAAGTTGTGCCGTTTCATTGCGCCGGCAAAACCCTTGCCGATCGATGTGCCGCTAACGTCGACCTTTTGACCCGCCAAAAAATGTTCGGCCGAGATTTCTTCGCCGACACTAATCAAGTTGTCCTCGGTTACGCGAAACTCAACAAGCTTGCGCTTAGGCTCAACTTTTTGAGCAGCAAAATGGCCGCGCATTGCCTGACTCAACCGCTTCACTTTCGGCGAACCTGCACCAAGCGTAACGGCGGTATAACCGTCTTTGTCAGGTGTGCGTTGACCAACAACCTGAAGACCATCGAGCTGAAGAACGGTAACAGGAATCTGTTTGCCGTCTTCCATGAAAAGCCGGGTCATGCCGACTTTTTTTGCTAGAATTCCAGAGCGCATGTTCATACCCTCCTTACGATTGCAACTTGATCTCGACGTCCACACCAGCTGCCAGGTCGAGCTTCATAAGCGCGTCAACAGTTTGGGGAGTCGGATCAACGATGTCCAAGAGACGCTTGTGCGTACGAATCTCAAACTGATCGCGGGATTTTTTGGCGACGTGGGGCCCACGCAGAACGGTGAATTTCTCGATTTTGTTTGGCAGCGGGATCGGCCCACGGACAGAAGCGCCAGTGCGCTTGGCAGTGTTTACGATCTCTTGCGTGGACGCGTCCAGCACTCGAAAGTCAAACGCTTTCAGCCGAATGCGAATGTTTTGGCTTTGGATGGCCATTTTTAAAGTTCCCCTATCCGGGTCTTTCAACGGAGAGGAGGAGCGCCGCTCATCGATGCCCCTCATCGCGTTTCGTTTTTTTCTTCACCTTAGTGCTTGGATTGCTGTTATCAGCAATTCAAAACCCGCGGTGTATGTGTCCCAAAAAATGTTTGGGGTGTGCGCGCCCTTTCGGGCGCGGCCCACTTACTCAGTGATTTTCGACACAACACCAGCGCCGACTGTGCGGCCACCTTCGCGGATCGCAAAGCGCAGGCCGTTTTCCATAGCGATCGGTGCGATCAGCTCAACGCCAAACGACACGTTGTCACCCGGCATGACCATTTCAGTACCCTCAGCCAGCTGAACCGTTCCGGTCACATCTGTCGTCCGGAAGTAAAACTGTGGGCGATAGTTGGCAAAGAATGGCGTATGACGGCCACCCTCTTCCTTGGTCAGAATATACGCCTCGGCTTCAAATTTCGTGTGGGGCTTGACAGAGCCAGGCTTACAAAGAACCTGACCACGCTCAACTGCTTCGCGGTCGATACCGCGCAACAACGCGCCAATGTTGTCGCCAGCTTCGCCACGGTCCAGCAGCTTGCGGAACATTTCAACGCCCGTACACGTGGTCGTTTGAGTGTCCTTAATACCAACGATTTCAATGCTGTCGCCAACATTAATGACGCCACGCTCTACACGGCCAGTCACGACTGTTCCACGACCAGAGATCGAAAACACGTCCTCCACTGGCATCAGGAACGGCTGGTCAATCGCACGCTCAGGCGTAGGAATGAACTCATCAACCGCGGCCATCAAGGCTTTGATCGAATTTTCCCCAATCGCTTCGTCGCGACCTTCCATTGCGGCCAGCGCCGAACCAGGAATGACGGGGACGTCGTCGCCAGGGTAGTCATACGAGCTCAGAAGTTCGCGAATTTCCATTTCGACGAGCTCAAGCAACTCGTCATCGTCAACCTGATCGACTTTGTTCATGTAGACGACCATTGTGGGGATACCAACCTGACGGCCAAGCAAAATGTGCTCGCGCGTTTGTGGCATTGGGCCGTCTGCTGCGTTCACAACAAGAATTGCGCCGTCCATTTGGGCGGCACCGGTGATCATGTTCTTGACATAGTCAGCGTGGCCGGGGCAGTCGACGTGAGCGTAGTGGCGGCCTTCGGTCTCGTATTCGACATGCGCCGTCGAAATCGTGATCCCCCGCGCTTTTTCTTCAGGGGCACCATCAATCTGGTCATACGCCTGAAAATCGCCAAAATATTTCGTAATCGCAGCCGTCAGCGTTGTCTTGCCGTGGTCAACGTGACCAATCGTGCCAATGTTTACGTGCGGTTTGTTACGTTCAAACTTTGCTTTTGCCATGGTAGCGGCTCCTTCTTTGTTCTCAAACGGTGCGTTATCTCACGCATCCTACGGGGGGTTTCGGCGGGCCCGAAGGCCCCCTGGGCTTATGCGTATTTTGCTTGAATCTCATCAGAGATATTTTGTGGTACGGGTTCATAGTGACCGAACTGCATGGTGAAGTTAGCGCGACCAGACGACATGGACCGCAAAGTGTTAATATAGCCAAACATGTTCGCCAGCGGCACCTGTGCATCAATTGCGATAGCGTTGCCGCGGGTATCTTGACCCTGAACCTGACCGCGACGCGATGTTAGGTCGCCAATGATACCACCGGTATACTCTTCGGGTGTCACGACTTCGACTTTCATGATCGGTTCAAGCAGTTTTGCACCGGCCTTGCGCATGCCTTCGCGCATGCCCATTCGAGCTGCGATTTCAAACGCCAGAACACTTGAGTCCACATCGTGGAACTTGCCGTCGATCAAAGCGACCTTAAAGTCGATCACTGGAAACCCTGCGAGCGGGCCACTGTCCATAACGGAATTGATACCCTTTTCGACGCCGGGAATATACTCCTTGGGGACAGATCCACCAACAACGCGAGATTCACACGAATATCCCTCGCCCGGCTC
>Ga0206679_10002713_pt1 | contig 13914 bp, 13 predicted proteins | sample M110012015metaG_FD_155464 | JGI IMG/M metagenome (GOLD analysis project Ga0206679, IMG submission 155464) | Ammonia-oxidizing marine archaeal communities from Monterey Bay, California, United States - M1 100m 12015 | ecosystem: Environmental > Aquatic > Marine > Intertidal zone | place: USA... | reverse complement strand
CTTCGAGTACAACCCCCGCTGCTTCATGCCCCAGGATCAGCGGTGGAACCCGGCGCGGGTCATGGCCGAGGTAGGCGTGCATGTCAGAGCCACAGATGCCAACGGCCTCGATCTGAACCAGCGCTTCGCCCGGGCCGATCGACTGTGCATCCGGTTCTTCGCGGAAGGTCATCTGCTCGTTTGCGGTATAGACCAGTGCTTGCATTGGGGTATCTATTTTGCGGTGAAGCCGCCGTCGACAAAGATTGTCTGCCCGGTGATGTAGCTTGAGGCCGGGGCCGCTAGGAAGACGCTGATGCCTGCAAGGTCCTCGAGCTCGCCGTTGCGTCCTATCGCTGTTTGTTCTGCGGCCCAGGCACGGCGCTCGTCATCATCGAAAATCGGTGCCGCCAGGTCGGTGGGAAAAAATCCTGGGGCGATGGCATTGCAGGTAATGCCGTTGGGGGACCAGGCTTGGGCCATGGCCCGTGTCAACTGACAGACACCGCCTTTGGATGCGCCATAGGCAATACCGCCGGGAAAGGCGCGGGCCGATTGCAGTGACGCGATATTAATGATGCGCCCATAGCCTGTTTCTTTCATCCCCTCAGCCAACTCGCGGGCAAGGAAAAACGGCGCCGACAGATTGAGCTCGATAGTCTGATCCCAGCTACGCGTTGTAACATCTTCAGCCACTTGGCGCAGATTAATGCCGGCCGCGTTAACCAGGATGTGAGGGTGACCAAAAACCTCCCGGCATTTGCTTGCGATATCCAGGATCTGGTCGCGCTTGGCAAGGTCGCCACCCACAGCAGCCGCCTCACCGCCGGCTGCCTCGATGGCAGTTACAGTCTGATCCAGTCGATCCCGGCGACGGGCCACCAGAACAACGCGGGCACCGGCCTTGGCCAGGAAGCCGGCAATGGCCTGGCCTATACCGGAGCTGGCGCCGGTAACCACGGCAACTCGTCCCGTAAGATCAAACAGGGGTTGCGTTAAATCATTCACGGTGCCTGCAGTTCAAAACGCTCTTTGGGAAAATACTTATGTAGTCGGTCATCTCCGGATAAGGCGTGGCCTTCCATCCCCTCGGCCCGGGAGATTCTTGCGCTTACGGCGCCCACATCACGGTTGGCCTCGCGGTTCATGCGCTGCCAGGTGACGGTCTTGATAAACTTGCCTACGCTCAAGCCGCCGCTGTACCGTGCGGCACCCTTGGTGGGCAGGATGTGATTGGGGCCAGCGGCCTTGTCGCCGTAAGTCACGGTGGTTTCTTCGCCCAGAAACAACGAGCCGTAGTTGCTGAGGTGGTTCAGCCACCAGTTCGGGTCCTGGGTGTGTACCTCAAGGTGTTCCGGGGCGTACAGATCACTTTGTTTTACCGCCTCTTCGCGTGACTCGGCGATGACCACTTCACCGTAATCGCGCCAGGCATTTTCTGCCGCACTGCGATTGGGTTCGCCAAGCCTTGCGATACAGCCAGGCATCTTCTCGATCACCTTTTCAGCGAGGGACTGCGAGGTACTGATCAGCCAGGCAGGCGAATCAGGGCCATGTTCTGCCTGGCCGGCAAGATCGGACGCAACGATGTCCGGGTCAGCTGAATCATCGGCAATGACGGCAATCTCGGTGGGGCCTGCGAACATATCGATACCGACCCGTCCGTACAGGATACGCTTGGCTTCGGCCACAAATCGGTTACCCGGCCCAACCAGTAGATCGGCCGGGTGTCCTGAGAAAAGGCCAAAGGCCAGCGCGGCGATGCCCTGTACTCCACCGAGCGCCAAAATGGTGTCGGCGCCAGCGAGGTCGGCCGCATATAAAATGGCAGGATGCACGCCTTGATCGCCCCGCGTGGGTGAACAGGCCACCACGTGGCCAACGCCAGCCACCTTGGCGGTGGTCACGCTCATGATGGCAGAGGCGATATGGGCATAGCGTCCGCCAGGTATATAACAGCCTGCAGTTTGTACCGGAATCAGACGCTGACCTGCGATCAGGCCGGGAGACAACTCGGTCTCAAATTCCTTCATGCTTTGCAGCTGTGCCTTAGCAAATTTCTCAACCCGCTCATAGGCGAACTGGATGTCGGCCCGTGCCTGTGGCGAAAGACTGGCCCCGGCGGCTTCAATCTCTTGGGTTGAAACGACGATATCTCCGGTCCATTGGTCGAGCTTTTCAGCATAGTCACGCGCTTTTGCTTCGCCACCCGCTTCTATATCGGCGAGCATATCCTGCACGATTTTGCGTGTGTCATCTTCACCCGTGGTGGGGGATTTGGAAGCTTTTTTCAGGTATTGCATAGGTTAGAGCTCTTGATCAGGGTAGATAGTGTCGAACAAAAGGAGCGAAACAAAATGAGCGGTGATTACTTGCCGTAAATCAACTGTCCTGGGTCTATTCAACCAACATCACGATTCCGTTATCGTCTTAGCTGTATCCCGTAGTTTTATCTGCTGAAAGTCGTTTGTTGACGCACCCTTATCTGTAGCCTATGCGCTTCGGTATAGTTTTGTCATCACAAATTCCCGGTGCCCCAGTGCCTCAGCCGCAGTCAGACGACCGTTGCAGGTGCGAAGTACCATATCAATCAGGGCATCACCAGCCTGGTCAAGGTTCATTTCCCGGCGCAGCAGGCCCGAGACATCCAGATCTACGTGCTCGCCCATGGTGCGAACCGTACGCGGATTAGCCGTGACCTTAATAACTGGTTCAATCGGGTTGCCAATAATATTGCCTTGTCCTGTGGGGAAAATATGCACCGCAAATCCACCTGCCGCCTGCAGAGTTACACACTCCGCTGCCGCCGAGGAAGTATCCATGAAGTACAGGCCAGGCCCTTTGTCGGGCGTTTCAGCAGGGGTCAGCACGTCGATGTAACAGGCCTTCTTGCCGATTTTCTGCAGATTACCCATCGCTTTTTCTTCAATGGTCGTTAGGCCGCCCTCGATGTTGCCTTTGGTGGGCTGGCTGTCGGAAAGGTCACTGGTTTTGTTGGGCTCGATGACCTCATCCATGTAGGCCTGCCAGGTAGCAAACCACTTGTCACCAATCTCCTTGGTAGCAGCCCGCTCCCGGCAGAGGTGTTCTGCGCCGGTAATCTCCGAGGTCTCGCCAAAGCAGTTAGTGACACCCACTGCGTCGGTTTTGTCGATAAAGTTGCCGACGGTGGGGTTGGCGCCCATTCCTGAGGTGGTATCTGACTCGCCACACTTGTGCGATACCCAAAGATCGGAAATCGGACACTGTTCACGGCCCAGTTCAGATGCTGTTTGTAGAAAGTCTTTGGCTGTGCGGCTTGCTGCAGCAATGGTGTCGATATCTCCGTGCTGCTCAATGGCGAAGCCTTGGACAGGCTTGCCAGTTTGGGCAATGCCATCCACCACACGAGCGGTCCACACCGGCTCAATACCGATGACCACGACCGCAGCCACGTTCGGGTTGGCGCCGGTGCCGATCAATGTGCGAAAGTGCAGCTCCAGATCTTCGCCAAACTGTAATCGACCATAGTGATGCGGCAGCGCCAGAGTACCCTTGATATTATTGGCGACCGCTTCGCAGGCCGCGTTGGAAAGATCATCCAGCGGCAGGATCACCACGTGATTGCGTATACCCACCCGACCGTTTTCGCGGCGGTAACCAAAAAAATGTAGATCACTCATGTCTTACCACTTACTGGTCTTAAGGTTGTGGACATGGACGTGATTGCCTTTTGGGATATCGGCAATGGTGCGCCCTATATCTTCTCCGTACTTGATGACAGAGTCGCCGTCTTTGAGATCTTTCAGGGCAAACTTGTGGCCCAGTGGTATGGCTTCATTGATCGCCATTGTCAGCGTCTCGTCGCTGTCCATGATCCAGCCCTCAAGGGTTTGGCCAGCGGTGATGCCCTCGACAACAACGACCCCAACGGCGTCGCATGCATCGTGGACAAGAAAATCAGGTGCCGGGCCGCTCACAGTATTCTCCTTAATCATTTATTGTTATTCCGTAAGTCTTATATAAGAATCCTTATTGTGTTATAACCTAATTTATCCGGCGTGTCAAAACCGTCGAGAAACGAGTATCAGCAGGGCTGAGTCCCGCCGCGAGCCAAATTGGGGGGGAAGGCCAGAATCCAATAACCTCAGGTTAGAGCATAGTTTTGGAAAAAATACCCTTATACGAACAGATAAAAGAGGCATTGCTTGGCCGATTGGCCAGCGATCATTGGCGCCCCGGCGAGTTGTTGCCTAGTGAACCGAAACTGGCTGAGGAATTTGGTGTGAGCCAAGGCACTATCAGAAGGGCGTTGGATGACCTGGTGTTACAGGGATTGTTGGTCCGGCACCAGGGTCGGGGTACAGCGGTCACGGAGCACACTCCATTTGGATTTTTTCATCTCTTTCGCGGTGATGGGGCGCGTGAATTACCCCAGAGCAAGACCTTAAGGATTTCGAGCAATCAGGCCAGTCGAACCGAGCGTGATTCCCTGGAACTTGCCTCCGGCAAGCAGGTGATTCGTATCCTGCGGGTACGTTACCTCAATCTGGAGCCCAAGATAGTCGAGACAATATGCGTCTCCAGTGATCTTTTTCCGGGACTGGAAAAGATGTCAGCGCGCGATCTACCGAATACGGTGTACCGTTTTTACGAGCAGGAGTTCGGGGTACCCATTGTCGGTAAGCGTGAGCGGCTGCGGGCTGCCACCGCAACCAAGAGCGAGGCGCGCTACCTGCATGTCGAGGTGGGTACGCCGCTTCTGGAGATCGAGTGCGTCGCCTACAGTCACCGCGTTCAGCCGATCGAATGGCGTATCAGCCGCTGCCTGACCGACGAACACTATTACTGCAATCCCCCCGAATCAGCGTAAGTTATAGTTGCTGGCCGTGGCAATGGACTTCGATTACATCATCGTAGGGGCAGGCTCAGCCGGCTGCGTGCTGGCGAACCGTCTGTCGGCTAGTGGTCGTCACCGGGTATTGCTGCTCGAGGCGGGTCCCAAAGATCGCTACCCGTGGCTGCATATCCCGATCGGCTATGCCAAGACGATGTTTCATCCACGCTACAACTGGTGCTATGACACCGAGCCCGATCCGGGTGTGAACGGTCGTTCAATTTACTGGCCACGCGGAAAAGTGCTGGGTGGTTCCAGTGCGATCAACGGGTTGATCTATGTGCGCGGCCAGCGTGAGGATTACGATCACTGGGCCGCCCTTGGCAACGCCGGCTGGTCCTGGGATGACGTCTTGCCGTATTTCATCCGCTCCGAACGTAATCAGCGCGGTGCCGATGACTTTCACGGCGATCGCGGGCCGCAAGGGGTGTCTGATGTGGACCGTCCCAATACGTTGGCCCGGGCTTTTATTGCCGGTTGCGTTGAGGCCGGTTACCCGGCCAACAACGACTTCAACGGTGCATCTCAAGAAGGCGCGGGCCCCTACCAACTGATCACCTGGAAGGGCAGACGTTGCAGCACCGCAACAGGGTATCTCAAGCCCGCCCGCAAACGACACAACCTGACGATTGAAACCAATGCCCATGTTTGCCGACTCGAGTTCTCTGGTACCCGAGCTGATACCGTGGTCTACCGTCAGCATGGTCAAGAGAAGCGGGCTTTGGCTCGACGTGAGATTATTCTGAGTGCCGGTGCTTTGCAATCGCCACAGTTGTTGCAACTTTCAGGCGTTGGTGATGCTGCGTTGCTCAAGGCGCATGGTGTGGAGGTGCTGTGTCATCGTCCTGGGGTAGGACAGAACCTGCAGGATCATCTGCAGGTACGGGTGATTCACCGTTGCAATCAGCCGCTGACTACTAACGACGATATGCGCAGCTGGTGGCGCCAGTTGCGAATGGGCCTGCAGTATGTGTTTCAGCGTAGTGGACCGATGGCGGTCGGCATCAACCAGGCCGGTGCCTTCCTCAAAACCCGGGCTGAACTTGATCGGCCCGATATTCAGTTTCACTTTGCAGCCCTGTCGGCTGATCTGCCTGGCGCACCGCTGCACGATTTTTCAGGATTCACGTCCTCGGTCTGCCAGTTGCGCCCCAGCAGCCGGGGGCACCTTGAGATTGCCAGCGCCGACCCCTTTGCCAAGCCTGCGTTGCATCCGGGCTATCTTTCGACCGAGCAAGACCAGCAGGCGATTGTGGCCGCTTTGCGGGTTGCCAGGCGCATCGCCGCCCAGCCGGCATTGACTCACTATATTGTGGATGAGTACAAGCCTGGTCTGTCGCTGCAGCGTGACGATGAGCTACTGGAATTTGCCCGCGATACCGGGGTTACGATCTTTCATCCTTCCGGTACCTGCCGGATGGGCGCTGATGATGATGCGGTAGTGGATTGCACACTTAAGGTACGTGGTGTGGCCGCTTTGCGGGTGGTGGATTGCTCAATCATGCCGACGTTGGTGTCTGGTAACACTCACGCGCCAGCGGTCATGATTGCTGAGAAGGCCTCTGATCTGATCCTGGCCGACGCGGGTGATTAAGGCCCCAGGGGCTAGTCCTTAGGCTGCGCAAAAAGCACCGCCGAAGCGACGGCGCGCCGCCAGGTGCTGAGAAGTGTCTGGCGTTGTGGCTCATCCATTTGCGGCGTGAACGTGCGTTCAGCGCGCCAGATGTCGCCAAGGTCATTCAGTGAACTGAAAACTCCAGATTGCAGCCCAGCCAGTCGAGCCGCTCCCAGCGCTGTGGTCTCCAGTAAAACAGGACGCTCGACAAGTGTATCGCTGATATCGGCGAGGAACTGCGCCAGCCAGTCATTACGTGCCATGCCGCCATCGATGCGTAGCAGTTCGGGAGATTGGCCGCTATCCTCGGCCATGGCCCCAAGCAGTTCGGCGCTCTGGTAGCAGACCGCTTCGAGCGTAGCGCGCGCAATGTGTGCCGGGGTGGTGGCACGGGTCATACCGAGTAGTGTGCCCCGGGCATAGGGATCCCAGTGCGGCGCGCCCAGCCCGGTAAACGCCGGTACCAGATAAACCCCTTCATTGGAATCCAGCCCCGCTGCCAGAGTTGCAGTTTCGTTTGCAGAGTCGACCAGACCCAGTTCATCGCGCAACCACTGCACACTGGCACCGGCCATAAAAATAGATCCTTCCAGTGCGTAGGTAGCAACCCCCTCAAGCTGATAGGCAACGGTAGTCAGCAGACGATGGCGTGAAGTCAATGCTTCAGAGCCGGTATTCAGTATCGCAAAACAGCCAGTGCCATAGGTACTTTTGAGCATGCCTGGCGCAAGGCAGGCCTGGCCAACCAGGGCGGCCTGCTGGTCGCCCACCAGCGCACCGACAGCGATGGACTGGCCCAGCACGGCGATGTCAGTGGTGCCGAAATCTGCTGCACTGTCCTTCACTTGCGGCAGTAGGGATGCGGGTATGTTGAACAGGGTCAGCAGCGTTTCGTCCCAGTCCTGTTGGTGGATGTTAAAAAGCGAAGTGCGCGAGGCATTGGTTGCATCGGTCGCATGGACCTTGCCACCGGTCAGACGCCACAGCAAAAAGGTATCCACTGTGCCAAAGGCCAGATCGCCTTTTTCGGCGCTCTGGCGGGCGCCTTCTACGTGATCGAGAATCCAGGCGATCTTGGTGGCGCAGAAATACGGATCCAGCAACAAACCAGTGCGGGCGCTGACTTCAACTTCATGACCATCCTCGCGCAGCCGCTTGCAGATATCTGCGGTGCGCCGGTCCTGCCAGACAATTGCGTTGTATATGGGCTCACCGCTGGCGCGATCCCATACCATGGTAGTTTCGCGCTGGTTGGTGATGCCTATACTGGCGAGGGTGCCTTGTGCCTGTGAAAGCACCTCTTGGATGACAGCAAGCGTAGATGACCAGATGTCTTGGGGGTCGTGCTCCACCCAGCCATCGTGAGGGTAGTGCTGGAAAAACTCCTTTTGCGCGACCTGAAGTGGCCGGCCGTTCGCATCAAACAGGATCGCACGTGAACTGGTAGTACCTTGATCAATAGCGAGTAGAAGGGGGGTCTGGATCACTTCAGTATAATCCGCTTGGTATTGCAGTTCCCTTGACTGGTACGGGTCGCCTATCCTACCTAACCTGGCAGTCTGGAACTACCTTCACTCGGTAACGCTCTTGTGCGCCTGACCCACAATCAACCCTGATAGTATGAGTTTGCGCGCTACCCACAAATCACAACTCCAGGACAGTGAGTTCGATGTGCTGGTGATTGGTGCAGGCATCAACGGTGCGGCTTCGGCGTCTGCGTTGGCTCATCGTGGTTTGCGCACCGCGTTGGTCGACGCGCGCGACTTTGCTGGTTACACCAGTCAGAGTTCTTCCAATCTTATCTGGGGTGGCATCAAGTATCTCGAGACCTTCGAGTTCGCTTTGGTGCGACGCCTTTGTTCCAGTCGTAACCTGCTGATGCGCACTTATCCGACCGCAGTGCGGGAGACCCGCTTTTTGGCGGCTATCTCACGTACGGCGCCACGCTCGCGCCTGGCAGTCTGGTTGGGGGCCTGGCTTTATTGGTTTCTGGGTAACTGCATGACACGTATCCCGCGTCTCTTATCGCGCGATGCACTCAAACGCGCTGAGCCGGTCGTCAATGCTGACGTGACTCAGGGCGCGGTCGAGTACTCTGATGCGCTGCTAGTTGACGGCGATGCCCGTTTTGTTTATTCGCTGGTGCGCCGGGCTGCGGATGCTGGTTGTGTCACGGTTAATTACCTTAACGTTGTCAATGCCCAACGTAGTGGGGAATATTGGCGGGTAGATCTTCTCGACAGTGTGGATGGTGGGAAGATGAACACCCGGGCGCGGGTGATCGTCAATGCGGCCGGGCCTTTTGCGGATCCGCTTGCCGGACTCACTAATGTTGCGACGGGTTTGCGCCATGTGCTTTCGAAGGGTATTCACCTGATCACCGATCGCTTATCGGCGCAGTTGCGGGTGTTGGCCTTTTTATGCAGATGAGGCCGACCTTTTTTTGTGATTCCCCTGGGCAATCGTGCCAGCATCGGCACGACCGATACTCCGGTCGAGACACCGACCGTGGCCGTTGACGAGGCCGACCGGGATTTCGTATTGAGCAACATTAACGCGCGTCTGGATCTAAAGAGTCCACTCAGTCGTCACGACGTGATAGACGAACGCTGTGGTGTCAGGCCGCTGGCAGTAGACCCGCGGGAAAAAGGCGATGTCGGGGGCGATTTTCTTTTGTTGTCACGCAAGCACGTGATCGAAACACATGCCGGGCGTGCGTGCGTTAGCATATACGGCGGCAAACTGACTGATTGTCTCGATGTGGGGGCCGAGGTCCGTGATGCGGTATTGTCTTTGGACGTGGTGGATCCAGGTGGCACGCGCCGTTGGTATGGTGAGAGCGGCACCCGTATCCGTGATGCTTTTTTGGCTAAAGTGCGACTCTTAAGGAATGCGGGTATTGTTTTTGGTGAAGCCGAGTCCGAACGACTATGGCGCTGCTATGACTCAAGAGCGCTTAAACTTGTGGAGAAGTTTGAGGATGAGCCGGATGCCCGAGACGTGATTCTGGTGGCCGATGGCATCACCCGAGGGGAGCTTGAGCTGGTACGCGATAGCGAGATGGTCGTCACTCTTGAAGACTTTCTACGGCGGCGCACGCTATTGATGCAGACCCGTAGCAAAGATGAACTTGCCGGTCCGGCAATGATGCAGGTATGCGAGATACTTTTTGGTTCCGAGGCTTCGGTACGTTACCAAGAGTACTTCGGTGCAAACTCTAATGAGGAGGCATGACGTGGTTGGCGCTATACATTCGTTACAGCAGGCAAGCTTGCCGATAGTTGGTACGCCTGATTTTTTCCCAGTTCATCGGATTTACTGCGTCGGGCGCAACTACGCAGCGCATGCAGTAGAGATGGGTCACAACCCGGATCGCGAAGCACCGTTCTTTTTTCAGAAAAACCCGGACAATCTTGTGAGTGACGGGGGTGAATTCCTTTATCCCGCACTCAGCAATGATGTACAGCACGAGATCGAACTGGTAGTGGCTTTGCAATCCGGTGGTGTCGAGATTGCAACTGACGCGGCGCTGGACCATGTTTTTGGCTACGCGGTGGGTTTGGATATGACGCGACGTGACCTGCAGGGCGAGATGAAGCGCCAGGGCCGTCCTTGGGAGATTGGCAAGGCCTTTGAGGGCTCGGCGCCATGCTCAGCGATCACACCGGCTTCGAGCATTGGCCACCCTCAGGACGGGGTAATTAGTTTGCAAAGAAACGGCGCGCTCTGCCAGTCGGGCGACCTCGCGCAGATGATCTGGAAAGTCCCCGAGATCATCAGTGAACTGTCCCGGTATTTTCTGCTGGTACCCGGTGATCTGATTTTTACTGGCACGCCAGCAGGGGTGGGCCCGGTGCTCTCTGGCGATACTCTAGATGGTGTGATTGATGGGGTCGGTTCGCTCTCGGTGACCGTGGTTTAACGAGATAGAGCCAGTCCGGGTAAACGCGAGTGTGACAGACAAAGGTATTCAGTTAGAGCGGGAAATATGTAACTAACTAGGAAAAAGGAGAAAAAGTGATAACCCTTTGAATATCTGATTTCAGTGCGAGTAGTTCTTGAAAGAGTTTAGGAAGATACCAATATTTGATTTTCCTTATAAAAAATGTTTTGCAAATAAGCCCATTAAACACTGGAAGCATTTTTTGCACCGACATTGATTGCGGTGATGACACTGGACCTGGTTGCCTCGATCGCAGTTGCCGAGCCGGCCTGCGATGTGGCCGGCCCCAACTGTCACAATTTTGCCAAGGCGAAAGGGTATTACCTGAAACTGGGTAATTCCGAGGAAAGGCTTGAAGCGCTGGTGCAGCATCTGCGTGTGTTCACTGATTTTGGCCCGACATCGCTGGTTAACGCTAACGTTTACAGCGCTCTTAAGCTTTTCGTTCAGAGCGAGTTGTATGCCAGCCGGGTCAACAAGGGAATAAAGGTCAAGTTCTACGAGCCGACCTGGCCGTTCATGAATCCGCGGCGGACTGTGGATCGCCTGGCCTGGGCGATTGATCCGAAAACCTAGGTCAATCCATTTACCATGGATCATGGATATCATCTAAGGTATAGCAATCAGCAGTTAGGTTTCTGGCTGAATGCCCGAATAAAGCCCCTTGCCTTGCGGCGGGGGCTTTTTTTTGTCCTTTAACCCCACTAATATCCACTGCGCCCATACCGGTGGCCAACAATACCAATACCGCCGTAGGCTACCTAAGGAGAATCACCTGGATATCAGTTATCACCAAGTTACATTGACAAAGCGTTACCCGCTGCGTATCAGTCGCGGCGAAAGTGCTGGGTCAGTGAATCTTTTCGTTAACGTCAGCGACCAGAACGTGACTGGCCTAGGTGAGGCTGCCCCCGGTCGCCTCACGGGTGCCGACACCGCGCAGGATTGCCAGGATCAGATAAGCACTTTTTTAAAAACACATCCACAAGCCTTGGATAATCCGTTCGATGGCTGGCGGGCTGCGCGGGAGGCTCAGGTTGCGCCGTGCGCCTGGGCGGCCGTTGATATCGCCCTGTGGGACCACCTGGCTCGTCGGGCGGGACAGCCACTGTACCGGCTGCTGGGGCTGCCGCACCGTGCCGTGGCAACGTCAGTAACGATTGGGATTCTGCCCCCCGAAGTCGTGCGAGAGCGGGTTCCGGAGGTTATCCAGCGCACCGGCGCACGCTATCTTAAGGTGAAGCTCGGCAGTCCCGAAGGTCTGGAGGCGGACCAGGCAATGTATGCAGCGGTGAAAGAGGCCGCATGCAACTATGCTGTAACGCTAAGGGTCGACGCGAACGGCGGCTGGGACCTGGCGGGCGCGCAATCCATGATGTTATGGCTCAAGGAGCGTGGCTGCGATTATGTTGAACAGCCTTTGCATCACCAGGCCGACGATCAGTTGCCTGCACTTTTCACCGGACGGGCTTTGCCGATATACATTGACGAATCCTGTAATTTTGCGAAGGATGCAGCGCGCTTGGCCGGATGTATTGACGGTGTCAATCTCAAGTTGATGAAGTGTGGCGGTATCAGTGAAGCTTTGCGTATCGTCGCCACCGCCCGGGCCCATAATCTTAAGACGATGATCGGCTGCATGGGCGAATCCTCGGTCGCCATAGGCGCCGGCGCCTCTCTTGGCGCACTGTTTGACCATATCGATCTGGACTCGCACCTCAATCTGTTGCCTGATCCCGCTTCGGGGCTTTTTCTCGATGCGGGCGTGGTCAACGTTGATCCAAAGCACCCTGGACATGGAGTCACACTGACATGCTAAAGCCTGACCAGAGACTGGTCATTCATTTTTCCGAACAGATTAACAAGCTGAACGGCAAGATGGGGCACGGTGTACTGCGTTACTCACGCAACCCTATTGCCTGTGCTGTTGACTTCAATCACGGTGGGTGCAGTACCCATGAACTGCTGGGCTTCGGGCCGGATGTGCCGGTGATGTCCTCGGTTGCCCAGGCTGTCGATGCCGATGTCGGTGGCGAGGTGCTGGTACTGGGGATGGCGCCTTCTGGTGGTCGCCTGCCACCGGAGATGGTGGCAGAGGTAGATCAGGCCGTAACGTCGGGGATGAGTGTGATTAACGGCCTGCATGAACAACTAGGGCCTCGGTATCCGGATCTGAAGAAAAACCAGTGGGTCTGGGATATCCGCCGGGAACCCCAAGGCCTGGGCATCGCCTGGGCGCGGGCGGCCGGGTTGTCGAATCGGCGAGCGTTGCTGGTTGGAACCGATATGGCAGTTGGAAAAATGACGGCTGGCCTTGAGATCTGGCATGCGTCGCTGAAGCGTGATATCCGTGCCGAGTTTCTGGCGACCGGGCAGATCGGCATCCTGATCAGCGGTAAGGGAATCCCCCTTGATGCGATCCGGGTGGATTATGCCTGTGGCGCAGTGGAGGGGATGGTGGTGGATGCCGCTGATGCCCAGTTGGCGATCGTTGAGGGCCAGGGTTCAATCTTACATCCTGGTAGTACCTCGACACTGCCGCTGATACGTGGCTCGTGCCCCACACACTTGGTGTTGTGCCATCGTGCTGGTATGACTGAGCTCGATACCGTGGGTGTAGCGATTCGAGTGCCGCCGCTGAACGAGGTTATTGCATTGTATGAAGATCTGGCCAGTGCATGCGGTTCCTTTACCAGACCGATGACGGCTGGAATTGCACTAAATACCGCACATCTCGATGCAGATGACGCGGCACGCGCTGTGGCGCAGATGCAGGATAAAACCGGTCGGCTCGTGGTCGACCCGGTGCGAGATGGTGCCGGTGCGCTGGTTGATGCATTAATGCGCTGAACCTGGCCGGGGGAAAAGCTATCAACGCCTGATTGAACCACAACAGCATATTTTGTTCGTGTTACGTCTGTTTTGTCTGGAAAAACAGGCTAATTTGGACTGAATCAAAAGGAGCCCTATCTCTCAATATGCGCTATCTCTGGCAGTGATAAAATATGGATCCCTCAACTGTATGGAGATAACCTCATCATGCACTTTCTAGACAGTATTCGTCGGTGGGTTGGCGCATTGGCTGAGTTGGGTATTTCAATCATTGCATTGGGAGTTGTTTTGCAGGTTCTTTTCGGAGACCAAACAGGCGCAGTCCCTTTTTTACCCGTAGATGTACTTGGAAGTGTTGTCGGATTTGTTAGCGCTCTGGGAAGCGAAGGACTGGTCGGTCTGGTAGCTCTGGGCATTTTGTGGTGGGCATATAACAAGAAATCGGCATAGGTTATTTAAAGTACTAAGAGAAGTTTTATAAGAGGGGGCATTGCCCCCTCTTTTTTATGGGCCCGGGTCCAGACGAGGATTCTTGAGGTGCTAGTCAGTACTGGCGCGCTTCTTAATCTACAAAGCCAGCCAGTAACAGCCCGTTGATAAAGGACTCGATATTTTGTGGATCCTGATAGGGTTGGAATCTACGGCTGTCGTTCACCGTATAGTTCGGCA